>Ga0256405_10003332_pt1 | contig 33468 bp, 34 predicted proteins | sample RumenRJG_02DNA_FD_189096 | JGI IMG/M metagenome (GOLD analysis project Ga0256405, IMG submission 189096) | Bovine rumen microbial communities from Lethbridge, Alberta, Canada - RJG_02 | ecosystem: Host-associated > Mammals > Digestive system > Stomach > Rumen | place: Canada: Alberta...
CCGTCATCGGATAGATGCGCGGAGCTTTCCAGCCAGGCGCGTGGACTTCGACAGATCGCTCGTTCTTGAATACGAGTATCCGCAACTTCCCGCCCGCGCTTTTCGCCACGCTTTTCAGCTGCGGTTTCTTCGCCAAAATCGCTGCCGTCCTGTCCGCGATCGAATGCCGCGCCGCCTTAGCCGCAATCACGCCAGCGCCAAGCTCCATTGTTTCGCGAACAGACCAGCCCTTCTGCCACGCCACCGCCCCCACGCCGCCGGCGAAGATGACGCCGCCAACAACGACTCCAATTGCAATGTTTCTGATTTTCATAACCATTCATCAGCCTCTGTTTTTTCTGCTCTTTGCGTTAAAGCGTCTCGATAAACGCAGGGAAGCGCGTCACAAGCTCCGCACTTCTGGCAGACATAGGTATAGTCCTCGATTTTGGGCGGAGCAAGCTTCCCCTCTGCGCCCCAAACCGCCATAAGCCCAATCATAGTAAGCATCATTCGCATATTCATCGTGCGGCATCCTTTCCTACTCCACTGGCTTGACCCCCATACCCGTTCGGAAAACATCAAGCATTACCTCGCCGTCAAAGCCATCCTTTCCGTCGTTATACCAAAGTGAAAGTTGTATTATCTGGCGACCCTTTCTCCAAATGTATTGATGGCAATATCGTCCAGACTTCGGTTTCTCACTGACATTCGCCGACTTGTCGAGATACCTATCGCCGCAGGGCTTGCCAAGAATCCCCTCAAGGTATGTCTTCAGTCTGGCACCGTTTTTCCTAACGCAATCATCTTCATATCCTCTTCTGTAGCGATGCGTTGAAAAAAACATACAGCCATAGACTTCTAATATCATCCCAGTTGACTTGTCGGCTATCACCGACACCATCCAGGCGTCTTTCCCGTCAAAGGGGCCTCCACGCCTTGGGTCTTCCACTCCGTTACATGCGGTATCGCTATAATAATAGCCACGACCACAAAATCTTGACAGCTGCACATCATTTGTCCAACCGACATAAGACTGCTCAAAATCTTGCCACTCGCTGACATCGTCTGCACCGCCACGACCAAGATCGTTAAGCATAAGTTCCCCTCCCCAAGGTTCGTCAAACTTCGCCCCGAACAATTCACGAACAGGAAGCATTTCCGAACAATCGTTATTCACGCAACCGCACACCATCACAGTTGCAATCGCGGCAAATAGTATTTTCCTCATTACTCCATTCCTTTCTTAATCCTGTAAATCTTGTTAATCCTGTCTAGAACCCTCCTGCAACTCGTTTCCGGCGTCCGCTGGAACGACATACAGATGGGCGAGGTTGACGTTATAGAGAAAGCGCCGCACATCTTCTTCGAGAAAAGACTCATCTCTTATGACTCCATTCTCTTATTCAACAAGCGGCGCCCCGGGGCGGAGGCGCTGCAAGAACTTCTCGACAGGTAGCACCATCGTCCCGTCTTGAACCTTGCTCTCCTCGCCTCGATATAGCAATATGGTTTTTGCCTCCGGATAATCTTCGTGGAATGCTTTAAGCCCCGAGAAGTCTCCGCCGGACACCTTCTTCGCGTTCTTCACCTCTATTGCCCAGAATCCATTATCCGTGTAGACGACGAAGTCGACTTCCGTGCCAGCCCGCGTCCGCCAGAAATATAGCCCACCTCGAACAAGCGAATAGTCAAGCCATGCCCTGAGGTGTTGATGGACAAGTCCCTCCAATGCCGCACCATCTATTTCCTCCGGACGGTCCAATGGACCCTTGGGGCGCAATGTACGGTACACGCCAGCGTCGAACAGATAGAACTTGTCATGTCCAACAAGCTGGCGCCGTGCTCGCTTCGTGAAGACCGGCAACCGATACGCCACCATAAGAGACTCCAATATCGAAAAGTATCCGTCGACAGTGGAGCGTTTCACCTCCGCCTCGCGCGCAATGTCGCTCATAGACAGAATCGAACCATGCGAAAACGAAGCCATTTCGAGAAAGCGCGCGAAATCGTCGAGCTTCCTAACAAGTCCCTCGTTCACGATCTCCTCTTGAAGATACACATCCAGGTACGTTCCCAAGACCTCTTCGCTTGTGTTGTTCCTTGGGTATCTCACCAACGGTATCATTCCCAGACGCAACGCATCAGCCAGGTTGAAGTCCGTCCCCATCTCGGCAGCCATGAACGGATGGCAAGTACGCTTCACAGCGCGCCCGCCAAGCATGTCCGTATCCTTCCCGGCGCGCTTTAACTTGCGCGCACTCGATCCCGTTAACACAAACTTCAGATGCGGCGACTTCTCCATTATGTCGTGTACGGAGTCTAGCAAATCGGGAACACGTTGAATTTCGTCAATGACAAACACGCTTTTATCAGGATGTTCTGCAACTATGGAATGGAGACGCTCGGGGTTGCCAGTCAATTGACGCCGAACATCCGCCAATAGCAAATTTACGGTATACGCCTCTGGCAAGGCTGCCTCCAGCCATGTGCTTTTGCCCGTGCCACGCGGTCCAAACAGGAAGAAACTTCCAGAAGATTGTGTTATAAACCTATTTTTCATGCAGACATTCTATCATATCCACGCAGACAATTCAATGCGTAATTTACATTGCTACCGTAAAATACGCAGCTGATTTTACGACAGCGATGTAAATACAACAGTTCGCGCCCCTCGCCTTATCCCGCACAAAACATTCACATCACTCAAATTATGCAACAATCCAACGTACCAGTTTCACAATGCCGCATCCAACAAACCAGAGAAATCCAAATGCGCAAAGCATCGAAAAAAGCCACCATACTCGTTCCAACCACAGACTACTTTCCCTTTTCCGCGGCGAGGCTTTCTCCCGCCCCTCGCTTGCGATCTTCGTCAAGAACTCCGCCACTTCGCCAACAGTTTTGCATCTAACACAAAACTCAAATTCTTCGCTTGTCAGCTTTCCGTATTGTTGATCAACTTTTTCAAAGAAGCGAATGGAACCCAAATCATCCCAAGACAAATAATCGACGAGCCAATCAACCATCTGCCATGCGTCCTCGGCCATGACATACGAGAACAACTCCCCGCATTCCATCCACGATGCCTCATCATATAATTGACTGAACAAAGTAACGACATTTGCGACCCGCTCGTCCTTTGGAAAACCAACTCGCCTGCGCAGTTCAAGTTGCTCAATGGCAATCTCGCCCTTGCGCTGATACGCCCGATACGCCTTGCCGGGCCACAGCCAGAAATGCTTGATTGCAACATCGACAAGCGGTGCGACTTCGCCCGCTTTCGTCTTGCGCTGCAATTCAAGCAATGCTTCCAAATCTTCCCTCATTCTCCAATTCCTTCTTAATCCTGTTAATCCTGTAAATCCTGTCTAAAAACCTTCCCGCGACGACCCGCGCGAGAATCTTCCCACTTCACTCCGCCACCTCCCAGTGACCACCTTTATCGGGGCCGACGCGGCGAAGACGGCCGGATGCCTTGAACCTTGCGAGATGCTTTTGGATTGCTTGCCTAGAAATGCCCATCGCCCTTGCCATGCCCTCTTGCGTAAGATGCGGCTGTCCTTTCAACAATGTCAACAACTTGTCCGCCGTTTTAACGCTCCCGTTTTCTGACAACCTTTTTCTGACAACCTTTTTCTGACAACCTTCCTTCCGCGTGCCTTCCGACAGTTCATGGAGATATAGTATTCGGGCGTGAACTCGAAGCCACCATCGTTGATGACAGCAACGATCCGCTCCGAAACCTTGTCGGCCTCCTCCTTGTCGGGATCGCGCTCCGTCGTTTCGCCTTGCGCGGCGTAATAGTCGCGGATGCGCCGCCGCGCCTGGTTCTGGGTAATGCGTCCTTCGATGTGTTCGATTGCAATATTGAACAGGAATTGCGACGGCACTAGCCCGTCCACTTGCTGCAACCCTATCGCGGTCGCCCACGCCTCGGCGCGCTCGCGCCTCCCCGGCTCGCCAGCCTTGATATACTCTTCAAAATCGTTCATGATGTTCCTTTCATTCGATTCTTCTCCTTCTGGTCTCAATTACCTCTACAACAGCCGAACACTTCTTCCGCAGTCATAGCGGCAGGATAATCCGAAGGCCCTGGGCCGTCGCTCTCCTCTATGTCTATTGTCTGAAATGGCTCATCTCCGCAAAAGACGCGGACTTCCCCGCTGGAGAAATCCAGCCGCCCACCATGTCGCCAAGGCCACACTTCGTGATCGACATAATGAAACTGCCATTCTCCCCTTGTATTACGGACGTACAATTCGACACTGTATGGCTCGCCAGTGCAGACCTGGAACAAGACATATTCGCGTCCACTTGGCGTCTTGCCATGATCGAGTATGCACTCATGCCGCGCGCCAAACATGTCTGCAACGAATGCCACAAACCCACATGACAACAGAAGCCATATCGCACCCGCCACAATGCACCACCGACTACTCTTTTTCATCCCCGCCCAAAGGAGCAAGATAGGAAGCAGAAAAAGCAAAGTGCAAGCAGCGCCCAACACAAGCACACGCAATATGGTTTCACAAGCTAATGTATTCATTTTATCGCCCCTTTCTTAATCCTGTTAATCCTGTAAATCCTGTCTAAACACCTCACACGACGGCTCGCATAAATATCTATTCACTACTCCACCTTGATCATATCTACAAGCGAGTTGAAGTATTCCTGGCTCCAGATGTCGAGGCATGAAGTGTCCTTCAGGAACGGACGGACATCGTCGCTCGCCGCCTTGAAGTCGATTGTCGCAATGCGCTTCCTAAACGCGGCGATGAGTGCTTTGCGCGAAGAAAGGTCGGTTTCGGGAGCGGACTCCTTGCACCGCTCCACAAGGTGCCCCAAATGGCATGCATAGCCATTCCTCACATACCACTCGAGATCGTACCAGTCTCGCCCCTTTGTACGCGTGCGCCAGGCGCGAAAGAGCGCTGCACTGACCTTACCGGCAAACAGATCGCCTATCGAATAAACGCGAATCCAGCGTGACACCGGCTTGACCAGCAACTTCTGCTCTGTCGAAAAGCCCGGCGGCGGATCAATGTCTACCTCGATCTTGACCTTGATCTGCTTTTGCGTCGTGAAGCCGATCTTGAACACTTCTGACGATTCCTTGAGAAACGCGCTCTCCACGGACGACGGCCGCCCCTTGTGCTTCAACTGGATCTCCACCTCCTTCCCCGCGAGGGCGAACTCCTCCTTTATCGCCGGAAAGTACGATTCGAAATCGAACGAAGGGTCTGGCTTAAGAAGGGAAAAGTCCATGTCCTCGGAAAACCGTTCCATTCCGTAGAAGAGGTGCAGGCACGTTCCGCCGTAGAACGCCGCCTTCTCGAAAAATCCGCCTCGCGCAAGTCCCGCAAGCGCAATAAGCTGCATGACCTCCTGCTGAACGGCAAGCCGCTCGGCAGCAGACTTCGGCGCATAGCTTTCTACCATGGAATCGTAGAGCGTCATGAGAACATCCTTTCCAATGCCTTCATCAAAAGCGGCTTGTGTCCACACGCCGCCATTTCCCTTAAGATTGTCTTGTCCGGACTTCCAAATGCATCGAAATCAAAACGCATGTCGTCCTCCAGAAACGCCCTTAGTGAATCGGGCGACGAGATTCTCAGGTTGGATCTCGACAAGAGCAGATCACCAAGCGCCTTTTCCGGCGACGCGACGAGAAAGCCGCCTTCACCGTTATCCACCGTCCGAACGCCTATCGAGAACCAGTCACTTGGTACCGTGCGATACAAGAATTCTCCGATAGGTGTCGCAAACCGCTTTGCGCGCTTTACACAAGCAGACATCGTTGCAGTCACGCGCTCTGGAATGAGGCCATACATCGAAAGCGCCGTTTCAAATGATACATACGACGGGCCATACAGAGCGTTCGCGACAACACGCGAATCAAGGTCATGTCCGCTGATTTTCGGGGAGAGACAGTAAAGTCCGCGCTTGATGCGGACAAGACTGCCTTCATCCACCAGAGCGGCGATTTTGGCAAGTACAGCCGAATAGTCACCCAATTCACCCGCGATAACATCGGTGGTGAATGGTACAGCGCCAAACTTCAACAGTCTTTCTCTTTGCAGAATATCCACAGTTAATCAACCTTCACTTGATTTACTGCGTAGATTCTACCAAAAATTACGCCCTCATGCAAGTGGCATAAGTCTGCTTCAGCCCCATGCACTATAGACAGCGCCGTGCACTACTTGAAGAGTGAATTGGTCTGGGGCAACAACTTCAGCCCGTCATCCGCCTTTTTCTTATCGACATCGCATGCAACCGCAACCACCGTTGCGTTGGCATCGCTCCTATCGGCTGTTTCCATGACGAGCAGAACTTTGCGTGCTCCATCTATCTCACAGGACGGCGCGTATGCCAAAAGATAGGCCTTGACGGAGGGCATGTTAGCCAACGCCTCCTTTGATTTGGCGCGAAGTTCCTCAATAGAGTCAAAACCAGCCAGATTGTAGAACGTGCCGCGTTCTCCCTCGGTCACATAAAGCGTCGGACAGAAGTCCTCACCCATGTCAAGGACGATTGGAACATTGCTTTTTATCGAGGCATCAAGCAGTCTGGAGCATTCTTTTGACAGTTGAAGTTTTTCATCGTTCATTGTCATCTCCCTTTCACCACCTGGGTTCTTGTGCATATTGATAATAGCCAACAATCCTACGGCAATCATCACCGCCACAATTGCAACAAACATCATCCGCACTTTCATGTCGTTGGCTTCCCTGCTACAGATCAATGATCAAGCGGAATGGAATGGGTTTTGCCAGTTTCATCGGTGCAAAGCTCGACATCTCCCTGAACGATGGCATCGTCAAATTCCTTTCGTTCCTCGTCGGTCATTGCGCCAAGGATTTCCTGTATCTTCGATATTTCCCGCCACCGACGCACGGCATCGCGGATGCCCAGAAATATGCCGAAGCCAAAGGCAAGGGTGAAAATCGCCAGAAGAACAAAACCTTTAGCTCGAAAGTCTCCAACCGCGTTAGCAGAAAAGAACAAGTAATATATGAGCGCGAGCGGAGCAGCGAAAATGAGAGCGACGAAAATGCCACACCCTGAGCCAATTACCTTATGACTCGTCGATGAACAATTGGCATTCTTCTTTTCCATCGCTTTTGAATCTCCACACATTTACAGCGAATCTACAGAGACAGGGAATCGCGTCACCACTTGTCGTAGTGAATCTTCGCCGGATTCCACTTGTCCTTGGCTGGCGGATTCTCGGCGGGATAGCCAACGGGGATGACATTGAGCGGCATGTAGCCATCGGGTATGGATAAAATCTCGCGGACGGCGGCAATGCGGTCTTCTCCAGGAAACACGCCCGTCCAAACAGCCCCCAGGCCTTGGGCATGCGCCGCCAGGAGAAGATTCATAGTCGCCGCCGAGCAATCATGAATCCAGTATTCCTTGCCGCGGCCAGGCAGTCCGTTGTCAAGCGATCCGCAGACGACAATCGCAAGTTTCGCGCCATTGCCAACACGCGAATACGGAAGCTGCGCGGCGAGTGCCGCAAGTTTCGCAGGATCCTTGACGACAACGAATTCCCACGGGCGCTTGTCCATCGCCGTCGGCGCGCACATCGCGGCACGCAGCATCTTCTCGACCTTTTCGTCCTCGACGGGCTTGGATGCGTCAAACTTGCGGATGGACTTTCGCGTCGAGATCGCGGTCAGGACGTCCGGTCCCTTCACCTTGACCGCATCAACGCCTTCTCCGACGCCGGAGAAGAACTCCGTCGCGCCCTTGCCGACGAGATCGCCGCTCTTGCGCGCGACCTTGCGCCCCATATCCTCCGCCTTGTCGCAGCCGCTGATGGCAACCGTCAGTCCCGCCACCAGGACAAATCCGAGAAGCATCCTTGAAAAACCTGTGGACCTGATCATATCGAACCTCCTTCGTTTTGTCGAAATCATCAATGATGTCAGCATTATACCAAATCCGCGGCAGATGCGCCGCTGCATTGAAAGCAGGTTCACTGACCGCCGTCCGCATTCGCCTTGGCGCGCTTTTCCGCGGACTTTCGGATGAAGCGTGGGAGGTTGCCCCAGACGGAATGGTAGCCATAGCCGCCGTTCTTCATCTCGTCTATCGCATCGTCCACTGTCCAGCCCTCGCGCAGGATGCGGTACATCGCACACATCGTGCCCGTGCGGTCCGCCCCGTGCTGGCAGTGCACCAGCACCGGCACGGCATTCGTATCGTTCAAGACCAAGAGGAATTCAGTGACATACTTGTCCTTCATGTTCCCCGTGAAGATCTCGATGCGATGCGCCTTCAACGGAAGACCGCCGATCTCGTCAGAATCGGAATGGTTGTCGCGCAGATTCACCACCGTCTTTATGCCGAGCGCAACGAGATTTGTCATCCCCTCCGCCGTCGGCTGCGCGCTACGGTAGAGCTTGTCCGAGACCTTATGCAGATTGGGAACGCCAGCGCACGTCATCGGCACCGCCCACTTCTCAGGTCTCGTCGTCGCATCCACGCGCGTCGCTGGTTCCTCTGCGGTGACGCTCTTTGCCTTCGGGAAAAGATAGCGGAAGTTGCGCCGCAGCGAAAGAAGCGTTTTCTCAGCCTTGCTACCGGGCTCGTGGCGAGGGACGCCCTTCCCTTCCAGCACGTCCATAACGTCTTTGCACGAACTCCACGTGGTGAAGATGAGGCCGAGATACTGTCCACGGTCGTGGGCGACGGCGTATGCCAGGAACTTCTGCGTGTTCTCGGCATAACGCCAGGGGCAGAGATATATCTTCCGCCCCGCGTCGGCGAAGACGTCCACGCTTGGATAGGCGGGGCAGTTCTCGTAGTGCCAATCGCAGATGGCAATGTCCTTGTCGAGCATCTTGACCGCATCGCTTGTGCCGTTGTCGCTCGCTTCCCATTCTCCGTAACCGGTCGTTTTTGCATCGAGCAGACGGTCGCCCCAGATCATCGTGTCGACGCCGCGCGATTTAAGGTGCCTTGCAATTCCGTTGACCCAGTCCGCGAACAGCTTGGACGTTGGCGTGTCCTTGCAACGCGGGCAGTTGCCAATCTCGAACACCTCGTCGCAACCAATATGCATGGCATCAGCGCCAAACGCCTCAACAAGTTCGTCCGCAAGGTCGGTGACGATTCGCATCGAGTCGGGGTGCTTGGGGCAGATGCTTCGGCAGTAGTTGTTACGTACGTTCTTTTTCTCTGGCGATTCGTCGAGTTCGGGATACGCCTTAAGGAGCCCGTCGCGTATCGTGTTCCCGCTTTGATGGCCCAGCAGATTCATCTTTGGGATGAGCCGAATGCCGGCGTCGTCACAGGCGCGCTTTATGGCCTTTGCGTCATCAAGGGAGATGGCATCCTTGGTCACACATCCAGGATGAGACGTGAACTGGTATTTGTATCGCACAAGCAGGACAACGGTATCGACGCCGGCCGGTTTTAGCGTGTCCTTCACAAATGTGCAGAACCGCCCCACGTCCTTTGGCGCCGGCACCGAAATGCAAATCGCCTTTGTCTTCCAGCCGCCAGCGGGCTCCGGCGCCACGCCAGGCATGTCCTGATCTTCCGCAGCGCCGAACGCCGAGACAAAGATCGTCACTCCCGCAACCACCAGTGCAAACATTTTTAGCTTTTTCATTTCGTTTGTTCCTTTCGCGTTTTTTGGACAGGATTTACAGGATTTACAAGATTAAGATTTCCATCCTCTTCCCATAATCCTGTCAATCTTGTTAACCCTGTCCAAAACATACATTCCGTGCCCACCCAAGATTCTTTCGAGTATTCATTTTGACTCCTCCGCAATGCTTATTTGTGTCGGCGAGCGACGCATTTCAAAATTCATCACAAAGCCCAGCGCAAAATAGAGCGGCAGGCAGTATATAGCGTTCGCGCCACGGAAGATTTGCAGCGCGTCAAATCCGCGACACCACCAGTAGAGCGAATAGACGCCGTCGATACTCACCCACATAAGCAGAAATGCGACAGGCAACCATTTCCAGCGGCGGTAGACGAGTGCGCGAACCGTCCACGGTGCGCACACGTATGCGCAGATGCCCATGATAAACGAAATCGGATAATCCCAATCTACTGACGGCGTGACATGCGAGCCAACGCAGAGAAGCGCCAAACCCGCCGCAAGGCAGCAAAGCCGCCAAGGGGCGATCAGCGCCCGCGAAAAAAGCGGACAGTCCTTTTTAAGAAAGGTAAATGTCATCCGCATACTCATTTTGTCATTTCCTTTCCCGCCTACGCTGCTTGTGCCGCGGGTCGTCATCCGGTGGCTGGAAAGTTCCGATGAATTTGGCATTTGAAAGCGAATCGCCGACAGGGATGGAATCGTGGCTCGTCACCTTTCCGCTTTCCGTTTTGACATCAATGGAAACACTGGGCGGCTTGCCATTCTCACCACCGATGACCCTAATACTGCCATTGGCAGAGGTCGCACCTGTCGGTATCTTTACCCACATATCTGCATATCTGCCAAAATAATCCTTGAACATGACTTCAACCGTCTCGCCCGCAGCGTCGATACGCCACTCCTTGCGCCTTGAGATATTCTTCTTCTCCTGCGCCTCGAACAGATGATAGTGCCCATCTTCAAGCGCATAAAGCGAATATCCTCCTTCTCCTGTGCAGCTATTGGAGCCAAGCACAATTCTCGCCCCTGATGCAAACGCCAGACGATAGTGGTGCGAACCTTTCCACCGCTTGCATTCAAGCGTGAACGGAACTTCACCACCGACCAGCTTGACGGGCTTCCATTTGGGCTCGACTATGTCTGCAAATGGATCACCTGTGCCGGGCTCAAAATCCCCCTTCGGGTAGAGAAGCCCAACATATACACGACCTTTAAGCGAATCTCCGACAGGAGTCCCGCCGTCCACGTCCTTTTCGCCGTCCTCCGTCTTGACGGAAATCGAGTCATTTGACCTGCCATCTATCTTAAGTGTCTTGTCGGGGACTTTCACCCATGTTTCATCGCACATCATCTCCACTGTCTCATTCGTCGTGTTGACGCGATAGTCGTTGCGAATAAAGTCGTGTTCCAGCCCGTCAACAAGATAGTATTCGCCCGTCGGCAGACGATAGACAGCAAACGCCCCAGCGCCACCCGTGTCCATCCAAACACCGATACGCTTGCCCGAAGGAAAGACAACGCACTTGTCATACTCGGCAAGGAACGGATGCGCCGGGCGGTACTCAACCGCAAACTCAAGTGCGGCCGTCTCGTTCGTCACGCTTGCGCTTTGCACTTCCGCATATCCGCTTGAAGTCGCATGGGCTATGACACCTTCTGTCACAAACGAGAACAAAAGCCCAAAGAAAAAAATGGGCAGACCGGCAAGGGCAAGAAGGAGTTGAGCAAGCCCCCGACCAGACTGATGCTCTACCAGCGATATGACAATCGCAGCTACATTGACGACCGCCGCAACCAATAGCATGATAACCATCATATTGGTCAGTATAATCCCGAAACTGCCGAGCACCGGCGACAATGCATACGCCGCAAATAGCAAAAACGCCGTGCCGCACCATATTACAAACGGCCCAAACGCAGTCTTTAATGCAAATCTCACAAACTTTTTCATTTCGCTTTTCCTAATCCTGTAAATCTTGTAAATCCTGTCCTACATCTTCTTCCCCCACTCCGCAAGATTCCTGAGGACAAATGCAAATGTCTTTTCGCGCTCTTTCGCCGTCTTGAGACCGCATTCCCAAATGACGATGAGATTCCAGCCGTCTGCCGCCCACGCCTTTTCGTGCTCTGCGTCACGGCGGACATTTCGACGGAATTTCGCGTTCCAGAACGCACGGTTTGACTTCGGCCTCGTGGCTGTCGCACAGATGGCGGTCTGGACAAGCTTGCGGCCATCCCACTCCCACCCATGCTGGTGCCAGAAGCAGCCACGAACCTCGATGAGTGCGCGGCACTTCGGAATCACGATGTCGGGATGGCCTACGATGCGCTTGTCGCAGACACGGAAGCGGTAGCCGTTCTCCCAGAGCATCTTGCGAACGACGACTTCCGGCAGCGTGTCGCGCGAATGTATCGCCGACATTATCTTCGACCGCTTCTCCTTGCTCACCGTGTCCATGTCACACCTTCTTACACGCCTTCTATCGCGGCGACCATGCGGCCAATGCGCGTCTTCGCCTGGCTCACCTGGTTGCGCGTAACACCAAACTCGCGCGCGACTTCGTCGATTGGACGCTCCTCGACGACATACGCACGATAGAGGCGCTTGTTGAGGTCAGATACGAGCGTCTTCGTAAGGACATGTTCTTCGGCCGCGCGATGCCGCGCCATCGCCCACTCCGCGTCCATCGCCGCAGTCACGCTGTCCACAGGGATGCTCGGCTCCGCGTCATCGAGCGGAACATTGAGTCCGAGCCCGCGCGCCTTTTCGCGGCGATACGCCATGTAGAGCTGGCTGCGGATCATCTTCGCGAGATACGCGCGGAAGTTCCCCTTCCCCTCGCGCACGGAGAACTTGTTGCCGCGGAAAATGCGCACAAGCCCAACGAGCACTTCCTGCACTACGTCATCCACATCACGTCCATCGCCACGATGCCGCGCAAACTCGCGTATCGCAGGAACATACAGGTCGGCGAAACGCACCCAGTTCGCCTCGTCCTCGCCCGTTACCTGCGCAGCGAGTTTGACGAGAAGCGTCGCGGGTGTCTCCGGGAATGCGCTCATTTCGCCTCCAGCACAGACATTCTCTCGCGCAATTCCCTTAACTCGCGCTCGGCCATCTTGCGCTGTCCGCGCTCGTACGCCGCATAGATCGCGACCGCCGCAAATGCCGCGGCTGCGAAAAGCATGAGTCCCGCGAGAATCCAATGCGGAAAACGAATTCGCAACATGACGTCGTTTCCACCGCCGCCCGCTGTGACGAGCGACCGAAACGGATTCTTGTCCGGCTTCCGCCAGGCGAGAAGCCTGCGCTCCGTCGGCTTCTCGGCGAGAAGCGCCGGGAGGAGTCGCCGCCACTGCGGGTCGAGCGGAAGGAGCAAGTCGTCCAGCTTAACGCCGGGCGCATACCACACCTGCGTGAGAAGGCGTAGCATCATCACGCCGAGCGAATAGAAGTCGGACGCCGCGGACTCGTCGCCTCCGTCCGCGACTTCGGGCGCAATATAGAACGACTTGCCCATCAACGGCTTTTCGCCGCGCACGAGCGTGTTGACAGTCTCTTTCAGCTCCGCACGCAAGTCGCGCGGCAGGATCTTCGATACACCGAAATCGGAAAGAACCGCGCGTCCGTCCGAACCGACGAGCACGTTTTCAAGCGTGACGTCTCGATGGACGACACCCATCGCGTGGATGTATTCCAATCCCTCGCGGAGATCTTCGTACCAATTCGCCGCAAGCTCCTCCGTCGCCTCGCCGCTCTCGAGCGCGTCCTTCAGCGCGCGCGGACGCCCAGACTCGTCGAGAACGAGGTCCATGACATAGTATGGGAGACCGGTCTCAGAGTCAACATCCATGTCATAGACGCGCACGATGCGCGGATGTGACAGGCGCGCGAGAAGGCGTCCCTCTACCTGGAACCGCTTGCGCAGGAACTCGACTTCGCCGTGGTCGAGCGTGAACGCCTTAAGCGCGAAGCGTGCGCCGAGGCGTTCGTTCTCGACCTCGTACACCTCGGCCATCCCGCCCTTCCCGAGCAGGCGCACGATGCGATAGGGTCCAATCTGTCTTCCAGTCTCAAGCATAGCGCTTAACATCGTGGGGGGTTAAGAAAACCAATTCTCGATTTTAAGTCCATCAAAGCGGGCAAAGTGTCCGGTGTTGCCAGTCGCCAATGTCGCGTCAAGCGTCAATGCCGTCGCCGCGATTATGACATCCGCGTCGTCAACCCGCCGTCCCTGACGCTCTAACGACGCCTTGAGATCGCCGAATTTCCGCATGATTTCATCAGTGGTATGATAGACAACCAGACTTTTCAGCAGCTTGTTGGTGGCAACGAGGTTCTCTTCCCTGAAATCAGATTTCTCGACGCCGTAGTAAAGCTCTCCTTCTACCATGGCAGGAATCCCGATCACTTCGTTCGCCACTTGCACATGTCCGAGCACCTTGGGATTGGCGTGCAATATCCCTATGCAGATGTTCGTATCAAGCAATATCATAGCGACACCTCTCGGCCCTTTGTCCGATGGGATTCTATGTCCTTTATAACTTCGGCCTCGGTGCGCGAATCACGCCAAGTCCCAGCAGCGGCAAGGATATCACGCCTTTGAGCGGCTATTGGATCTGTCCACAAATAATCGTCTACAGACACTTTCTCTGGATGCGCCACAACAAAGTCTATGATCGCCAACAACTCGCCGTTTATGCTCCTGTGATTGGCAGCAGCCCTATTCCGCAACCCAGCCAATGTTGACTCCGGGAGATTCCTCAATGTAAGATTTGCCATGGCAATCAGCTCCTAATTAGATATCATTTTGACATCACAATGATATTATACCAAATCCACGGACAGCTGCGCAAGGAGACGCGAGCCCAATCATCGCGCAGGAGGCACGGAAACGCCGTATGGTTCGCAGATGGTCGGACGCGGATGACTGGCGAGCGAGAGTCGTGCGGCAACATTGATCCCTAAAACGGCAGCAAGCGCCACGAAAAGGCAAATCACAGCCGTTCGCAAGTTCTTTGTCCGCGGCATCCGGCCGACAATCCATTTAACCGCGCAAAACGCCGGAGAGAAGAAAAACAGAATCGCAAGGAGCACGGCTTTTGCGCGATTAACGGTAATTCCCATGACGGCAATATATCGCCATAACTCCCAAGTGAACCACGCCGACAACAGAATCGGAAACACAAAGACAAGCAGAAAGACAAAGGTATGGGCAAACCACCAAATTCGCCACTTGGAAACTAGTCTGCACATATACCAATTGAAGCCCGTCCAGGCTTCCAAGAGAAATACGATAACCGCAGTTTTCGTAAGACCGCCTTGGTCACAAGCCGCGCCAGCAAAGACTCGACTATAGTCATACTTCAGAAATAAATTTCGATAAATGTATGGACAACATGAAACCAGATCAGCAAAAAACACCGCAAACAGGTAACACGACAAGGCGCATATCACGCCAGCGACGCAACGGAGCACCCACCGCGCCATGCGCCCGCATAACTCAGCATTCTCCACTTTCATAATGCAATGACGCTCACCGTGCCGAGGCGGCTTTGAGGCCGACGGAATCTCCGAAGTGCATGAGGAAGAAGCACTTGCCCTCGGGCGTGCGCGGCGTGCCGATTGGCGCGAGCATCGGACGGACGAGCGTGACAGTCTGAAGCGCGACAACGGCGAAGACGACGAGCCACAGGTGGAGTCCGGCCTTGTTCGCGACGATTCCCTTCTCCACCGCCGCCGTAATCGGGCACACCACGAACGCAAGCGACAGCGCGGCAAGGAAGCATGACAGGACAACGATGAACGCAACATTTTCCGTCGACACGGAGAAAAGCCACAGAATCGGCGACAGCGCCGCGAGGAGACTTCCAAGCGTCGCCGTGCAGACGAGTCCGATGACGGCGAGCCGCGCCGCCGAGAGCTTCGACCCGCTGATCGTTGCAAAGACATACAGCGTCGGAAAGCAGAGGACGAACGAAAACGCCGCAATGCCAACCATCTTTGCCGCGTCAAGAGCCGCGACCTTTAGGTCTACAAACGACCCTATGGCAAATCCGAATAGTGCACATCCAACTACCGTCACGAGCGCAAGAAACGCGGCAAGCCGCCAGTAGCGCGCCTTGCCGTCCGCAAAGCCCATGACCTCGCCAGGCGCGCGCAGCAGTTCGCCAAGCCCAGGTGTTTTCTCGTTGTTCATTTTACTACTCCTCCGTTGATTAGGTGTGGTATGATCTGGGTGAAAAGGGATTCAAGGAAGTTACTTTCGAGTGCGTCGGAGCGAAGAAACTCGACGGATATGTTTGGGCTCCCGACAAGCGGACGCATGATCCATCCAAGCTGACATCCGACGACGGCAAATGCCACAAGCCAAAGCCCCATCATGAGGACGAGCCGGCAGTCCTCCGGAACACGCCTCTTGAGACTCCTATAGAGAAGCGAGACCCCGACGGTTCCGGCGCTTCCCATTACGACGATGTGCGCAAGCATCATCGCGGCATGCGCAAGACGCATCGTCTCGCGCGTGCCAGAATCCGGCGCGGCGGAAAAGACGAAGAACAAAACGACAGGCGCCGCCGCAAGGAGAATCGCCCCTGCGACGGACATCGCGAAGAAAACGGCTTCAAGGACTTCGCGATACCTTAGCCCTGCACCCGTAGCGAGAGCGGCCATCCAACAGAAAAGCGAAACAATTAGCGTCGCGCCGACAAACACCACAGGGAGCTTCACCGCCACATACGCCGCCATGAGCGGCGAGCGCCACACGGCCAAGACCGCGCCATACACGCCCGTCGCCGCCGCCACAAACAGGATTCGCCGCGCCAAGTGTCCGTAAAACTCTCCATTCTCCGTTGTCATCACAAGGGAGAATGCACGCGCGCGGCGAAAATGTCACCGGGCTACATAAGCCGTACGCGAAGCAGAAGTTACATCCCGTTTATTCGGCGAATTTCAGCGGAGGGGGAGGTGCGGCCTTGCGAGCGGCGGCCTCCTTTGCAAGCGCGTCAACCGCCGCTTCAAGCTGCGGGTCGCGACCTGCGGCGATGTCGGCCGGCGTCGTCTCGACCTCGATGTCGGGTTTCGCGCCGTGACACTCCATGTCGGTTCCGTCGGGACGGAAGAAGCCGATGCGAGGACGCCTCATGACACCATAGTCAAGAAGGTTCAGGTCGAAAGTTCCGATCACGTCGCCCGCCGTCTCGGTGCCGACAACCTTGGCGCGGCCAAGCGTCTTCATCGCGTGGGTGAACTCCTCGGCATTCGACTGGCTGCGCTCGTTTGCGAGCACGACTACAGGAAGCGACGTTATGACAGGCCTCCCGAAGCGCGAGATGATATAGCCCTCGTCCTCGACGCCGCGATAGAGCGTGCGGACGTGGCGACGGCCGCAGAGTATGTCGATGAGGCGGTCTGCCGTGTGACCGCCAGTGTTGAAGCGCACGTCGATGATCACGCCGTCCTTGCCGAAGCATTCTGCGAACACCGCGTCGGTGAACGCGTCCGCCGCATCGTCTCGCATCGCGTCTATGGCGAGATAGCCGAAGTTGCCCTTCTCGCGCACGCTCCTGCGCGTCTCGATGACCTCTGCCGCGCGAAGGAGACGGCGCGCCGTCAAGAAGTGTATTCCCTCGACTTCGCGCACGAGGGAATTCGTCTCGCCCTCGCGCTTGACAGAGAGCGTGAACCTGTGCGGCAGGGGAACTGTCATCGCCTCGGCGTAGTCCATTCCTGGGAAGACTTCCTTGCCGTCTACCGAAAGGACTATGTCTCCCGCAAGCAACCCCTCTTTGCCGCGATCGGCAGGCGAATCGCGTATAATGTCTTTCACGCGCCACCCTTCGCCCTTCCAGTCGGGATCAAAACGGGCGCCAAGATGCGCGGTAATCGGCTTCCAATCGCTTGCGCTTGCCGCGGGAATCCAGCGCGCCCGCGTCGCGTTGTTCGCCCAAAAGCCGAAGTGAGAGCCGTCTACCTCGCCATACATCATCTCCATGATGCGGGCAAAGACGCTCCACGCCGGCGCATTGCGGGCGGCAAGCCTGTATTTCTCCCTGACCGCCTGCCAGTCCGTTCCGTGGGTCGCCGGATCGCAGAACCCGTCTCTCATGTCGGCCCACGCAATCAGGAAGGCGAGTTCCTGCCAGTCTGCGACGTCGATTGTCTGGTAGACCGTGAATCCGAACGACTTGTCGCCGCGCGCCGGCAGGCCGTCAAGGATGCCGAGTATCGTCTCCTCGGCATTAGTGTCGCCTCCAGTCTTCGTCCACGACCTCAGGAGAACCGACTTGCCAAACATCTCCTTGTCCTTGTCGTCGGTGATCTTCGCCTTCCACGTCTTGCCGTTCCAGTTCCAGCCGAGGGTGCGGCCGTCCGGCGCGAAGAGAGGATCCTCGCCTCTCATGTCAAGTTTCCTCACGCGCTCGAAGAGCCCGTCGAAGACAATGCGATACGACCCTTCCCTGATGCCGCGTTCCGCCTTCTCGTACGCCTCGTCCTCCGGATCGAGATAGACGTAGAATATGCGCGGATCTCGTCCGCTTGCCGCGCGCTTTCCTGAAAACGCAAGGACGCGGCCGTCGGACGACCACGTTGGATCGCCATCCCAGTCGTAGTTGCGCGAGACGTTGTACGGCGCTGGCGTCGGGGTGCCGTCTTCGCCCTTCGCCCATGTCGGGATTATCCACACGTCGCAGTTGCCATAGCCGTCGCGCAGCGTCGCGGCGACATAGCGGCCGTCGGGCGACCATACGTAGCTGTAGCAGTCAGAAGACTGAAGCGGCGCGACATGGCGCACTACGCCGTTCGTGTCGGCAAACGAAAGATGTCCGGCAAGATCGGCCCAGGCGAGAGAGCCGCCGTCGGGGGAGACGGATAGAGTCCTGCGGCATACGTCGCCGCTGACAATCCGCTCGCGGACGAACGACACGTTCTTCCACCATGCGAGGGAAGGGTCGGCGCGCCTGGCACGCCACACGTCAGCACCGTCGCCATGATCAGAGAGGTAGTAGAGCGTCTCGCCGTCAGGCGAGAACGCGCAGTCGCGCTCATGCGTCCGCGACGAGCCGTGTATCAGTACGGGGCGCCTGTTCTTCTCCTCGTCGGAAAGCTCCATCGCCCAGACATCGCCGCCGGCAGTGAACGCGACGCCCTTGCCGTCCGACAGGAACGCGTAGTTGCCAAGCCCGTAGTTGTTGTCTGCATTTGAATACCTGTGGCACACCGTCCGCGGCGACGCCGGGTCGAAGCCGGCAGGCCTGACGGCGATGCGCGTCGCCACCGGCTTCTTGGCCGTCGGGTCGAGCCGCCAGAAATCGAGCCCCTTGCAGAAAACCATCGTGCGCCCGTCGTGCGAAAGCGAAGGCGTGCGGACATGATCATCCGAAAACGCGGTAATCACGCGATCATCGCCAGACTTCAGGTCGCGGCGGTGGACATTCCTGATTCCGCCTGCGCCGGAGAGGTAGTAAAACGACTTGCCATCGGGAGCCCATATTGGATCATACGCGCCGTCGCGACCTGTCACCATGGCCGAGAATTTGCCGCTGTCGCGGTCGTAGAGCCATATCTCGCCGGCGAACGACGAGGACGAGCCGGGGCGACGCTTGCGCAGATCGCGAATCCCGCCTTCGCACTTGTCGACGAAAAGCACCTTGCGGCCATCAGGCGAAAGCGAAGGCGAACATGCGGGCGCGTCGAAGAGCGTCACCTCTGCGCCACGGACGGCGAGGGGAACGAGAATGGCACGGCGCGAGTTGCGCACGCTCGTCACGCTCTCGGACGAATTGTCGCGGGACGCGGTGATGAGCAAGCTTGAGCCATCCGACGAGTATGCGCACGGAACGCAGCCCTGGGTGTGGAACGAAAGCTGTCGAAGACCGCCTGCTGAAAGGCCGTCTGCGGCAAGCGAAAGTTCGAACGGCATATCAGCCCCTGCCCTGCTCGAAAGGAACGCGACCTTTTTCCCGTCGGGCGACAGGACCGGCGACCTGTCGGTGCCAATTCCGTCACCAAGCGGAATCGCCGCACCGCCGGAAGTCGACGCGCGCCAGACGCGCCCACACCACGCGAACACGAAAAACGAACCATCGGGCGAGACAGACGGCGACTCGGCAAGATATATCTCTGACCAATCGCGGACTGCGGGAGACTGTTCCTGTGCTGGGGTTTGCGCCACGGACGTTGCGGCGACGGAGATTGCGGAAAGGAGGATTGCTGTTGTTTTCATTATAGCGGTTTCAGGTAGAATGCGTCGTGCGTTATTGCGAAAGCCCAGTCTGCGGGCATGCGTTTGAGTTCGTGTCCGACTCCCCATGAGTCGGTGTATAGAATTTCCTTTAGCTCGGTCTTCTTCGTCTTTGGGTCCTTGCCCTCGACATAGCCGATTATTAGCCGAATGTGCCCGCCAGCGACCTGCGGGAGACCAGGCTCCGGAAACATGCCGAGCGTGACGCCCCAGAAGACGGGAACCCCCTGGTCGACCTGCGCCTTTACGCCAGCCATGAACTTCTTGTAGCGGAAGTCCTTCATCCTCATCTTCTTCACGACCTTCGGCTTCATCGCCGCAAGTATCTCGCCGACGTTGACAGAATTGCCGCGCATGAAACTGTTGATGGATATCTCGCTCTCGCCCTCTGACTTCGCCGCCTTGTTGTACTGCTCGATGTCCTTCTCCAAGTCCTCGAAGGAGCTGGTCATCGTCACGATATCCTGGTAGCCAAGTCGGCACTTCGAGCCGACCGCCTTTACCGCCTCCTTCATGTCCGATATGGAGGTGCCGCCACGCGCCGTAGTGCCTGCGGCCTGGGCGATCTCGTGCTCGTCTATGGTGAAGCCATAGTACCTGAGGACGCGCTCGCTCGTTGCCGCCGCACAGTAGCCCTTCCGCCCCTGGTCGACCATCGGCACGCCGTCAATCCAGACGTCGCCGTCGGAATTCTTCTTAACGTGTGCCTTGGTCTTTGTCTTCGAGACGATCCCGCCCGACTTCGCGGACGCCTTTACCTTCGCGCCGCCCTTTGGGTGCATCGTGACGCGAACGTAGTCTGCGGTCAAATCCTTCTCCTTCACGCTGTCTACGCCCCAGACGAGGTCAATGTCGCAGTCGCCCTTGTTCCACTTCTTCGAATACTGGTAGCCGCCCGTCTTTAGCTTCTTCTTCTCGGGGTTCGACCCGATCTTCCCGCCAGGCTGCGCCTTTGCGGCAATGGCGTTAAGGAGTTTCTTGAGCCCATCCGAATCGAGGCCGACAGAGCCCCTGTCGTCACCACGGTTATAGAGCGACATCTCGACACGTGTCGCACCGTCGGCACCATAGTATATCCTCGCCTCCCACACTTCAAGCCCATGCCAAGTGCAGGCACCTCGCTTCATGCAGTTCACGATGTCGCGCTTCTGGCTTGCGAAGCCGAAACCGTCATTCTGGTGGTCTACCGCGAAATCGACGGCAGACTCCTCCCAGGAATCGGGCTTTGCGAAGTGCGTACCAAGATCACACGCTGAAAGCATCAATGGAAGTATCAGCGCGAGCATGGCGTGAAGTCTACCCTCCGCTGGCGAAAATCAACCTTGGCAACATGCACCTTGAGACGCGAGCCTGCCCTCCAGCTGCCGCCGCCCGGCGCAGAAAGCGACTGGTCGTGTTCGTTGTACTTGACGAACCGCCGCGACAGAAGACTTACGTGGACAAGCCCAGAGACGGCGAGTTCGGGAATATCGACGAAACACCCGAACGGCGTGCACTTCGAAACGACCGCGTCGTAGTCGAGTACCTGGCGCGTCTTGAGCTGGTCTTCCAAAAGCCGGTATTTCTTTATTTCAAGAAGCCCGCGTTCTGCCTCGGCCGCAATCTCCTCGCGCTCGGACGTGTGCTTCGCCCAAGTGGCAAGAAGCTTCGGCGGACGCTTGGCGGAACCGCCCGAGAGATAGTCGGCAAGCTGGCGGTGGAGCGTCAGGTCGGGATAGCGGCGTATCGGCGAGGTGAAGTGTGCGTAGTAGCGCTTCGCAAGCCCGAAGTGGCCGATTGCCGACGCGTCGTAGACCGCGCGCTTCATCGAGCGCAACACCATCATCGCAAGCGTAGGATAGAGAGGATTGCGCTTGATAGTCTGGAGCAACTGCGCGAAGACATGGGGGTTCGAGATGTTCCCCGCCTTTATGCCTAGACCCTTCAGCTCGGCGCGCAGCATGTCGATCTTCTCGTCGTCCGGCGGCTCGTGGAGGCGGGCGAGAATCTTGATGCCCTTCGTCCAGAGCTCCTTCGCGACCGCTTCGTTCGCGGCGACCATGCACTCCTCGATCATCTGGTGCGACTCGTCGTAGGGGCGCGTGACGAGACCTGTCATCTCGCCGTTCGAGTCGAGGATAACCTCGGCCTCGGGGATTTCGATGTCAAGCGCACCCGCCGCAAACCGCTTTGCGCGTATCTGCTGGGCGAGCGTGGAAATCGTGCGTATCGTCTTCGACTCGCGCGAGGCGATCCTCGCGTCGGATTTGCCGCGGATGACGGCCATCACCTGCTCGTAGGTGAACCGCGCCTTCGAGCGGATGACCGACTTCGAGAACGAGCGCTTGACGACCTCGCCGCTCTTGTCGAACGTGAGGAATACGGAGAACGCGAGACGGTCTTCGTCGGGGACGAGCGAGCAGACTCCGTTGCAGAGCTCCTCGGGGAGCATCGGCACGACCCTGTCGCAGAGATATACGCTCGTGGAACGACGATACGCCTCGCGGTCGATCGCGCTCCCCGGCTTAACGTAGTGCGAGACGTCTGCGATGTGAACGCCGAGTACGCGGTTGCCCTTGCGGTCGGTCTCGAGGGAAAGCGCGTCGTCGTAGTCGCGCGCAGACTGCGGGTCGCAGGTGAAGATGAACTTGCGCCTCAAGTCAAGCCGCCCGGAGCGCTTTATCTCTGCATCGGAAATCGGTCGCGCCGAAATGCGTCTCGCCTCGGCGAGAACAGCCGGGGGAAACGCCTTTGGCAGCTTGTAGAACTTCATCACCGCCGCGGTGTCTTCCTTCGGCGTCTTGCCAGGCGGCGGAAACAATATATCATCACTCATCACGACAGATAGTATACCAAAAAACAGTGGCGTCCATTTTCAGGGCACAAGGGTTATGCCGCACTCGAGGCGCTTCCCCTCGTCGCGGTTCAGCACCTCTACATAGTACGGGGCGTGGCCGCCCCTGCAGAAGAGACCGTGCACCGCCGCAACGCCCTCGGTCTCGATCACGCCCTTCACGAGCGAGACCATCGCCTCAGTTATCCTGAGGCCGGGAACGAATACCGGGATTCCTGGCGGGTATGGCACAAGGAACTGCGAGGCAATGCGGCCGACGGACGACTCGAGCGTCACGAACTCGCCGTCGCAGAGAGCCGCATCCCTGGGCAGGACGACTGGCTGTCCCGCTACAGCGCCGCCAACGCCGCCATCGTCGAGAACTTGCGCGGGGCACCCGATAAGTTCGCGGTTGAGGCGGCAGACGCGGAAGAGGTCTTCGAAATGCTCCTCTGCCGTGCCGACTGTCACGAGGAAGAGAATCGTCGTCGCAGTCGCCTTTTCCCACTGGATGTGCGACTTTAGAAGCGCCTTGCGAAACGCCGCGCACGCAGCGGGGCTCCGGAGCATCAGGACAATCTTGAGCGGATCCTTGAGGAACCCTGCGCCGCTCCAATCCTGGTCGCCACCCGCGATGTCCGCAAGGTCAGCGAAACACTCCTCCTCGGGAAGGCCGCACTCGGCGGCGACGCGCGCGCGGAATTCCGCCGCCCACTTCAGGCGTTCGTCAATGAGCTTCATTCCCTCGAGACGCATCTGCACGCCCGCCACGTCAAGGGTCGCGAGGAACGGATAGTGCGGCGACGTCGAGTGCCAGTAGCGCAGGAATTCGTGCAGGTCGTGGGTGAACTTCTCGAAAGAGCCATGGCCGTTCAGCGCGAAGCGCCGCCTAAGCCAGCGGAACTGCGGCGACGCGTCCTCTTCAAGCAGTTGCTTGAAGCGCGTCGAGACGTGGATCATGGACGCCTGGGAAAAAGACGCCATCGTCTTGTGGGTCGACTGCACGGCAAAGTGCGCGCCCGCACGCTCGTTTACCGCGTTGTAGCGCATCGCGAGTCCGGTGACAGGGTCGGTGTGCGTGTAGAACGGATGGAAGCCCATATACGCGGCCCAGGCTTCGTCCGCATAGAAAAGCACGCCCGCCCTTTCGCAGAGCCGCGCGACCTCCCAGACTGGATACAGGACCCCCTCGTAGGTGCACGTGGTAAGTATCAGCAACCGCGGCCGAGAAGAAATGGGGCTCGACGCATCCGGCACGCGACGCTCTGGCATTGTCGCCGTCTTCGCAAGCTCGGCCTCTATGTCCGCGAGCGACACGGGGCCCCACACGCCGAGTCGCGCATTCCAGCGCGACGGCAGGTAGTGCGGCACCGCGCCCGAGGTGACGATCGCATGATGGACCGACTTGTGGCAGTTGCGGTCGACAAGCACTACCTCCCCCGGCTTTAGAAGCGTCATCAGCATCGCCTTGTTGGAGGTCGAAGTGCCATTCGTCACATACCGGCTAAGCGCGCTCCCGAAGATTTCGGAAGACATCTTCTGCGCCTCGGAAAGCGGCGTCTGCACCTCCGGGCTCGAAAGATCGCCAAGAGACTCGACAGACACCGAAAGGTCGGACCTGAAGATCATCGAACCGAACGCCTCGTGGAGGCCGCGCAGGAACGGCGAGGCCGAGAAGGCGTTGCCTCCGTTGTGCCCTGGGGTGTGCCAGTTGGTGCCCGCCTTGACCTGCACGTACTGGCGCATCGCGCTCCAGAAGCGCGGCAGCCAGAACGACTTGAAGAGATGTACGATCCGCTCGTGGTGGACGGCAGGGTTTGCAAGCACCTCCGCGCCCTTCTTCGACCATCGCCTTTGCGGAACGACCACGGGAGCGTTTCCAGGATAGGTCACCACGACCTTTGGGATCGCAGGAAGATATGTCTTCAGCCAATCCTTAAGCAAGACGCCGCGGACGGACCCGGAATACAAGGCGTCGTCGACCATGAACAGGCAGATGTCGTCGCCGCCTTCGGTCATTCCCCTCGACGGATCGCCATCGATGAACAGCGCGTCGGGAAGCGCGTCGGCCGACGACACCGTCGTAAGCTTGAGCGGCGGGTACTCGAGAGGCATGCGGACGTTGAACGCCTCGGCACAGAAGTCGCGGAACGCGTCGGACATCCCGTGTTCCACAATGGGAAGATGCCTCGCGTCGTCTTCGCGCGAAGCATGCAACCATATTACAGTTAGTGACCTCATGTGATCAACCGACGACGATTTCCTCTGACGGGAAGCGCACGTGCCGCTTCGACTCGCGGTCGCCGATCATCAAGACGACGGTAAGCGCGCCGAGACGACCGATGAACATCGCCACCATTATCACAAAACGCCCAGGAGCGGAGAGCGACGCCGTGGTGTCGCCTACCGCAAGACCCGTCGTCGTGACGGCCGAGACCGCCTCGAAGAAGAGCGCGTCGGACGAGATGCCAGAACCCGCCTCGGTGACGAAAAGCGCACCAGTCACGACTACGGCGAACATGACTATCGCCATCAGGATCACGAGGGCTTCGCGCACGATCTCGGTCGGGATCAACCTTCCGTCCATCACGGTCTCGGTCTCGCCGCGACACATCGCCGTCGCCGTGTATATGATGACCGCGAGCGTCGTCACCTTCATGCCGGCCGCAGCGGAACCGGGAGCGCCGCCGATGAACATGAGACACTCGTAGATGAGGCGCGTCAGCGGATGGAGCGACTCGGTCGGAATCACGCAGAAGCCGCACGTCCTCGGCGTGACGGCCTGGTAGAAGCCGACAACCGCCTTGTCGGAGAGACTCATGTCCTTAAGCGAGAGGTTCCACTCGACGGCAAGGAACGCGATGAAAGTCAGGGCGAGCAGGTAGAACGTGAACCGCAAGACAACGCGCGTATGGAGCGAAAGGCGGCCGCGCGCGCCGGAAATGCGGTGGAGAAACTTGAACGTGCAGAGGTTGTATATGACAAGAAAGCCAATGCCGCCCAAAATCGTCTCGAGGCCCATCACTATGACAGGCCAGCTGCGCGGGAACTTCGCAAGCGAGTCAGACTCAAGGCCGAAACCAGCATTGCAGAAGCTCATTATCGAATAGAACACCGCCTCGTACCAGTTGCCAAAATGCGGATAGAGCGCCAGCGTGAAGACACCCTCGATGACAAGCATCGAGCCGACGATCCAGCAGATGAGACCCCGAAGTCCCTGGATCTGCCTGACCCCGTATGCGTTCATAAGCGAGAACTCGCTCACGAGCGATATGCGCCGCCCTATCGCAACAAGAAAGAACGTACCGCACGTCATGAGCCCGAGGCACCCAAGCTCGACGAGCACCATCAAAACCACCTGGCCTGTCGTGGAGAACTCGCGCCCGATGTCGACGACCGTGAGCCCAGTCACGCACACGGCAGAAAACGCCGTAAAAAGAGACGTGACGAGGTCGCCGCGCATGTTGTCTGCGCGGCAACATGGAAGCGCGAGGACGATTGCGCCGACCGCGATCAGCGCGAGAAAGCCGAGCGCGAAGGAAATGCGGCTTTTCATTTTCCGAAAGTACCCTTCTCCTTAAGCCACACCATCCAGACGGACAGCTCGTAGAGGAGGCAGAGAGGAACGGCCATGAAGATCTGGCTCATCGGATCGGGCGGCGTAAGGAACATCGAGAGGACGAACGACATCACAATCGCAATGCGGCGCTTTTCCCTGAGCCCCTTCGAGGTGACGACTCCAAACCACCCGAGGACGAAGATAATGAGCGGCAGCTGGAAGACGAGACCGAAGGCGATGATCGTCTTGAGGACGATGGAGATGTAGCCCTCGAGCCGGATGATCGTCGAAGGGATTCCGCACCATTCGTTGATCGCCCTGAACGCCCTCACGACCATCGGCAGCGTCTTCGCGTACGCGACGCCAAGGCCGACGAGGAAGAAGCCGCTTCCCGCAACGAGTATCGACATCAAGACGACCTTCTCGCGGTTTGTGAGCGCCGGGAAGATAAAGCGGAGGATCGCGTACATTATGAACGGAAACGCGAGCGCCGTGCCGCCCCAGCCCGCGATAGAGATTATCGTGGAGACGCCGGTAGTAAGGTCGAGCCCCTGTAGAAGCTCCTCGCTCTCGCCAGCAGGACTCTTTAGCCATTCAAGCACCCACGGAGTGCAGCACCCGGCGATGACGGCGCAAATCGCCCAGGCGACCGCGCCGAAAACGAGCATGTCGCGCAGAGCGAGAAGATGCTCGAGCAAAGGACGCGGAGGGTCGTTCCTGGCATCTGGATCTTTTAGCAGGGCTATTGCCATTATGCGCCCTCCACTGGCGGCATGCCCGTAGCAGGAGGATCGACAGGCACGGTACCGCCTGTATCGTCACTTGCAGTCGCGGGCTCTGCGCTCGCGGAACCTACGGTGAACGCGTCCTCTGGCTGTTTCTCGACTTCCTGCACGGCCTTGGTGAACTCGGTATCCATGTCGAGGAGCTGGCGCTTGAAGTTCTCGGCGGCGCGACGGAACTTTGAATAGTACTGGCCGACCGTGCGGGCCGCCGAAGGGAGCCGCTTGGGGCCGACGACAACAAGAACGACGGCGAGTAGCACAAACCACTCGCCGAAGCCGATGCTGTCGAAAATGACCGCCAGCGTCATCTGCAGAAAATCACTTCTGGTAGATCACGAACTCGCCGCGGCGGTTCTTCGCCCACGCGGACTCGTCGCTGCCGACGACCGCCGGCTTCTCCTCGCCGAAGCTGCGCGTCTGGATGCGGGAAGCGTCGACACCGCTCTGGACGAGATAGTTGCGGATGATGCTCGCACGGTTCTCGCCGAGCGCCATGTTGTACTCGTTCGAGCCGCGCTCGTCGCAGTTGCCCTCGACGACGACCACGCGGTCGGCGTGCGAGCCGAGATGCTGCGCAACCTCGTCGATCTTGCCGATTTCGCCCTGGGGAACGACGGTCGAGTCAAAGCCAAAGTATACCGGCGCGAAATCAACGTCGGTGCAACGCGTGCAGTATTCCTCGAACGGACGATCGCTGACGCCAGCGCCGTCGAGCGGGCCCTCCTGGTCGTCGCCGATGCTGGTGGAGATGTCAGAACCACCTGCGGCGCCAAGACCAGACCCGGAACCGCCGTTTGCGCCCGTGTTAGTCTTGTTGTATTTGCAGCCCGAGACCGCGAAGGAAAGGGCAACTGCGACAACTACCATCAACGTAGAAATTTTCATCTTTTACTCCTTTGTGTGAAATTGGAGATATGATACCGAATTCCTCCGCGAAAATCAAGTGGGAAACGATACTTTCCACGGACCGCGGGATTGCCAGCACGCTCGGACGGCCTCGGCCGACGGATCGACGTAGATTGGCGTCGCCTGGTGGCGGAACCACGTGTCCTGGCGCTTCGCGAGCTGGCAGGTGCGCGTAAGGATCTTGGCGCGGTCATCGCCCTCGCGGTAGCCGATTGCGAGAGAGGCCGTGCGAGACCAGGTGGGATAAAGCTCCTTCAGCCGCCGCTTCTCGGCGTCGAGCCCAGCCATGAACATCGCATCTAACCGCGCGGCGATGCGCGCGCGCACCACTGCACGGTCGATGCGGATGACAGGATACTCCGGCGGCGGCTTCTCCCAGCGGCGGTCAAGACCGCGGAGAAGCGCGGAGAAATAGAGCCCGGTGCCGCCGACTATCACTATCGGAACATCCTTTGGAACAGCCGCCGCCCATGCCGCCGCCGCCCTAAGCCACGCGCCAGAAGAGAACTCCTCTGTAGGCGTCACGACGTCTACGCCACCCATATGGAACTCCTCGCGCTCGGCAGCCGACGGCTTTGCGGTCCCAATGTCCATGCCGCGATATACGAGCATAGAGTCTGCACTCAGGATCCACGCGCCCATTTCACGCGCAAGCGCGGCCGCGATGTCGCTCTTGCCGCTCGCAGTCGGCCCGGCTAGGATGTACGCTTCCCGAACGAGCATAGGATAAGAAGCCCCACCGCGACCGTGATAAATGTGTCGGCGAGGTTGAAGCAGGGGAAGTGGTACGCGGCCTTCCAGTGAAAGTCGAAGAAGTCGATGACGAAGCCGCGGAAGACGCGGTCGATGAGATTGCCGACGATGCCGGCATAGAGAAGCACCTCGGCGACCGCCGCCGCACGCCCGTCGCCGAAGATGGACTTCCGCGTCCAAAGGAGGAACGCAAGCGCGACAACCGCAAACGCGGCGAGCGGCCAGACCTGCCCCTGGAACATGCCCCACGCGCAACCCCTGTTCTCGACATACGCAAGGTCGAAGAAACCAGGGATGATTGGTAGCGAAGAAGCCCCCTTGAGATAGCCCGCCGCAAGCTCCTTCGCCACCGCATCCGCGAGAACGAGGTGCACGACGACGGCAAAGACGACGAGGTAGCGCCTCATCAGCTACGATTGCGCTCCATCTCGCTCTGGCACTCCATGCACGTCAGAACGAACGGCTGGTTGAGGAGACGGGGTTTGCGAATCAGCTGGCCGCAGACGGTGCAGACGCCGTACGACCCGTCGTCGATGCGATGAAGCGCCTCTTCGATCTGCTGGATGGTGCGATTGATGTTGCCCATCTGGCCGAGCGCCTGGAGACGCAGCGTCTGGTTGGTGCCGTCTCCGCCGTCGGACTCATGATCCTCGGCCTCGTTGAAGCCGGTTGCCTTCATCGCGTTGACGCCCGAGAGCGCCGCAGCGCGGGCTTCGATGAGACGCTTGCGGAAATCCTTGAGGTCGGCTGCGGGGAACTTGACCGTCGACTTGCCCTGTGCGCGAGTCGTGGGGCGACGCGAAAGCTTGATTTCGTTGCCGGTGCGAACCTTGTCGGCCATCGCCGCAGAGCGCTTCATCTCCTCGGCGATCGACATCGCGAACTCGACGGCCTTGGCGGTGTCCATCGCCTCTACATCGGGCGAGACCGGCTTCTCCACTGCTACCACGCGACGCGTGATGCGCGGAGGAACGCGCTTGATCTCCGTCTTCGTCTTCTTGGCGACTGGCTTGACAGGCTTCTTCGCGGCAACTTTCTTAGCCGGCTTCTTGGCGACAGGCTTCTTCGCCTTCGCCGCCGGTTTCTTCGCAGCTGGCTTCTTTGCAACGGGCTTCTTGGCCGGCTTCTTGGCGGCGACCTTCTTGGCCGGCTTCTTCGCAACCGGCTTCTTTGCCTTCGAGGACTTCTTGATGCTGACTCCCATGATTGGCCTCCTCTCTATAAATTCTTCTGTTTGACAACGTCTCTATTCTATCATATTTGGACGCCGGGTGGAAGCTTCATCCACTCGCGAATTTCATCCGACAGCGGCTGTATCTCTACGACCGTGGCGAACTTCACCTCGCCCTCCGCGCCGGGAAGCTCAAACTGGTCGCCGACCTTCTTGCCGAGCATATTCTGCGCGAGACGCGTCTTGGACGCGAGGATGCACTTCTCGATGTCGTTGTCCCACTCTCCGAGGACCGTATAGGCCTTGCGCCCTTCCGGACCCTCGATCACGACGGTGACGCCTGGCATCACCTCGTCGGTCTTGGCGTCCGAGAAGTCACCGGGCTTGACGGCCTCGAGCTCAGCCTGCATGACGGTCTGCTTCTGCATCAGCACGCGCTGCTCGTCCTTTGCGTACTGGTACTCCGCGTTCTCCGAGAGGTCGCCGTAGCTCTTCGCGAACTCGATGCGCTTGACGTTCGCGGGCATGTCCTCGTTGATGAGCTTGAGGTACTCCTGCTTCCTGAGGCCGTAGCTGCGGAGCGAAGTGACGCGCGCATACTCCTTCTTCTTCTCGGTCTTGACGAGGTGGCTCTCGAGCGCGGGAACGATGTGCGTCATCCTCACGACGATAGTGTGGTGGGTCGACGGGTCCCACGCGATGGACGCCTGGAAGCGCTCGAAGAACAGCACCTGGTCGGCGGGCTTCAGGAGCTTGAACATCTTCTCGAGCCATGCCCTGTCGCCAAAGAGGCGGCGGACGATGTTCTGCATCTTGAGCGTCTCGCCGCCGCGCCTGCCCTCGCCGAGCGCAATCGCGTGGGTGAGGATCGTCGCGACCGGCGGGAGCTCGGGCCACAGCTCGTAGGACTTGAGCACCTTGATGTTCTTGCCGTCAATCGGAACATCGGCGTACTCGAACTTGCCGAACTGTTCGATCTTTCCGACGATGAGTGTGACGAGCGTCGCAGGCGCCTGCGTGTCCTTCATGAAACCACCGAGCGCGGCACGGCACGCCACCTCGGCGCCGAAGCGCGAAACGATCTCGGAGACGGCCGTGAAGCAGAGCTCGGGAACCGCGGCGTAAAGCTTTGCCTTCGCCTCGTCGGAGTCCGCGAGGAAAGAGATCATCGCGCCAACCTCGCGAGCCGGCAGGGACGACGCTGCGGCGATGTAGCGCTTGCGCTCCCAGAGGTACGCGCGCATGTCAGCCGCGGCAGGACGCGCAAAGCCAAGCTCAAGGACGAGCGAGGCGAGGCGCGCATACAGCGCGTCGTCGACGTTGCGCGCGGCGGTCACCGCGAACTCGAGTCGGTCGGCGATCTTGGACTTTGCATCGTCGGTGGCGGTCTTGAAGCGGCCCTGCGAGACATATTCGCGAACAGCCGCGAGGATAAGCTTCGGGTCGGTCTCGTGCGAGAACGCCGTGAGCCAGCCGTCGCCATAGTCCTCGACGGACGCCTTGAGGCGAATCGGGTCGGTGCGCTTCGCGGGAATCTCGACGAGTTTGTCCTGGTGGAGCGCCTTTCTCGCCTCTTCCCAGAACTTCTTCCAGTTGACGGACTTGACGAAGCCGTTCTGCACGCAGACGTCCTCGAGGCGGACGATCGTCATATCGCCATAGCTCTTGAGAACTTCCTTAACGAAGTCGCCGGGGCGCTCCTTGAGCATCGCCTCGAACGCCGCGGGGTCTGCCTCGCGCAGAACGAGGATATGGCCTTCCGGCGCGCACTCGAGCATGTCGCACGCGGCGGCGTAGGTGAACTGGTGGCCTTTCTTCGTCTTGAAGTCGACGGTGATGCGCTTGTAGAAGTAGTCGAGGCGTTTCACCTTGCCGATGCCCCACGCTTTGCTGAGGACGAGAGCACCCGGCTGGAAGCCAACGAGCTTCTCGAGCTTCACGAGAGACTCGTCAAGCGGACTCTCGCCAAAGCCGACGCCGTCCAGAAAAGAAAGAAGAAGACGATCTCTTGTCGTCTTCTTCAATGCGTCCCTGATACCCGTCGCGCGGATCTTCTTGTCAAGTTCTGCCCTGTTTTCGCGCACGAGCCGAAAAGCCCCTTCGAAGTCTTGCTTCTCCGCGCACTCATTCAACTGATTCACCAACGCTTCCGTATCGGCCATTTGCCTCTCCTTTCGAAAAATAGGCGCATATTATATCATAAATTCCGCTCGCGCACGCGGCGAATCATCGCTTTCTCCGGGCAGGTGAATGGATCGGCGTGCTTTGTGCAGTTTATGCACCCCGTGTAGAGCTTGTGCATGATCTTCGTCTTCGGGACCTCGACGAAACCAAGAGATGTGAAGAACTCGGGAGTGAACGTAAGCGTCACGAGCTCGCGCGGCGAGAACGCCGCGGCGCGCTCTGCGACCGCCTCGACAAGCGCACGCCCGATGCCGCGGCGCCTGAAGCCCTCTTTCACCGCGACAGAGACGATCTCGACCGTCGCCGACTCGGGAGCGCCTATCTCGGGGTGTATCTGGTACGACGCGCATCCGGCCATCTTGCCGTCCGCCTCCGCAACGACGAACCTGTCTATCGACTCGACGATGTTCCCGAGCGACCTCGGTACAAGGCGGTCGACGTTTGCACCGATGAGGGCATAGACGCCCTCCGCGTCGCCGAGTCGTGCCTGCCTTATCGAAAATCCGTCCATAGCCCTCCCACTTGGTCAGAACAGGCGAGTCACTTCGCCGTCGATCGCGTCCACGTCGCAAACGCGCGTCTGCGCGATGGGCAGCTTCTCAAGCTCGGCGACGGACGGCGGCGGGGCAACAAGCACGTCCTCGCCATAGGCCCTGAGGCAGGTCTCCGGGAACTTGTACGGCGTCGCGGTAGCGGCGACGACGCACGGTGCGCCGTCCGGCAGACCCAGTTTCTTCGCGACGAACGTAGCGACGGCGGTATGCGGATCGACGAGGTAGCCGGCGGCCTCGCGCATGCGGCGCATTTCCGCTTCTGTCTCCTCGGGTGTCGCGACACCGCCCTCGAAATCTGCGAAAAGGCGCCCCTTCGCGCTCTCCGAAAGCTCGTACCGCCCTTTTTCGGCAAGATTCTTCATCATGCGCGTCGTTTCTGCGCAGGCGCGTTCGATATCGCCGTCAAGCCCCCCTGAAATCATCCAGAGAAGGCGCTCGACGTTCGAAGACTTCCTGATGTCCATCGAGGGGGAGTTCGTGACGGTGAAATTCGGGCCGGGGTCGTAGATGCCGGTCTTCACGAAACGCGCGAGGACGTCGTTCACGTTCGAGGCGACGATGAACTTGCGGATTGGGCTCCCGAGGAGCTTCGCATAGTACGCCGCGAGAATGTTGCCGAAGTTGCCAGAAGGAACAACTACATCGAATTCCCCGGGCTGGGGCGCGGGCGCGCCATAGCGCCCGTCCGTTCCATTCAGCTTAGCCCCAGCAAGAACGTAGTAGGCAATCTGCGGAACAAGCCGCCCCGTGTTTATCGAATTGGCGCTCGAGAGAGTGATGCCGTGCGCGGCGGCCTCGGCGCGGATCGCGGGGTCGGCGAAGATGCGCTTCACCGCCGCCTGCGCGTCGTCGAAGTTGCCGCGGATGCCGACGGCGTGGACGTTCGCCTCGGC
>Ga0256405_10003334_pt1 | contig 33436 bp, 27 predicted proteins | sample RumenRJG_02DNA_FD_189096 | JGI IMG/M metagenome (GOLD analysis project Ga0256405, IMG submission 189096) | Bovine rumen microbial communities from Lethbridge, Alberta, Canada - RJG_02 | ecosystem: Host-associated > Mammals > Digestive system > Stomach > Rumen | place: Canada: Alberta...
ACCCCAGTGACAAAGCCAAGCCGTTACACTGCGAATTAGGATCACGCACGATGACATAGTTATTCTGCGAAATAGGCAACCACTCCACATCATTCGCATCTTTACCACCTGCCTGCGATGCAGTAATGTATGTTTCACCTTCGCCAACAACGATTAAGGTATTACCCTCCACACGTACCACGTTTTTATCTGCCGATTCATAGGTAATATCCATTCCACTTGTAGCAGTTGCATTCAACGTCACATTTCCGCTGGTCGTCAATAAACCATACAGGTTCTGATTCCAAGTAATGACTTGTTTTTGCAACTCAGTTACTGTAAATTCCTTCGTATCAGAGACCTCGTCAAAGTCATCATCGCCAGCCTGATAAGCAGTGATATTAGCTTTACCGGTACCGACAGCACTCAGTGATACACCGTCTATCACTTCTATCACATTGGTATTGTCCGACGTGTACGTAATATTTCCTCCATTAGTTGCTGTTGCAATCGTAGTGATCACCTCATCCGGGTATTGTTCACCCACGTTCATGGCATAACCGGTTGCTACCAAATCGCTATTCCAAGTAATAGTCTGCTGACGTTTGGTCGTCTCCGCCGTCACATGAATCGTCTTGGTATAGGTGGCATCACCATTGGAAATAGTAATGTCCCCCTCATTGGTCCCTGCCTCATTTGTATGGGTGTATTTAACCGTCAGTGTTTGAGTAGCATATGTTTCAAAATTGCCAAAGCTTACCGGTGTCACCGTGAAACGCGGATTGCTACTTGTAACAGTCATCGGAGCGATATTGCACCAGTTGATAAGAGAAGTCTTGCTCACTTCACCTGAGTTGATGACTGCCGAACCAAAATCTACTGTTTCAGGATCCGGTTCTTCTACATATTTCAATTCCGAGACTTTGATATTTCGGAACCATGCTCCATAATCGGCGTGCAAGTGAAAACGAATATACCGTGTTGTTTTTTTCAGAGACTTTGCGAAGGATTTCCAATTATCTTTGTCGATACTCTGGTCATTCATTAATGCAGACCAAGTAGAGCCATCTGCACTCTCTTCCACATAGATAAAGTATAATTGTCCGTCAACAGTTGACCCGAACGGAGGAGTTGCCGTCATTTTATTTGCTATATTATCACGATATACAAAAATGTAGTCAAATGTCAATTTATCCGGCACTCCTTCAAACTTAAAAGTCACATACTTGTCATCCCAGTTTCCGACAGTCCAACTATCAGTTTCACCGATTCCGACTCCATTACTATTATTCCACTCATGGTCTCCGCTTGATTTCCCCTCTACATTCAAAGCGTTATAGCGTGCTTGAGTATTAATAGTAAATGGCACGTGATTACTTGCAGCAGAAGTCACCGTCAAACTGAAATCAACCGTTTTCGCCTGATAAGTATCCGTCTCTGCTAACGAAGCACGATAAACTGCCGTACCGGTTGCACCTGCCGTTAATTTGCTATCAATAAATGAAGCATATTGCGCACCGCTAACGTTGGAAACAACCACATCCGCATCTGAGTTATCCTCAAATGTTACATTTACTACTGTTCCGCGCGAAACGGATTTAGAAGTTGCAACCGTTCCATCCATCTTAACTACCAAAGTCGGTGTTTTCTTGCTCACATGGAAATTATATACCTCTTGCTTGGTTGAGATGGTACGAGTCTCAGGTTGCGTAACCGTAACTGTAGCATCGCCCAAACCAACTGCCGTAAAGGTTCCGTTTGCATAGTTCAAGACACCTGTCGCAGGCTCAATCGTCACATTCAAATCAGCCGTAGTATTGGTTGTGGTCAACGTAGCAGTTTGTTCCAACTCCAATGCGATCTTGTTAACCGAAAACGTCGGTGCGTATTTATTTACCGTCAAAGTGATCGCCTTCTCGCCAGACGCTGTGTATTTTACATTCTGTGCTTGCCAAATCTTGATAGTTACGGTTTTCGAAGTAAAGACATTATTTCCGTTGTTGTCTATTACAATTTTATTATCCGCCACATCATAATATGCAGTCGTAGCATCCGTACTGCTGGTTTCTACTTCGGCATTACTATTCTTATTTGTGATAATTCCTGTAATCTCCTCATCAACATACTTATTTTGAGCAGCAGCAACATTCAACGCTAAAGTATTAGACACGCGCTTTACTGTTACTTTCCAGTGATCTGACTCACCTGCAAGAATTGTTTCAGAATCTTCAGATTGAGAGAAATAAATAGTAGCTTCACCTTCAGAAAGTGCAGTAATCGTATTATTCTCATAACTGATAATACCAGAAGGAGAAATATTAACTACCTGATTATGTGCATGAGTAAATGTAAAAGCGTCGCTTTTTGTCTCTTCCACAAACAATTCATAATTTGATCCTTCAACCGTAAATGGATATTTAGCAATCCAAATGGCGGTTAAAGTTTTGCCTCCCAAGGGAACTGCATAAGTTTGTCCTGCCTCTCCTACATTATTTTCCCCATCTGACCAGCCTGCCAGCACACAATTTGTTTTTGTAGCAGAAGGTAAAGTGATGGTCTGTGCTTGAGACCATTTAGCATAGAGAGTTATAGTCTGGTTGTGAATCGAAGTCAGATTAGAAACAGATTGTTGATTATTATAAACCTTATCCCCATTTGCTGAAGTTGCCCAACCCATAAAAGATGCATCTTTAGAGATAGAGGTCGTTCCACATGATCCACCATTAGCATCAAATGTTATTACATCTGTCTTTATATAGGCATTGGAAGTGAGGTTTTGCGCAGCATCATACTTAAAAGTCTGATTGCTCATACTTCCACTTGTGTTTCCATTTCCATCAAAAGCCACATAATATGTATTCGCAGTCCACTGAGCATAGAGAGTAACCGTACCACCATTCACAGTAGTTAAATTGCTAACACTTTGACCATCAGTATAAGAAGTTCCTTGTCCATTAGCTTGTGTATTCCATCCACTGAAAGTGTAACCCGTTTTAGAGAAAGCATTTGCAGTCAGGTTCTTCGACACATCATACGTAAATGTCATGTTATTCATTGATCCACTTCCTGTGTTTGCATTAAATTTTACTGTATATGTATTCGGTGTGAATATAGCATAGTATGTAACCGTAGTCGGAGACGAACTATTTGTACTCGTCGAAGTAACAGAGAATGTATGATAAGGATACGTACCATTTCCTAACCAATCAGTATCAGTAGAAGTATCTCCAGATGTTGCAGTAGAAGAGGTACTCCAGCCTTTAAATGTATAGCCGGCACTCGTCTGTTGATAACCATAAAGAGTAAACTCTTTGCTCGTGGCCGTCCATGTTAGTCCTCCAGCTTCTCCACTAGGAGACGATTCATCTCTTTCATCTTTAAAAGTAAATCCTCCTTCTTTCTGCTTACTTTGTGCCACGTACACATCTCCACCTCCGGCAGGCGTGGCAATAACTATGCACTTCGCATAAAATGTCTTCTTTTTCCCCCACACGTTTCCAACTCCTATCATCTGCATCATCAGGAGGCAAAGGACTGGCAAGATACTGATAATCCTAGACCATTGACGTACCCATCTCGATACCATTACGGTAGATGTACGTACTGTATTAACACTCTTCATATCTTTCATAACCTTAAATTTTCGTTTTTTTGCGTCCGAACAACCGCCGGCTGCGTAAATTATATTGTTTGTTTATTTTTTGCAATGAAACTTTGAGACTTTGAGACTTTTGCATGTCCATTTTGTCCATTTTGTCCATTTGTCCATTTGTCTTTCGGTCAAAAATTATCAACAATTGAAGACAATTTACTTTTCTTCCAATCCTAATTTCGGATCTTGTCCTTCGAAGAAGCGCTTTGCACTTAATGGGCTTACCACTTCTCTACCCGTTTTAGACTCCAACTCTTGGCGCGCTACTCTCGCTACATTTCCTCCCTCAGCGGCACATTGCTTGTTTTCTTCCATTGTTTTCGGGTCACGCGCTTTGGTAATACTCGTGGTTGATAGCTCAGCCAACATATTCAGCACTAATTCCTCATTGGTCATATTATCGCGCAAGTTCTCTTTCTTCAAACCCTTAAACTTCTTATACTCGCGCGCAGTCTTTCCCGACCAAGCCTGATAGATTATATCCGTAAGCGTTGCGTATTCTTGTCCTTCTTGCACACCGTGCTTATCCCACTGGTCTGTCAAGTCCTTACGAATCTCAATACTCTTGAGACGTTGGTTAATCCAGTTATCCGAATAGCCCAGACGCTTATAATCCCGCAATGCTTGTTGAATACTCAACTCCGGATCTTGCAGTTGGTTCAATCGCTCTGCAGCAACCTGCGCCATCCAGCGCTTGAAAGGTTCAGCCTTAGGCGACGGAATGGATTGTACCAAGCGGAGCACCCCTTCTGCATCAGCAAAATTAATTTTTTGCTTTCCTCCGGCAGTTTGGTATGAAAGGGGGGTGACAATTTGTCCCCACCCTTTCTCCAGTTCCGGTTCTCGCTTGCGCATCTTCTTCAGATAGTCTGTCGGGTTAACGCTATCCGTCAATACAGCCACTACGTCCACGATAGAGAAGAACCATTTCTCTTGCTCTTCATTCCAAACAGTGCGTATCCGTTTGCTATCAAATAATTTTATGGCCTCTTGCTGTGACATACTCGTTTTTGGTGTGGTTTTGCTAACTGGATTTTGCAAAATATACGATTTTTAAGATTTAATACGTATTTTATGAGCCTCAGTTACCAAAATCGGGTGCAAAATTAATATTTTCAATTGACATATGCAAATTTTTACCCTCTCGCGCGTGCGAATAATAATAGAATATAGCAGTTTCTTAAAATTTAACCTCTTTTTATGCCATATAACATACATTATTATACTGTTACATTAAGAAACCGCATAAAAATAATCGCACACGTACGTGCGCGGTTATAAATAAGGTGAAGGAATTTCCTTTCAACCTTTCATTTCAGCAATTTAAGCTTCCCGTAGTTGATGTTTAGACAAAAACCAATAAAACCCCGTAGTCGTTTGTAGCCCGATGGGCTGCTGTGCCTTAGTTCGCTACGCCGCCCGGTAAACAAGCTTACCGTTCTGCCTATCGCCCTAATTCACACTCCTTTCGGAGTACAAACGCCTTCGGCAATAAACCTAAAAAACAATTTTCAATTCCTCTGATTTTTATAGGTCAACCAACAGCGAAGCAGATCGTTCGAGCAACGCGAGATAAGAATTATCAACAATTGAAGACAATTTCTTTTTTTTAGTTCGTCTAAAATTATCAAAAATTAAGGAAAATTGTGGATAATTGTCTTTAATTCTTTGCCGTACAGGCACGATCTGCTTCGCTGTATGGTTGACTAATAAAACAAATAATTTTGGGATCATTTTTGATAATTTTTGACCTACTAAAATAATGTTTTTTATGTTTATTTCCTTTGTATGCTCTTACTCGAAGAGTTGCGGGCTGAGATGATAAAAGCCATCTGGGAGTTTACTCACAAGTGGGTTTTAGCAGATAAGTACGCAAAGCGCAAAGCGCTAAAGCATACAAAGGGTTTTTTTATGTTTTTGTCTATATCAAAGATCACGCGAAAAAAGTTTAGTCAGCAAAAACTCTTTGCAAACTCTTTGTAAAGTCTTTGAAAAGTCTTTCGCCTTTCAACCTTCCACAACTCCTGCATCGAGCCAAGACTGCACGGTAGCGGTCACATCGGTCATCGCTTGTTCGGGCGAGACTTCGTACTCGGTACAAAGGGCTTTGCAAAGAGAGTTGACATCAAACGAACCACGATCAGCCGTTAGCTCTGCGGCTTTCTCCCACAGAAAAGCAGCTGTCTCGTTAAGGGTGATCATCTTGTTGAAATTGATCAGTTCCATGGACTCACCCACCAAAATATACTCGTTGCCTAATTTGCGCAACTTAAAACCTGAAATTGTGTTCATAAGTATCTGTGTTTTAGTTATTTAAATTTTCGTCATTACGTGATTTCGTCATTACGAGATTACGAGATCTCTTAATAACACCATTTCAAAATGCTATGCCGATAGACCTTTAGCAAGAACGGTCTCCATCTCCGCACAGCGTACCAAAATCGCCCTCTCACCAGCGGTTTGCGACGACCGGAAGGAGACTCAATACGCTTAACAATACCGATAATATCCGAGGCGCCACAACGCTCTTCTCCGACCAGATTGCCGTCGCCCTGCAAAACTAATGTGTCACCCTCTATTCTTACCAAACGATGAAGAACGAAGGTAGGTGAAAGGTGAGAGGTGAGAGGTGAAAGGTGAGAGGTAGACTCTAAACGCACCAATAAGATGTCGCCTATACGCGGGTTGCGCGAAAGGGACGTGAGGATGACGCTGTCTCGGTCGCCTTCGATGAAAGGACGCATACTGACGCCAGAAGGCGTGAAACGCACCTCTTTGCCGTCCTTGAGCAAACGCTCAATCTCCGGAATCAATATGTCATTCGCTATCTTCATTCGTTCTCTTAGTCTTCGGGTATATACAGGAAACAATCACAACCATCGAACGAATAGCGGATCTCACGGATAGAGACCTTGGTTGAGGTGGTATTGGTGATCCGTATATGATACTTTCCGGGGATGGTACGCAACCAAATCTCGCCGTTCCTGTATTCTGCATCCATATAATCGGTCCAATGAACGCTGTCACGGGAGAGTTGTATCTTGATATTCTTACATTTCGATGTGGGGAAATGAAAGATATCGATGACCGCAATACTATCCGCTGCTGTAGTGGTAACCGTATCGCCGCGGGCTCCTAAATTCATACAGATCGTATTGGATTTACCGACCGCGTCCAGACCGAAAACAGCGCCGCCGGTGCATGTATACGTCAGCAGAGGGGTTATACCGGTATGATACGAGTTGGCAAACGTCAGTTTAGCCGGATCGGCGGAGTCCGAATGAAAATTGTGTGTTACAGGCGGCTTCTCAGCCCTGCCGATCGCAGGACTGAGAAGCATTGTAAGTAACACTATTCGTAAGAGATCTTTCATTCAGAGCGCCTTACTTAACGGGCTGACCGAAGAGCGTGTATTTAACGCCGTCACGGAGGATGAGTACTTGTCCGTTCTCAACGATCTTACGAGTAGCGGAAGCAGCCTCTTCTGCCTGCTCTACACCGGTATACCAGCATCCGCAAGCTGTGGAATAACCGCTATACGAAGCTCCACTACCGGCAGTAATAGCAATCGAGTTTACATAGATCGAATTGGTAGTACAAGTTACCTCTATTGCCACGTTTCCGGAAGCATTGCTGAATGTATATTCCAAGTCACGCAAAGTAGCGCCTCCATTTTTTGTTATATCTTGCGACACTTTCGTGCTGCCGACAGAGATCTCTATTGAACCGGCGCCCTTTGATGCATTCGTACAATAGGTAACTACAACCTTGCTCACATCGCTCATTGCTTCTTTCGTTGTAGCCTTAGCTCCGGAGGTATTTGCCGTTACTTGAACGCCTTCTTTAGCGGAGTCATAGGCATTACCGTCCTGATTGCTGGTCCAACTATTTGTAGCATCAGCCCATGCTTTAGAGGTAAAGGTGTACGTAGTACTTTGCGGCTCTCCACCTTCGCCGGACTGCTCTGCATAGACCGCATATATGGTAGTAGCCTCTGTGATCGCTTCACCTGCTTTGACATAGGTCGGAGCGGTAGTCTCGCTCTCGTAACCTGCGGTCTTGGTCCAACCGAGGAAGACCTTACCGCACGGACAATCCAGAGGATTGGTATCCGGAAGGACTACGGTACCGGTAGAGGTCTTTGTAGCGAATTCGCGACCGTTAGCCATGAAAGTGAGCGTGAACGGATCTACGACAGGCGTGGGTTCCTTGATATAAGTGAGGGTCACAACCTGGTTGCTCTCCGTGATATTCAAGAGCGGTTTACCGGTAACGCCTGTCCACGAAGTCTTCTTGCCGGATCCCGGGAAGGTATTCTTCGGACAGTTATCCGTTGAGCCGTCCCAACCGATCTTCGTTCCTGTAGCAGAAACGACAGTATAAAGCGGAGCCCCACTGGTATTTGAATTATTCGGCGCGTTATTTTCCCAAGCCGATGCATTGAAGTTCACCTTCCAGATGAGCAGACCGTGACCTGTAAGCGGTGCATCCCATCCCACTGCCTGACGGTTCTCGATATAATAGCGCAGACCAGAAGTGGTTGGGTCGACATACGAGCCGGAAGCACTGATCTGATAGGTTTGTTGGTTCTCTGTGCCGTTCGCATAGAGCGTTAGGTTCTGACCGGTGTTACCCAAGTTAATCGGGGTTAACCAGCCGAAGAAATCTTTCTCCCACGGGTCATAGTTAGGCGGGCAGTGACCGTCGCCGTTGTAGCTACCACCGTCCATGATATTCCAGTCGTTCGGCGAAAGACAATTATCATAAACCGTTCCATAATCTGTATCGTACAGATCCGGCAAGCCGAGAACATGACCAAACTCATGACAGAATGTACCGATGCCATTGAGAGAACCATCCTGACCATTCAATTCGCCGGAACAAGCATAGTTATTGATGGTAAGTCCACCTACTTTACATTGTGCAGCAGTATAGGTACAATATTTGCCATCATATCCATTAGAATAACGAGCTGAAGACACTTCCCAGTTATGTGGCCAGATAGTTGTAGTAGCACCGCCGTCAGCCTGACCTTTACCGGCATAGATAACATATACAAAATCTATCTCGCCATCATTATTCCAGTCATAGTCTGACCAATTAATATCATAGGCCGCATCGGCTAACTTACAAGCCTCAACAATGGCATCAGCGGCATGTTGGTCATCTCCTGGATCTTGGCTAGGATCATCAGTTCCATAATATGACGTATTTCTGCTCAGAGTAACAGGCCCATAGACGTCAAAAATAGGGTTATATTGCCCATACGACTGATCTCTAAAGTACTGTGCCGCTGATGGATATTTGGTATTTCCATCTTTATTTACTTGGCAATTTTTCGCATTAACAAGAGAGTCCATTACGGCTTTAGTATTAACCGATTTATACGAGGCATCTTTGAAATTAGCAAGGATGATTATGCCCTTCGGAGCTAAATATGGTTCAGTACCCACATCCTTGCGCTGACGACGCGCTACACCTTTTGCTCTACGCGCACGATCTACTTCTTTGGAAGGAGCGTCGCCTACTTCTACGTACATTCCGTTGACTTCACGAACTTGCTTGCCGTCACGGTTCAGCATGTAGTGGTAGAACTCATCGCCAAACTGCTGCACTTCAATCGTAGTGCCATCAGCTTGTGTACGTGTTTGCCATCCGCGTTTAGCGGGAACTGCATAAGCGGCGAGAGATAAGCCGCAGAGCAGCATCATTGTTACAACTTTTTTCATCATGTGTTTTTTGTTAGATTCAATACTCTATATATTCATCTGCTATTTTTCCGAGAGAGGAAAAAGTGCGCAAAGGTACTGCTTTTTTTTGATGTGTCCAAATTTTTTCAAAGAAAAAAGCAAATATGTTGCATTTTGCAGCCATTTAGGACACTCTCTGTTCTATTAGGAACAAGAACAACCATTATGCCACGGGTGCACAAATTGACGCAAATTGTAGAAAAAACGTCTTTTTCCTTATTTTATTTGCGTATATGCGTGAAAAGTTGTACCTTTGCATTCGATTTTGCAAAATGAACTTAGCAAAACACAATAAAAAACCAATTTTTTCGTTTAACAAATCAAAAACAAAAAAACACATGAAAAAGATTTTCACATTTGCCGCTGCCGCTCTTATGAGCATTGGCATGTGGGCTGCGTATCCGACAGCTACGACTACGTATGCTTTGGAAGATTTGACTGTCACAGAGGCTACTCTCACTTATGAAAAGACAGGTCTCTCTGGTGACGCTCAGAAACTGAACAAGGTATTGTACGTTCAGGTAGAGGTTCCTTGCGCTTCGGCAAACGGTAATCTGTATCTCCGCGGCACAAGTTCCAACACCGGACGTTTCGCTACCATCTGGGGCAGCAACGGTACAGAGCGCGACGAGGCTCGCAAAGTAGCCATGAAGAACGGCAACAGCGATGCTATCGCTTTCACAGAGACAGATATTCTTGAGGATGGAGGCAAATACTACATCCGTTTCTCTTCTGCTGACAACAGCGGCAGTTATTTCGATTACAAAATCAGCGGTTTCTCCTACGTTCTCAACGAGGCATGCGTAACCAAGGAAATTGACCATGTAGATGTTTCTCTCGGCGGTGTGGCAGTCAATGATGAGGCTTTGTCAGACATTCAGATGGCTGTTCTCTATGGCGCGTTCAGCCTGGATCTCACCGCTGAGTATGTAGAAGCACCGACCGTTACCTTCACCGTTCAGACGGACACCTATTATGTTGGTGAGACAGAGCCGAGCACAAAGAGCGAGGGCATTGATGTAGTAGCTGCACTGAACCACGATGGCAAATGGCAGGCTCAACAAACTGTAGGAGAGCACACCTACACCATTACCGCTGTTAAGCCAGCAACGGCTACCGTTACATATATGGACGGCGAGACCGTGCTGGGCGAGGAGATTGTAAAGGTAGGCGAGACGTCCACCAAGCATGCTGAGTTCGAGGTTAAGCCGCTGGCTGAGTTCCAAGGCTGGTACACCGATGCAGGGCTGACTTCCCCGGCTGACCTGAGCGCAGCTGTCAGTGCAGACATGATTCTTTATAGCAAGTTCGTGAAGGCATATGCTCAGTCGCTCAACATTGAGCAGTTGGTAGTAACAAACGGCAAGAGCTATGGCATCAAAGATGCACTGACCGCAGCCGGTTATGAGTACAGCAATCTGGATGCTCTGGATTCTCTGAACAACGAAAAGGGCGCTGCCCGCAACGAACCATATCTGGGTCTGAAGATCAAGACACAAGGCGGTTTCATTGCTTGCAATGTGGCAGCCGGTAACACCATCCGCGTTAAGTTCGGTTATGTAGAGAATAACGTGCTGGCAATTGCCGGAAACGACACCATGACGCTGGCACCGGCTAACAAGACCCTCGATGTACTGGAATTCACCGCTGCAGCAGATACCTACGTAAAGATCCAAACGACGAGCGGCAAAACCGTTGTGATCAAACAAATCATGGTTGACGAAGCTATCGTTGACGTAATGTACAAGATCACGTATGAAGAAGCAGAGAACGGCGAGGTAAGCGGCTGGACCGTAGCTTATCCGGGCGAGGAAGTTGTCATGAACATCACCTCCAACGAAGGATACGCTTTGACTAGCATCACCTATAACGGCACCGAGATGGTACAACCGGCTCCGGGCACTCCGATCAGCTTCACAATGCCTGCAGAGGCTGTTACTGTTGCGGCTTCGTTTGGAGATATTGCTACCGGTATTGATAATACCGAGGCAGCTGTAAAGGCAGTGAAAGTGATCCGTGACGGCAAGCTGTTCATCGAGAAGAACGGTGTGCTGTACGATGCACAAGGTACTATTGTAAAATAAGCAAACACATACGTGTTGCCTCCTTTCCGCATACGCTTCGATCACGTATTGCCCCCTTTAAGCACTTTATAACAAAGTGATTTTGAGAGAAAAAAGCGTCATTTGGCGCTTTTTTCTTGTTTTGGTATTTTTGTTGTACTTCGACCTCCTCCCCCATAAATGGGGACGCTTTCGGATTAAATGGGCCTATAGGTCATTTTTATGCAAGCATAAATGCCCCATCATCCCATTTAATCCATAAAATTCCATTTTATTGGACGAAAAATGCCCGAACGCTTGCATATGTGCAAAATTTGTTGTACCTTTGCACACTTTTTATAATAACTTATAAAAATCACATGAATATTATCCAACATATAGGAGAGTACACGCTGCTGATGGGCAAGGTACTACGTTTGCCGGACAGGCAGCGGATGTTTTGGCGTCAGTACAGCCGAGAGTTAGAGAAGCAGGGTTTGCAGAGTTTGCCGATTGTGCTGATTATTTCTGTGTTTATCGGTGCTATTCTGACCATTCAGGCAAAGACAAACACCGAGAACCCGTTGTTGCCGACATATACCGTGGGTTTGCTGACCCGTGACACATTACTGTTGGAGTTCTCCAGCACGATCTTGTGTCTTATCTTAGCAGGTAAAGTAGGCAGTAATATTGCGTCGGAGATAGGCACGATGCGCATCACGGAGCAGATTGATGCGATGGAGATCATGGGTGTGAACAGTGCCAATTATCTGATCTTGCCGAAGATCATCGCGTTCATGAGCATGATGCCGTTCTTATTTATTATCTCGACAGCGGCAGGTTTGTTAGGCGGATGGGGTGTCGGTTACTTTACGGACATCATTACGATCCATGATTACCTGTTGGGCGTGCAGTATTCGTTTAACCCGTATTTCGTTTGGTACGCTATTATCAAGGCGTTGGTGTTTGCGTTTGTGATCACGAGTATGGCGAGTTATTATGGTTACTACGCGCACGGAGGAGCACTCGATGTAGGTAGAGCCTCTACTAATGCCGTAGTCAACTCTAACATCATGATATTGTTTTTAGACCTTATATTGAGTAAACTATTACTATAATCGCCCAAGATTGGTCGATAGAAGAAAATGATAGAAGTAAAAGACATAGTAAAGAGTTTTGACGGGAACGTGGTGCTGAACCATGTGAGTACCGAGATGCGGGACGGAGAGGTGAATATGATCATCGGTCAGTCGGGTTCGGGTAAGACCGTACTAATGAAGAGCCTGATCGGTCTTCATCCTATTGACAGCGGACAGATCTTATATGATGGCACGGATATTGCCGTGATGAGAGGTAAAGACATCCGAATGCTGCATCGTCAGGTAGGAATGCTGTTCCAAGGATCGGCACTGTTTGACTCGATGACGGTGATGGAGAACGTGCTGTTTCCGATGGAGATGTTCAGTACCAAGAGCAGGGCGGAGATGAAAGCACGTGCGGAGTTTTGTCTTAGGCGCGTGGAGATGCCCGAGCGCGTGTGGAACCTGATGCCGAGTGAGATCTCCGGCGGTCAACAGAAACGTGTAGCGATTGCCCGTGCGATCGTGTTGGAGCCGAAGTACTTGTTCTGCGACGAGCCGAACTCGGGTCTGGATCCGAAGACGAGTATCGTCATTGACACGCTGATACAGGATATTACAAGGGAGTATAACATCTGCACGATCGTGAACAGCCACGATATGAACTCGATCATGGAGATCGGCGATAACATCATCTTCCTCAAGGGCGGACAGAAAGAATGGCAAGGAAGCCGGCATGATATTATGACGAGCGATAATGAGGCGCTGAACGATTTTGTGTTCGCGAGCGAGTTGTTTAAGAAAATAAAGACCGCTGCGCAGTAAGACCGTCCTACGGACTGAAAGACAAAATAGAAAATTTAAACAATATGAAGAAGATTTTAGTAGTAGCCCTAATGGGTTTGATGAGTATTGGACTATGGGCTCAGGGACAGGCAAAAGGTCCGGCGAAAGTACCGGCTTACAAGGGATTGATTGAGCGCGTACAACCAAACGGAGATTCACTGCGTACGTACCTGCGCGGGGACGAGCATAAGCACTGGATGATGACCGAGGACGGATGGCAGATCCAAGAGACCAAACGCGGATGGTACAAATATGCCAAGAAGAACCGCAAAGGAGAAGTTGTGACCAGTTGCAGAAAAGCGCATAATGCCGAGAAACGCAGCAAATGCGAGAAAAAATGGCTGGAGAAGAAAGGAGTGAAGGTTGGTCGTTAGTCGTTGGTCGATGGTCGTTAGTCGATGGTCGAGGTACGATTGACAGTTGAGTTCACGCAAATATGCGCGAAAGATGAAAATAGTTCACGCAAATATGCGCGAAAGATGAAAAATGTAAGAATGATTGAAATTTATTTATGATGAAGAAAATTATCAGTATAGTATTTGTATGCGCGGTCGCAGTGAGTGCGACGGCAGTGCCGGCACGCCGTGATGGTATGGTTCGGACAGCGGAAGACGGAACAGAGAAGATCGTGTTCCTAAATGGTGATGAGTATTTCCATTACCTGACCGATGAGGAAGGTAATTGGTTAGATGAAACGACCTTGATGCCGATGAGTGAAAGGAAGAAAGTGAAAAGTGAAAGGAAGAAGGAGGAAAGTGAAAGGAGAAGGGCGAAAGAGCAGACCGGTTCGGATCGTCTTTTGGCTCCACGCGGAGCGGTTATCTTGGTGAACTATAAAGATCAAGCCTTCCAACAAACCAATGAAGATATGACCGAATGGGCGATGGGCGAAAACTACACCTATAATGGTGCTACGGGTTCGATTCATCAGTATTTTTACGACCAAAGTTGGGGACAATACGATATGCAGATAGACGTGTATGGTCCTGTGACGGTCAGCAAGAACGCTTCGTACTACGGATCGAACGATTATTGGGGTAATGACCAACATGCGGATGAGTTGGTGAAAGAAGCGTGTATCTTGGCACATGACCAATGTGGAGCTGATTTCAGCCAATACGATTTCAACGGAGACGGCGAGGTCGATTGGGTGGTGATCCTCTATGCCGGTAAGGGCGAAGCAGATGGTGGCGCGTCTTCTACTATCTGGCCGCATCAGTATGATTTGAGTTATACGGGCATGAGTTTTATGTTAGACGGTAAATGGGTGAACCACTACTGCTGTCTGAATGAGATTGACGGTCAGAGCAATGATCGTTGCGGCATCGGCACTTTCTGCCATGAGTTCAGCCATGTAATGGGTTTGCCGGATTTCTATGCGACCACCGAAGGTGCAACGCACCGTACTTTGGGTAGCTGGGACATTATGGACTATGGACCATACAACAACGAAGGCAACACTCCTCCCAACTACTCTGCATATGAGCGTTGGTTCATGGGTTGGATTGAACCGACACTTATTCAAAAGGCATGCCGGATTGAGTTACCGGCATTGCAGGACACCAAAGCCGCTTGTCTGATTACCGCTAATGGCACCTCCATCAGTAATATCCTGAAACCGAGTCCGAGCACGTTCTATCTAATAGAGAACCGTCAGCAGACAGGATGGGATAAATACCTGAAGGGAAGCGGTATGATGGTGACCAAAATACAATGGAATGAGTACAATTGGATCAACAATCTTGTCAATAACACGTCCAGTAGTATGGGTGTAGATATTATCGAGGCGAGAAAGAACACTTCCAAATATTACGATAGGAATACCGACCTGTACCCCAAAGGGGCAACAGAGTTTACCGATGTAGCTAAGTTCCAAGTGACCAATATTGCGATGAGCAATAAGATCATCGTCTTTGACGTTAATGGTGGAGGAGACGCGATCAGGTTGGACGTAGAAAGTATTCAGACATCCGATGTCAGTTGTCAGAAAGTGCTGAAGGACGGAAAACTCTATATAATGTACAAAGGAACCATGTACGATGCGATGGGAAGGGGCGTTAGTCGTTAGTCGTTGGTCATTGGTCGTTGGTCGTTAGTCATTGGTCCAAAAAAAATAGATATGAAGATCATCAGTTATAATTTGAACGGAATACGTTCGGCAATAAACAAAGGACTCTTGGATTGGTTACGGGTCGAGAATCCGGATGTGTTTTGCATACAGGAGAGCAAGGCGCAGCCCGAACAGATCGATGTGATCGCTTTTCAGGAGTTGGGTTACCACAGTTATATCCATTCGGCGGAGAAGAAAGGCTACTCGGGTGTATGTATCTTCTCGAAACCAGAGCCGGAGAAGGTGGTAGTTGGTATGGGTATTCCCGAGTACGACCGAGAGGGGCGCGTGCTGCGTGCCGATTTCGGAGACATTACCGTGGTGAATGCCTATATCCCGAGCGGCACGACCGGCGGCGAGAGACAGGAATTCAAGATGGCATTCTTGGAGGATCTGTTGCCGTGGGTGAAGGAGCTGCGCAAAGAGCGGCCGAACGTCATCGTCTGCGGAGATTATAACATCTGTCATAAGCCTATTGACATCAATCATCCGGAGCGTCAGATCGGCGTATCGGGTTTCTTGCCGGAAGAGAGGGAATGGATGGATCGATGGGAAGCGAGCGGCATGGTGGACTCGTTCCGCGTGTTCGACCAGAGCGCCGAGCGGTATAGCTGGTGGAGCTGGAGAGCCGGTGCTCGCGCACGTAATGTGGGCTGGAGAATAGATTATCATTGGGTAAGCGAGAGTTTAAAGTCCCGATTGAAGGGAGCGAAGATACTAACGGACGCGGTACATAGTGATCACTGTCCGGTGGAAGTGGAAATTGAGATTTGACATTTGACATTTGACATTTTATGGATATACTACGAACAGAACATCTGATTAAGAAATACGGGAAGAGAACCGTTGTTAATGACGTGTCGATCGAGTTGGAGCAAGGCGAGATTGTCGGTTTGCTCGGTCCTAATGGTGCCGGAAAGACGACGACATTCTATATGACGACGGGTTTGGTGACCGCCAATAACGGTAAGATTTTCCTGAACGACAAGGACATTACCAACTACCCGATGTACAAACGTGCGAAATTGGGTATCGGTTACCTGCCGCAGGAAGCGAGCGTGTTCCGCAAGATGACCGTGGAGGATAACATCCGTTCGGTGCTGGAGTTGACTAATTTCAGCAAGGAATATCAGGCAGAGAAATTAGAGCAACTGATCAAGGAGTTCAACTTAGCGCACGTGCGTAAGAACTTAGGTGACCGTTTGAGCGGTGGTGAGAGACGCCGTACGGAGATCGCCCGCTGTTTGGCTATCGAGCCGAAGTTTGTGATGCTGGACGAGCCGTTCGCCGGCGTGGATCCGATTGCGGTGCAAGAGATCCAAGATGTTGTTTGGAAACTGAAGGACAGGAATATCGGCATCTTGATCACCGACCACAATGTGGATGAGACGCTGATGATCACTGACCGTGCGTACCTGCTGTTCGAGGGCAAGATCCTATTCCACGGCACACCGGAGGAGTTAGCGGCGAACCCGATTGTACGACAGAACTACTTAGGACGCGACTTTGAGTTGAAACGCAAATCGAGACCGACGGAAGGGGATTAGTCATTGGTCGTTGGTCGTTAGTCGTTAGTCGATGGTCGATAGACAAACAATGAAAGGGGAAAAGGTCATCTTGATTCTGATGGTGGTGGCTATGATGGGTTGTCACCATGTGCCGGAGGTGGAGGTGCGTGCAAGAGAGTGCGCATCGTTACCTGTGGGCGGTAGAGCGTCCGCTTGTGCCTGTAGCATGAACGGCAAAGGGTACGTGTTTGGAGGAAGGGATGAGAAAGGTACGTATTTGAATGATTTGTGGGAATACGACCCGACGACGGACAGTTGGACATCCATGGGAAGTGTGCCGGGAAAGGGGCGTGTGAATGCGATTATCATTGCTTACAAGGGTTGTTTGTATGCCGGTTTGGGGTTTGCAAAAGGCGGTGCATATGAAGAAGAGACGCACTTACGCGATTGGTGGCGATGGAACGAGACGAGTCATCAATGGGATTCGTTGGCTCCGTACCCCGATAACACGACGATTTGTCCTATTCCTTATGTAACAGACGGGCGGATCTATGCTATCTACGGTGCAGCAGACTGCTTCACACGGCATATGACTTGGTACGAAGTAGCCACGAACACATGGCAACGGGAGGAAGACAGCCACTATCGGGCGCTTTCGGCTTTCAAGGGCGTCGGTGCACAAGTGCAAGACAGGTACTATTACGGTTTAGGGTATAATAGTACAAATCTCAGTCAATGGTGGCAGGTAGATTTAGAAAAAGATGATTGGACGAAATGTAAGAGCCTGCCGAGCAAAGGCAGGACGTGCAGCGCCGGTTGCGCCAACGATGCGTATATGTACGTTTTCGGAGGTCGTTATTTCGCAGGAGAGATGACCGGAGGCGAGGTTTTTGCCGATATGTGGCGATACGATCCGAGCGATGACGAATGGTCTCGCGGCGGAGCGATGCCTTGCGGCAAAGCAGAGAACCAGATTGCTTTTGCGATCGGCAACAAGGTGTATTTCGGTTTAGGCGAAGACGAGGAAGGACGGACCATCAATAAACTATACTGCATTGAAGAATAAGATTGTTTGGATAGGGATACTGCTTGTGTTCACGCTGAGCGCAGAAGCATGGAACTGGTGGCCGTTACCGATGGCAGAGCCGGACACATGCCGCGATACCTTGCTTTATATAGGCGAGATACGTGCGCTAAGTTCGAGCGGCAAGAATGCTCCTACTTGGCTTCAAGCGAATAGAAACGGCGAGATCTCTTCGCTACCCCACAGCGGGAACATGCGGGTCGGCATCATCAAACCCGCTACTCGTCCGAACCGATGGTTCGATTATGACGGAGCGGTGGTACTGAGCGGACGGGTAGCAGGAGGGCACTCCGGTGATCCAAAAGAGATAGAGGGTACAGGGTTCTTTAGCGCGCTATACGCGCACGTGCGCTTGTACATTATAGATATAAGTGTGGGTATTCAGCCGAAGACGTTCGGTCCCGGTGATCCGGAACTGAGTAGCGGCGGACTGTTGTTCTCGAATAACGCTCACCCTATTCCGCAGATCAGCATCGGTATAGACCGCTGGACGGCTTTCCCGGGTCTGTTCGGCTATTTGGAAGTCAAAGGCGGTTTGAGTCAGGGCTGGTTAGGCGACAAGAACGGATATGTACGCAAGACGAAGCTGCATCATAAGTACATAGGCGGTCGTGTAGGCGGTAAGTTGCCGGTGAACATCAGTTATGAGTTCCACCATGCGGCACAATGGGGCGGTTATTCGGACGCTTATGGCAATTTAGGGAATGACCTACGTACTTTATGGCGCGTAGCGTTGGGTCAAGGCGGAGGCAACACGCGTAATGAGATGCAGAACGCGCAAGGCAATCATCTGTTCAGCCAAACACTATGTCTCACCGTCAAAGGCGAAAGCTGGCATGTAGATGCATATTGGCAGAATATCAATGAAGACGGTCCGGTACGGTTCATTGGAACGGGTCAGAACAAGAAAGACGGTCTTTGGGGAGTGAGTGCGGAGCAGAACAAGTGGCCGTTTATCAGCGGTGTGACGTTCGAGGTACTGCAAACGACGGATCAGAGCGGTCCTTGGCATGATCGGGACGGCATGGTCTTTGGAGGAAATGACACCTACTATTGGAATAGCATTTACGGGCAGGGCTGGACGTATTTTGGTCGCACAATCGGCAATGCGTTGATGAGGTCTGACAACAGCCGAGTGTGGGCATACCACGGTGGTGTGAAAGGAGATATTTACGGTTTCCGTTACCGCGCGATGGTCACTTATGCGGACAACTACGGGACGTATCGTCATCCTGTCCGCAGCCATAACACTGCTGCGTTGTTAGAAGTAACAAAGATAGTACCTCAGGCATGGGGTTTGGAATTCGGCATCGCCTTGGCCGGCGATTTCGGAACACAATACGGCAATCAGTTCGGAGGAATGATTACCGTTCGCAAACAAGGAATAATTAAAAATTGGTAACTATATGAATTTCGTAGAAGAAAGCAACCGCATTTTTGCGCAGGCTGTGAAAGATTATCATCGTACCGACGATGTAGATGCTCCGATCAACAACCCGTATAAGGCGGGAACGATAGAGCACGATTTGTATCTGAAGAACTGGATCGACACGGTTCAGTGGCACTTGGAGGACATCATTCGTGATCCGAATATCGATCCGTTAGAGGCGTTAGCTCTCAAGCGCCGTATCGATCACAGCAATCAGGATCGTACGGACTTGGTAGAGCGCATTGACAGCTATTTCTGGGAGCAGTTCCATAACGTGAAGCCGCAAGCCGATGCTCGTATCAACACGGAGAGTCCGGCTTGGGCTATTGACCGTCTGAGTATCTTGCATGTCAAATTATGGCATATGCAGGAACAGGTGGACCGTGCGGACGTGAGCGCTGAGCAGCATGAGAAATGCGTAGCGAAGATGGCGGTTCTCAAAGAGCAGTTGGCGGATATGACGACGTCTATTAGTCAGCTTTTGGCGGACTACGAGGCAGGTGTTCGTATCATGAAGGTATATCGGCAGATGAAGATGTACAATGACCCGAACCTCAATCCGGTGCTGTACGGGAAAGGTCGTTAGTCGTTAGTCGTTAGTCGTTGGTCGTTGGTCGTTAGTCATGAAGAGGGTTTTGGTTATACGGTTTTCGGCGTTGGGGGATGTAGCGATGCTTGCCCCAATTGTTCGTAAGGCAGCGGAGCAGTATCCCGATGTAGCGTTTACGATGCTGAGTCAGCAGAGGTTTGCTGACCTGTTTAGCGGTATGCCGGAGAACGTGACCTTCCACGGTGTGGACCTCAAGAAACAATCGTTGCACGAGATCGTGAAGGGCTTAGGCAAGTTCGATGCCGTAGCCGACATGCACAGCGTGCTGAGATCGTTCTATATCCGTTCGGCAATGCTGCTGAAAGGTGCTCGCGTGGCTTCTATTGACAAAGGCCGCAGCGACAAACGCAAGTTGACGAGCGGTAAGATTCATAGCCCTCTCAAACACACCACCGAACGCTACGCAGAGGTGTTCAAAACCCTTCATCTTCCGATATCGGACCGAGAATGGACCGAGAATGGACCGATGTTGGACCGAGAACGACCCGTTTATCTCGAGGAAAAATTGCCCAAAACGGGGGTCGGTATTGCTCCTTTTGCGGCACACCAAGGGAAGATTTATCCGATAGAGAGAATGGAACGTGTGGTAGCGCTGCTGAGCGAGAGAGGTGTGCCGGTTACCCTTTTCGGCGGCGGCAAGAACGAGATGGAGCTATTAGGCTCGTGGGCAGGGCGTTATAAGGGTGTGGAGTCAGTAGCCGGTAAGTACCGAATGGCTCAGGAGTTGGAACGGATCCGCGGATTGAAGTTGATGGTGACGATGGATTCGGGTAACATGCATTTGGCTTCGCTCGTGGGGACACGGGTGATCTCGATTTGGGGTGCTACGCATCCTTTTGCGGGGTTCTTGGGCTACGGGCAGAAGGAGAGTGATTGTATCCAAAGGGATTTGGAATGCCGTCCCTGCTCTATCTACGGTAACAAACCCTGCAAGTTCGGCGACTACCGATGTATGGATATCGCACCGGAAGAGGTAGCACAAACGATTTTGAAAGCCTATGATGACCGTGCTTAATCCCGCATATGAGTCGTTGAGGGTGTGGGTTGAATCCGTGCCTCGTATCTTCGCCGAGCAAGGCGAAGTGATTTACGATGCCCGCAATCAGATCCGACTTATCACGGCTCCTGACGGCAAAGAGTTGTGCGTCAAACGATTCCATGCGCCGAGAGGTCTGAACGGATGGATTTACAAGTTTTGGCGTACACCTAAGGCAGTACGGGCATATGAGAACGCCGTTCGGCTCTGCGAGGCAGGTATCGCGACCCCTGAGCCGGTAGCGTATATCTTAGAAGAAGAGGACGGTCGTTTACGGGAGTCGTACCTGATCAGTCTGAAAAGCCGGTTGAAGAGGAACATGTATGAGTTCCGGCATCATCCGTTAGAGGGGTACGAGCCGATTGTGCAAGCTTTTGCGCAGTTTACGGCACATATGCACGACGAGGGGATTCTTCATCGTGACTATTCGCCCGGGAACATCTTGTTTGACGTAGATGAGAAGGGGCAAGTACATTTTGAGATAGTGGATATTAACCGAATGGTGTTTGACAAGCCGGTAGGATTAGAGAGGGCTTGTCGTAATTTCTGCCGGTTGTGGGGAAAGGAAGATTTCTTCCGTTTATTAGCGAAGGAATACGCGAAGGCGCGGGGTTTTGACGAAACCGAATGCACGCGTCTGACGATCAAATACTGGAAACGTTTTTGGAGATTCAGGAAATGAAAAGTGTCAGTGTAGTCATCCCTAATTACAACGGACGGGCGTTGTTGGAGCGTTTTTTGCCGTCCGTACAGAAAGCGCTGCGTCATCCATCGGTGAGTGCGAGTGAGATCATCGTATCCGATGATGCTTCTTCGGACGACTCAGTGGCATTTCTTCAAAAGAATTATCCGGAAGTCATTGTGGTGGAGAGTCCTAAGAACATGGGCTTTGCCCCCACGGCTAACCGTGGTATCTTCCGCGCCAAGATGGAGACGGTGCTGATGCTTAATACGGATATGGAGCTGATGGAAGACACGATCGGCGTGCTGATAGCCCATTTGAAGGACGGATTCTTAGGTGTCAGTTGCGCTATCTGCGATCCTCATGACGGTCATATACAAGAGGGATTGAAAAAGCCGCTGATACGCAGCAGTAAGATCGGTTATAGCGATGAACTGAGCAATGATGCGGAAGGCGAGACCATGTATTTATGCGGTGGTTTGGCGCTTATGGATCGCGAGAAACTCCTATCTTTAGGCGGCTATGACTGCCGATACGCACCTTTCTACTACGAGGATATGGATCTGAGTCTTCGCGCGGCGGAGAAAGGCTGGATTAGTTGGTACACCTCTGCCACGAGAGCGATCCACCAACACTCGGCAACCATCGGAAGTCATTATACCAAAGATGAGGTAAAAGCGGTTTTTATCCGCAACCGTGTACTTATCTCGTGGCGATTTATGCCTCAACGCCGCGTACGTATTTTCTGCAACGCGGCTTTCCATGCCTTAAAAGAGCAACTAACAGGGGCAAAGTACCGCCCTTATTCAGAAGCGCTCAAGCGCCTAACTCACGATAAATAGCGAGGTACGAGTTCATATGCCGTTCCCATGTGAAAGAGCGTGCATATTCTTGGTTCCTCTCTGCCTGCTCGGGAGTCAATGCCGAAGCAGCGATGAGTTGTGCTGATTCGTCGGCAGGGTAACCTTTGGGGAAGAAGGTAACATGGTCGCCGCCTATCTCGGTGAGGCTGGTCTCATTACTGCAGACCACGGGTTTGCCAAAGAGCATCGCCTCCACCACCGGCAGTCCGAAGCCCTCAAAGAGCGAAGGGAAGACAAAAGTCCGGCAATGACGATAGAGCCAAGTCTTCTGCGCTTCGCTCACCAACCCTAACAAATGGACGTTCGTTAATCCGCGTGAAGCAATCTCCGAACGAATACGGTCGGCATAAGGAGTATCATTCTTACCGGCGATGTACAGTTGCAGGTCCGGAAGGCGGCTCATCATATCCAAGAGCACATGGAAATTCTTCTTTTCCTTGATTTCCCCGATAGAGAAAAGGTAAGGCTGCTGCACTTGAGACAGGGCTTCTTCGGGCTTGAGGTCAATGCGCTCGATGCCATTATAGATGACCTCTACTTTTCGATCGCCCAAGTGCATAAAACGCTCCGTTTCTGCTTTTGCGAACTGCGAAATCGCCAATATACGCTCTGCCCTATCGACCTTGCTTTGTACCATGCGGAGGTATTTCTGCGTCTTCGGTCCGGTCTTCTCATACATAAAATTGAAATCATGTATCGTCAGCACATAATGGCGCGCGAACGGTTGATAGCGAGAAAGCTGGTGAATAGCGTGCCAGACGTCGAAGCGCATTCCAATGAGCCATGGGAACAGGCGATAAATCTTACGGGAAGGGATATAGTTCACTTTGTTTCCAAACGCCCCTATAAACGATTTGGGAACCAACAGATAGATCTGCTCGTTAGGAAGGGGTGTATAATGATCCCGAAAGAAATACCCGTAGTTAAGCGCCACCTGCCCTAAGCCGCAGTGGACATTCTTGAGAATAGAAAGGTCAATTAGGATTCGCATAGTCATTCGGATTTAAGGCTCTTATCCGGCAGCGCAGCACACTGCCAAATCAGAAGCAAGATAGAAATAAACTGAGGTTTGATATGTTGCCCGACCGGCTCGGTTAGACATTGTATGAAAACCGCCAGCAGGAAGAACCAGAGATAGAACCGATAGTGTTTGTCAACAGGCAAGGAGGCAGCGGTACCGAAAAGCGCCAATAACAAAAGCGGTCCGGCGATGCCAAAAGCTAACCAATAATGCAGGAAGGCATTATGCGCATGGTGGGTTCTCATCGTTTTACCAAGCTGTGCAAAAACATCCATCTCCATGATACGTACCACAAAGCCGTTGTACATCACAGAGTCCTGATAAGCACCCTCCACAAACTGGACACTGAGTGTGGACAAGCCGTAGCCCTCGATCGGTTTTTGCTCTATCATTCGCCATGAATAGTCATAGACAGCAAAACGAGGGTCGTTAGTAGCCTTTGCGAGGGAAGCACGCGGATTATGGGAGATAAACCAAGCGGCGGATACAGCAATGAGTGCGCTTACGATGAAGCCGATATACCAGTGTTTACGCGGCAAGGCATGTATAGTGCATCCCAGCATAATAAGCAGCGAAGTAGCCTGACCTATACGCCCGTCTGAGATCATGATCATGCCCCAAAGGAACAACATTACCGGAATGAGTACACCTCTGCGCCAACGAGATTCGCTACGGAGGATACTAAAACAGAGGATGATGGCGGTATTGATATAGAGGTTTACCACCATATGCGAGTTCACATGCAGTGCACGGAGTTTGTTAAAACGATAAAAGGATGGCATCGTGGACCACTCGTCCGTGAAGAAATAATAGCCCAATGCCACCAGCATCATTACCACCGAGGTAGCGAGCATAACATAGGTCACATGACGTAGTTGCAACTTATCGGAGAAGCCCAGCAGTCCTGCGATGCCAATATAGAGGAACCAATCATGGAGGTGGAACTGCGAGTAGGCATAGTCGGTTAGCGGGGTCGGATCAAACCACTCTCGGATGAAGAACATAGCCACTATCATCAACATGACCACATAGATCCATTTGCCGCGGGACCAAGAGAACTGTTTCCAGCGTTGGTTACAACTATAATCCGCCACATATCCGATTCCCAAGACGTATATACCGATACGTTGGTAATCTGACCAGCCGAAGGGCAAGGCACTAAGTACCATGAGCAGACCGAGTACCGGCAGCCACGCTACCAATTCTCGCCACTGAATCCCATTGAAGATACTTTTCATCATTTTTTATGCTTTTGTAAGTTATATCAATACATTTATCAGGTTTTTCGCCACTTGTTCATCGGTGAATTTCTGAGCTTGCGCAAAGCCCTTGGATCGCATCGTCTCCTGCAACGCCGTGTCGGAAAGGATGCGCTTTAACTGCTCGCCTATCTCCGCGGGCTGATAGGGATCGGCATAGAGCGCCGCTTCTCCGCCTGTCTCCGCAAAACAACTGCCGGTTGAGGTGAGGACGGGTGTGCCGATACACATAGCTTCCAAGATCGGGATACCGAAACCCTCGAAGATAGAAGGATAACAGAACACCTCTGCTGCCTTGTACACCGCAGGCAGGGACTCGAAGGGCAGGTTGTGAATCATTTGGAGGTCCACCCCTTTCTCCTGCGCCCATTGCGCCATTTGGAGTGCATAGGCACTCTGACCGCCGATAGCCACCAGCGGCAGGTCGATATGCGCAAGGCTCATTGCCTCGATGAGGCGGCATAGGTTCTTACGCGGCTCGATCGCTCCAACGGTCAGGATATAGCGTTGAGGCAGGTTATACTGCGCTTTTATTTGTGCCGTTTGGTCGGATGTGACAGGTTCGCGGAAACGGTTGTTACAGCCCTGATAGACCACCTGTATCTTGCGCTCGTCGGCATGGAAGAAATCGATGATGTCGCGTTTGGTTTGCTCGGAGATAGCAATGATCAGATCGGCATGATCACAAGCGTACTGCACTTTGCGGGTGAACAGGCGCCGATAAGAAGCACTGTACAGCTCCGGGTAACGCAAGAAAATAGCATCGTGGATTGTAACCACTTTCTTAAGCGGTTTGCGATGAATACCGAAGGGCAGTTCGCCCGAGAGTCCCCAGTAGATATCCACACCGTCCAAGTCACTGAGGCAACCGTAACTGCGCCAAAGAGAAGGCAGCAACGCCCAGAGCCCTTTCGGAGCTACCGTTCGGGTGTGCGGGAAAGAGTAGCGGTCGGTGGGTTTGGCAAAGAGCAGGTACTCATGTTCCGGTGCAAAGGTAGTCAGCAGCCGAATCATATCCCGGCTGTAGTTACCCAAACCACGATGGTTATGGTATGCCCGTTTGGCATCTAAAGCTATTCGCAAGGTTCTGTCCATTTCTTATCAATTGCCATGAGGTTAACGCGCTGCATGTTCATACCGAAAGCGCGCATGTCGGCAGCCCGTTCGGGTTCGAGGGCACGAAGATCGTCTCCGCTGCCTATACGGTAGAGACACTCACGCTGCGTGTGCAGACCGTAACACCAGAAATACTCTCCGTCCGAGACGCCCAGATGGTCATCGCTCACGAAGAACGCATACCGGCGTTGCTCGTTGAGGAGGTCGATACCCAAACTATTATTGTCATAATCGATACCTAATATACTGAGCACTGTGGGCCAGATATCTATCTGAGAAGCAGGTTTGTCCACGGTCTGAGGTGCAAGTCCTGCACCGAACATAAAGACCGGAATACGATTATAAGACAACACCATCTCATAAGGGCAAGGCAGGTTCGTGCCATGATCCGCCACTAAGACGAAGAGGGTGTTCTGACCCCACTGAGTCTGCTGCGCCGATTCGATGAACTGCCGCAAGGCATCGTCAGCATAAGCGATGATCTGTTCCTGCGGGTTCGCCGCTCTGTTACGATAGGCTTCCGGTACGATGTACGGACCATGATTGCTGACCGTGAGGAAAGAGGCGAAGAAAGGCTTGCCTTCCGCGGCACGTTCCTCCAGTTTGCGAAGACCGAAATCGAACATATAACTATCCGACACACCGAAGTTATTCACCACCGCCGAAGCTTCGTAGTCATAGAGCGAATAGATATCCGATATATGATTATCCCGCCAGAAAGAGTTCATGTTGTCGTACTGCGGGTTACCGGTAATGAAACACATGGTCTGATAGCCGCTTTTGAACAGATAATATGGCAGCCCCGTGTACAGATCTGCGTTGACGTCCATAATCGGTTTGGCAAAATTAGGCACAAAACCGTAATGAACACCCACGATGCCGTTGTTGGTATGAATACCGGTGGAATAGCAGTTCGCCCAATAGAGCGACTTATCCCGCAAACTGCGCAGATAGGGAGTGAGGTATTGCCCGTTCTCTTGGCGTTCCAAGTTCTCGGAAGTCATGGACTCCATGAAGATCAACACCACGTTAGGCGTACCCTCTATGCAGCGTTGCACCGAGCCGTGACGCACGATAGGCCGAAGGGTGTCGAAAGGTACGATGGACAGCTCGTGCTGCACATAAGCGACGGCTTCCTGCTCGTCGAGAGCCGCAATCTCCTTGGGAATTTGCACCTTGCCGTACTCGGCACTCTTGATAATATTGAAAACGGGATTGACGCCTAATTTGTTATAGAACGGATCGTTGCTGAAATAGGCGAAACTGACGCGTAGCGGATAGCGCTGAAAACTACCGCGCATACCGCAGAACGCAGCTCCCCATAACAGCAGGGTCAGCACACCCGACAGGAGGTATTGCTTTCCAGGCGAAGGGTCTGCGGTCTGCCAAGAGGGTGCAAAACACTTGTTGAGTGCCACCAAAGCCCATATATATAGTACACTCAGCACAAGGGATATCAGCACGAACCACCAGTTCGTAGCATCGCCGAAGATCAAGCCCGCGGTGTCGCCCACAAAACCGAACCACGCTGTAACACCTATATTCAGATGGTTTTCAAAGAAATGAAAATACCGTGCGTTTGCCACATGAACCATGAGCAGCAATGTATAGAGCACACTGTAGTACCACACTACGCCGCAGGTCAGGTTTTTCATCCAACGGCTGTAGTCGGGACGATGCATCGTACAAAGGGCATATACCGGTACCACCACCGCAGGCAAGGCGGAGACATAACACGCAATGAGATTATCGAACTTAACGCCGATGAGCAGCGCTGTTGGCAGCAACGACCAGTTGACGCCCTCTTCGGGCATGTTCGCTACAAGCAGTACGATCCGGCACAGTGTCAATGCCAGCAGGCAAAGCAGATGAATCGCTATGACGTAGCCTGCTGCAGGCAGAAAAGATGTGAGTATATTCCTTCTCATAATTGTTCAATCTCCTCCATGATTCGTTGTACATAAGCACGCGCACGCTGCTCTGTCTCGCCTTCTTGCCCGATGACAGGCCGGTTCGCTTTTGCATCAATAACCACCGTATCCTGCTCGGTGAGCAAGGCAAAACCGTCGCTGAAACTATAGAAAGCAAAAGGAGTACGGGTGGTATCGAGTATATCCTTGCCAAAGAGATAAGATGAGTGATCGAGTCCCATCTGCGCGAGAAGCGTCGGCACAAGGTCGATCTGCGAACCCAAGGTGTGGATCTGAGAAGGCGTCCGGATAGCTCCTCCTGCCCAAACGATCGGAATAGCATACCGCCTCGGTTCGTGATTCTGCACTCCTGCCGGATGAGGGTAACCATGATCCGCCACAAAGACCAACAGGGTACGATCCCATGCGTCTTGAGTCCGTATTGAGTCCGTGAAAGCTCCGATACAACTGTCTGTATAAGCAATCGAATTGAGGTATATATCTTCGTACCGACGAAGAGCCGGCACTTCGAAGGGTTCGTGACTACTGAGACTCAAGATGACATCCAAAGTCGGTGTGGTGTCCGTGCGGGAAGTTATCTCCTTGCAGGCACGGTCAAAAAGGAGATGATCATGTACCCCCCATTTGGACAAACGCTCTTTGACGGGGAACGAGTGATCGTTCACGCGATCGAGGAAACCACCACTGATGAGGTACGAACGCATATTCGTGAAATCTTCGTCTCCACCATACCAGAACTTCAACCGATAGCCCGCTGCCGAGAGGTCTTTGCCCAACTGCGGTAAGTGTTGCGATTTGGCAGGTTGTACCATCAACGAGGAAGTGGGCTGTCCGGGAAAACCGCTCATGACGGCTACGACCCCTCGGTCGGTACGAAAACTGGAAGCCGCAATACGGGAGAAGAACACGCCCTCTTCCGCCAAACCTCTCAACCGAGGCATTGCCTCCCAAGCATTGAGCGAGAAACTCTCCAAGATAAAGAGAATGATATTCGGGCGCTTGGTCTTCAATAGTTGCTGCGAAGGAGCTGAGGGCGTTTGAGGCAACAGATCCGCTACCAAACGCTGTGCTTCCTCGGCAGACATATACGTGTATCGGCGGGCATCGAAGGTATTCTCGCTAAGCGACTCCACGATGTTAAACACCGGATTGATAGCAGAGAGGTTGAGGATCTGTTTATCCGAGAAATAGACCCTTCCGGTATTCATCGTAGAGGTAGTCACACTGCCACGAATAGGCAGGAACAGCAAACCCGTCAGGAGCAACATACCGAAGGCATAAGCGCCTCTCTGTGACCATTTCTGAGGCACCGGAGCCTCTTCCCAATTTCTCATCCAACGGCGGTAAGCGATCCAGCAAACCGTCCAACTGATGACCAGAGCCACCAAACCGAGCAACCAGACCCACCATTCGGCACAAGCCAAGACCTCTTTGGGTGAACTGAGATAGAAGAGCACCGACTTATCCAAATGAAAACCCCAAGACGGGAACACGCCGCAGTCACTGATAAAAACGACTAATCCGATGAACAGGATAAGCGCCGTAAAAACATCTGCTATGCGTCCCAAGACACGTGAAGGCCATAAGGGATAGATCGCAGTCAGCAGTCCGAAAACCGCCGTCACATACGAAGCCACACTCAGATCGAGCGGAAAAGAATGTACCGGAACCAGCAACCACTCCTGCCAAGTCACACCCGTCATCAGAGGCAGGTTAAACAACATAAAGAGCGGTTTCTGGACTAAGAAGAAAACGATCCAAAAGAGGTAATATTTGATAAAAGCCTTCATTATAAATCTACGCCATAAGTGATTAACAATCCCGTCGGCACGGTCATGATAATTGACGACCGAACGGCTTGAGGGGTATTTTGATCGAAGGACAGTTCTGCCAAGTCATGACAGAAATCCCAGAGGTTAAAGCACTCCACATTGAGGTGCATCGGTACGCCTTTCACGGTCCAGTTACCCTGCACATGCAGATCCACATTATAGATCGCACCGTGCCGACGACCGAAATGACCGTCTGTCGGATTCGTTCCTCGCGAAGTCCAAGGAACCAACGCCATCTGTTTGGATGCCGCGTCATAGTAATAACGATAAGAGTTAACGGGCTTACCGTCCGTCCACTTGAGCGTCAGACCGGCTTGCACCCATTTGCAGATGTTATAACCCAAATAGAGCCGCGCCACAAATCCTTTGTCCAGATCCATTCGTCCCACACCTTGGTGAGGTCCTTCGGGATTGCAGACCGCACGAAGAGTATTCGGGTTCGCTGTCGTCTCGGAGAGTACGCCCATTGTGTTGCTGTTGGCGCCGTTACCCAGACCCGTATATCCTGCTGCCTGCATCGACTGCCAACTGAGTCCGACCGTCACTTTCTTACCCGTATAGGTATAACGCGACAACTGCGAGAAATAATACGGGCTGTTCATGAGAATATTTCCGCCAAACCCGGGTGTCGTACCCACCTCGTATTGCTTCTCGCCGAGGTTCGTCATATAGACCGGATAACCGTGGAAATCCTGCCAATAACCATTTGCCGCTTCTCCTCCTTCGTAATAGGTATGCCACACATTGAAGAACTTACGGTACGCGTTTTGCAGGACGATCTCATGTTTGCCTCCTTGCTTGTCACGGAAGACGAAACGAATCGGAAGATGCAGTTCGAGATACGAGGTCTGCTGCAGGTTCTTCTTGTAATGGTGATACTTACCGCCGGTGGTTGCAAAGAGCGTATTGCTGTTCGCAAAATAGATATCGGCATTCATGTAATCATCCGAGAAATAACGCAGATAATCCATGTTATACGGTAGCCGCTCATGGGCAATACTCAATCCCATCTCAAACCACTTGCAGGGATGCAGGTCAAAACTGATACCTGCCTGCCAATTAGGCGATACCTTGCTTTTACCGCCGCCTAACAACATGCCGTCCAGCGTAAAATCCAGATGGGCATGCATATCCAACTGACGGCAGATCGTATAATCGGCATTGAGACCGAAGGTGTTCTCCAACAGTCCGCCGGTGAACGCACGGCTCGTCCATTCGTAGCGGTAGAGCGCTGTGTCCACGGTCGCTATCGGAGACTGAAAATAGATATCGTTGTGGAAATGGGTCTTCTCAGGACGGAAGAACACCACCGAATTGAGCGATTTCACATGTACGGAAAGCCAAGACAACACCGGTTGCTCGTAGTTTACTGCCCAACTCAACTCGTGCGTCTTTCCGTCCGCTACCCAAGGAGAGAAACTCTCGCCGTCTATATCGAGTATATTCCGGCTGAACTCTTGGTCGGAATGGTGAATCGTATTCGTGGACCAAGTCAAACCGGTGGTCAGATATTGCCGTTGGACATAGAGTTGTGCGGTGTAGTTCTTATGGTCAAATACCTCGTTGTAGTTATAGAGGTACTCACTGCCGCCGTCTTCCTTGCCCGAGAAATTGAGACGGTAACCAAGCCTATTGAAGAAGCGGTTCGGTTTCATGGGCAGCAGACCATCTGCCTGCACTTTGTAATACCCTGCCGTATAATAGGGATCATCGTCAATCAATCCTTGCTGGTTCTCACGGGTGATAAGCCGCTGACCGTATTCGGCATAGAGATGCTGACGATAGGGGTTGCCTTCTTTGTCACGGAAGGTATAAGCTGCATCAATATTCCCTGCTCCACGCAGGTGACGACGGGCGGAGACATGTTTGAAAAACTCCGCACTCTGCTGCGCTGTACGATGGGTGATATTCACGATAGCAGCCGTACCCGGCGCAGGTTCGCCGTTGCCCACTTGTCCTACGTTGTACTGCGCACGGACATAATCACGCGCTAAAGTGTCATACGTAAACTCCAACAGACCGGTATGGGTATTGATCAACAGGTTATACTGCTGCATGTTCGGTACAAAGAACGTGTTACCCGGATCAAAACGGTCATCTACACGCATACCGTCAATCATATAGCCGGTAGTCGTACACGGCAGACCCGCTACCGCGAGGTTCAGACGATCCGGATGCCACCATTGACCGATAGCCGTGTTCTCCACGATCACATGATCATTGAGCGCCTCCAGATAATAGATGAGGTCGGTTCGGTGATACCACTTGCGAAAGTACTCCGCAGGTACGCTGTCACTACCGTCCATCGCCGTGTGGCTCACTTCCAAAGCCTGCAAAGACCATGGACAAAGGACAATGGACAATAGACATATTTGTATGATACGGTTCATTTTCATCTTTATTCGTTTAGCGTAGCGGCCTTTTGTCTTTTAGCTAAGCGGTCTAATATCGAGATATTATAGACCAAACCAACGCGTATCTGGTGATACGGGTAGTCTTTGATACCATATTGGTATTGTACGTACGGTTCAAATCCCTTGATATGCCCTGCCGCACGAGCTTTGATACTCATCGGGGCATCGCCATGTTTTTCCCAGCCGACATAACCGCCCCATGTAGCTTGCAAGGAGAAATACTCATGCCGTAACTGAGCCTGCAAACCGTACATGATCGCATCGTTCTGCCGTGCGTTATCGGTCTGCCAGCAAAGGAAACCCGCACTTCCGGCAAAACGCAACGTCACTTGTTTAATCGGTATGGATTGACCGATCGAGAGGTCGAAGAAATATCCCGGGCAATCGAAATGACGGCGACGCTCGAACTGCTCACCGCTCGCCGATTTGATACCTGCACGAACGGTCATCTGCGGAATATATCTCGCTTTCTCCGACTTGAACCACTCATTATGCAACACCTGTATGTCTGCCGACACATAGGCATCTCCGGCGCCTGAACCCTTACCGTCATACTGGTCATACCACCCGAAAACCGGCATCCATACCGTCAGATTCGCCCAACGCGTGAACAGGGGCACGCACACGCGCGCAAAAAGATCCGCCGTGTTATTATGATGTCCGTAGCCGATATACCCTTCTCCTGCCAATTCGACACGCAGATCGCGTTGCGTCTCGCCGTCTAACATGTCGATAATAGGCAAGGCGTTAGGACCAAAGTAAGCCGGCGCTATACCCGTCGGCTCACTCAAATCCGCTTTTTCTATCGGCACTTCCGCCCGCAGAGGACTATGGACTATGGACAATAGACAAAGGACTAAAATGATTAGTCGTGTCAAGATAATCTTTTGTCTTTCAGCGAACATAGTGAGCGGTCCTTTGTCTTTTAGCGAAGCGGTCATATTCCAAATAAATTACGGAAGAAATTCTTCTTGTCCGCCGAACCCGGTGCGATATTCTTACTATTTTGCAACTGTTCGATCAACTTACGCTCGTCTTTGTCGAGGTGCTCGGGGATATAAACTCCCACATTGATGAGCAAGTCGCCCACACCGTAGTTACGTCCGTATTGGTCAATACGCGGCAGACCTTTGCCTCTCATTCGCAACACCTTACCCGGCTGTGTACCCGGGGTGATCGTGATCTTCACATCG
>Ga0256405_10003335_pt1 | contig 33432 bp, 32 predicted proteins | sample RumenRJG_02DNA_FD_189096 | JGI IMG/M metagenome (GOLD analysis project Ga0256405, IMG submission 189096) | Bovine rumen microbial communities from Lethbridge, Alberta, Canada - RJG_02 | ecosystem: Host-associated > Mammals > Digestive system > Stomach > Rumen | place: Canada: Alberta...
TGTTGGTAGCTGACCGTCATCTCCCTGCACTTTAAAAACGAAAAATAATAAGTGAATATTATATATGGTGGGAAGTTGGAGCCGCATGGCTTTAGCTTTTTCACCGCAGTGAAAATTAGTACAACAATATCTTTTATTTTCTAAATCCACATGATTCAAATACAAGAAGAAACATTATCTTACAAGAGTCTAAAGATTGCCAGAATTGGATACCAACCTTGATGTTAGAAAGTCAAGAAGTCAGAGGATATACGTGTTTATGTCATTGGAAAAATTCTTTATATGCTGTTATAGAAAATAATGGTGAGTCAATAGATTTATTTTGTATAAAAGAAAGGAGTGAAGCAGAAATAATTGATAGCGAGTCAGGGAAGATGTAAGCACATCTTTCTGGGAGATAAACTGCTTTGCAGCAAATTTGTGATGTACCCCCGAAAGGTATAGAAACCCTTTCTCTTTGTAGAGATGTAAGCATCCAACCCCTTTTTAGGTGTTCTCAGAAATAGGCATTACCTTTGCGCCATCAACTTTAATTTTGAGTTATGGCAGTAAAAAGTAAAGACATTGAGATCCTGTGGAAGCAGTATTCTGAGGATGGTGTAAATAAGGGTATATCAGTAGCCCAGTTCTTTGAATCCAACGGAGTCCCTTATCACACTTTCGAAAAATGGTATAAGAAGAAGTTCTCTAAGAATGGAATCGTTGATTGCGTTGTGAGGGGTACCCCTGATGCGACAATCCAGGTTCCCGACGAAGATGGCCGGGATGATTCAAGAACTGAAAAGAAGAAAGAGGTTTACGTATCCTATGTCAATATAGGTCTGAGTAATGGCATAAAGATTGACCATCACAGACTGACCTATGGCGAACTGGTATGTTTCATAAATAAGCTGCAGGCGTTATGTTCAGTCTGAGTGGTGCGACGAAATTCAAGTATATCCCTAATTACAAGGATATGCGTGGTGGATATGACAAGCTGCATGGGGTCGTTTGTTCCCTCGGAGGTGAACAGGAGGAGGGTACAGCCTACGTGTTCACTTCCAGAAATCAGAAACTGGTGAAGATTATCCGTCATGAGCATAATGAGTGCCAACTTTATATGCAACGTTTCGACCACAATATGAGTTTCGTGAGGCTTGAATTTGACGGACTGAAACCGATGTATGTTCTCAAATGGAAGTACTTGGTAGCACTGCTGAGCTGTCCTGTCATCAAGAGGATAGATTCGATAGAGGTAGAATACGATGAATGAGCAGCAGGAGCGCATTCCTGGATGTTAAAAATGCGTAATTCACTTTGGTTGAAAATGCTCTTAAGGTTTGTGTAGTATAATGATAATCAGACATTTACGAGTTTGCAATTTGTGTAAACAGAGCTATGTGGGAGGTGTTAGGACGTTGAGTTTTGACGCGTCATATAGGGCTGTATTGCAAGTGCTGCTTGAAGCCTTGTACTGGCTTAAACGCCTGATAGTCAGATTGTTAAACGATATTTATATGGTTGTGTATGTTGTAAAATATGTGTACCTTTGCGAAGCAAAAGTCCCATATTATGGCAGATCAACATATAGACATAGAGCGCATGATAATGCAAGCCCATTACAAGATGCAGCTGGAAGCAGAGACATCGTCTGTGAAGGGTGGACAATTGTCTGATATGGAACGGGAACAGTATCAAAACCAGATAAAGGACCTTCTTCAAGCCGTAGAGACTCTTTTGAAATCCAATAAGGCTATGGGCGAAAGAGTGACTCAGTTGGAGAAGGTGGTTGAAGCCTACGATGACCTGAAGGCCAAGTATGCGAAGCTGGAGGGCGAGCTTGCCATGCGCAAACGTGGACAATATCGTAAGGGTAGTGAGAAGCCCAAGGACGATTCATCTTCTGATAAGGAAAACACGAAGGACGATGATGAGGATAAATATATTGAGAATGGAAGCAAGAACGATGCTCCTGCAGAAGATGAGGAACAGGAAGAAGATACAGCTCCAGTAGAGCCTCAGGAAAAGAAACCTCGCGATTTGAGCAATCGACCTGAGCATTACAATAAGATGCATTCCGATGTATGTGTTATACATGAATGTGATTTGGGCAAGCTGAAGGAGATGGGGTTAGAGTTTATCCGCTATACGAGACCTGTCGATCAGTTTGACAGAATCAGCATTACACGTCAGGACATATATAGGTATGTCTGGGTACGTGACAAGAAAAACGGTAAGGAGTTTGCCTTCTTTGTCCCCAAAGACGAAAAGCGTGAATGTATCTTTGTAAATGAGTCAGAATATGATATGCCGAGTCTTGTCCCTCATACAAGCTGTACTTGGAGAATGCTTTCTGATCTGGGTGTCAACAGATACCAGTATGCTCTTTCATGTGGCAGGGAAATGTTCCGTATGTTCAATGAGAAGATGTCTATATCTAAGCAGACGATTCTGAACTGGCTTAAAGAAGGGTCAGAGTTTCTTAAAGGAGGCCAATCCCGTATTAAGAGACGTCTTCTCAAGCAGGGCACCACAATCTATGTCGATGAGACTTGGGTTGATACAAAGGTGAAACAGGCGGACGGCTCCTTCAAATATGTGAAGCGATATATGTGGGTTATTGTAAACCTGACGACAAAGGTCTGCTATTACTTGTTTGGGCGCAGGAAGCGTGAGGTGATTGAAAAATTCCTTGGTGACTTTCAGGGCACACTTATGACCGATGCCTATAATGCATATGCCTATTTCAGTCAGCTAGACGGTTGTACCCATGTATGCTGTTGGGCACATGTCCGTCGTATTTATTGGTCGGCTTTGAAAGACTATAAAGACATCCTCGCTCAGGAATTCATCGACCTGATAGGACTATTATATAAGGTAGAACTGGAGAGTATGCTTCTTCATCGTACGGAGTCGGAGGTATTGACGGCTAGGAAACTAGAATCGGTGCCGATACTCAATGAGCTTGATCAGAAAGCGATGGCGCTGCTCGCCAAAATAAAGAGCAAAGCGGTAAAGGTGTCCAGTAAGCTTGAACATGCATTGAATTATATGCATAATCACTGGAAAGAGCTGATAGCTTACATCGATATCGGAAGCGTACTTATAGACAACAATGCATGCGAAAGAGCCGTTCGCCCGTTTACCAATCTTCGTAAGAGTTTTGGTGGATTCAGTAGTGAGAAAGGTGGCGAGGTGGCAGCAGCATGGCTCACCTTCATTGAGACGTGCAAGCTCCAGAAAAAGGCAGCGCTTGATTTCTTCCAAGAGTTTTTCAAGAAGATTACCGAGGGCCGAGCTGATTATGAGCTCATCACCCAGGAGGTATTAGGTTAAATACAATTAAAAACAGAAAGCCCCAGACTTTTCATGAAACGCCTAGAACCCCAGCAAATGCTGGGGCTAAGGGTTATGGGGAAAAAGGGGTTGGATGCTTACGTAGAGATTATAGTCAGTGACTCTGGTAAGATTTGCATGATTATGTTAAGCAATAATGTAAGAATATTATTAATTAAATTTTAATGTAATAATGTGTATATGAATACTGATATATATGTTTGCAGTAAACCTCTTCAGTACTTTAATGCAAGAAATATACCAAAGGGATTTCATCCTGGTCATAGAAGAGTGTTAGTATTGGTTGCAAATTTTTATAATGCAGATGATTTCTATGTAAGAGTAAAAAAAAATGATAGCAGTTGGTCAGATATCGTAAAGGTTTCAAATGTATGGGTTTTGTATGTCTATTTATTACTTCATCGTTTTCATAGTCTTATTTATGGCTATGATACAAGTACTATTCTAGGCATTATACATCTTTTAAAGAAATATGATTTTTATATTATAGAAGAAGGACTAAGTACTTATTTCCCCATAGATGGTTTTGACAAACGTAAAAATATAATTCAAGAATATCTCGACAAGAAATCAGGGGTTTCAACTCATTGGGGTCATACGAGTTTTGTCAAAGGAGCATTTGTATATTATCCAGGCCTTTATAAACAATTAAGAACACCAAATTTCAATCCAACTCCTTTTGCAAAACCTTTTGTAGAAAAGGTGACAGAGGACATCTCATTATTTCTAACTTTATCTGGCGTAGAAGATCGTGTTGAAGAATTACTCAATATCAGCGACAGGAAGATATTGCTTTATATTACAGGATGGCAGATTAATCAAAAAATAATTGACAGAATGGATCGTGAAAGAAAGGATTTTGATTATACAATTATAAAACCCCATCCCCATATAAGAGATTATTCAGCATTTGAAAACCGTGGATTAACTGTATTTAAAAGTAATTTAATGGTAGAATTCTTACTCTGTCTTTGGCTGAAACAGGGGAATAAAATTTTTATCTATCATGAGGGAAGTACAGCGGTTTTTTACTTTAAAGGTATAATTAAGGCAGAAGATTTGTCGCAAGTGAAAGATGATACGTATCATCGGTTAATAAGGGGAGAGTTAAATAAACAACATGAAAGTTCTATTGATTAATAACTGCCACTGGCGTAGAGGTGGCTCGGAATCGGTATATTTTGAGACAGCAGAACTACTGCTAAAAGCAGGACATGAGGTTGTTTTCCTTAGCTTTGAGGATGAAAAAAATATTCATACGGGACAGACTGAATATTTTGTAAAGCGGGGGAACATACTGAAGAATATGATAACATATTTCTCAAATTGGGAGGCGGCTAAAGTTGTTGAGGAGGTTGTGAAGAAAGAAAAACCTGATATTGCCCACACTCATCTAATGTGGGGCGGAATGACGGCAGCAATAATCCCTGTGCTGCACAAATATGGTGTGCCAGTGGTACATACGGCACATGATTACCGTATGGTATGTCCTGCCTATACGTTCAGGAACGGACGAGGTGAGGTGTGTGAGAAGTGTAAAGGCGGGCATTTTAATGAGTGCATAAAAAACCGATGTGGTAAAAGTAGCTTGACACAAAGCCTTTTGATGGCAGCTGAGATGAAATATAGAAACTATCGTTGGCATCCTGCTAAGGAATTAGACGGAATTATATATGTAAGTCAATTTGCTAAGGATAAGCATATAGAGATAGACCCTAGGTTCGGTAAGACCAGGAGCATCGTTTTGTATAATTGTACCCATCAAGGGGCTAAGGTTGAGAAAGGAAGAGGAAATTACTTTCTTTATTACGGTAGGCTCTCGCATGAGAAGGGCGTTGAACTGCTCATCGAGACGTTTAAGCAGTTACCCGGGCAGAAATTAAAAGTCGTTGGTACAGGCCCACTTGAAAAGACGTTGAAGGAGAAAGCTACAGGTATTCCTCAAGTGGAATTCTTAGGGTTTAAGCAGGGGGATGAATTAAAAGATCTGGTTAGAAATGCGCATTTTGTAATCGTGCCTTCTCAATGGTATGAGAATAACCCTATGACGATAGTAGAATCCTATTCATTAGGAACGCCAGTGATAGGCTCTGACTTGGGTGGTATACCTGAAATAATAAAGGAGGACGCGACGGGTTTTGTCTTTAAGCATGATAGTATTGAATCACTGTTGAATAAGATTAATGTAGCAAATAAGATTAGTAATCAGGCTTATTTCAGTATGACAGAAAGTGCATGTCGTTTTTATGAAAATCATTTTTCGGAAACTAGGTACGTAGAAAGGTTGGTGAAATTCTATGAAGAGGTAATGGCACAGAAGAACTATGTCTAATATAAAGAAGATTAATTGGCTGCTCATTCTCCAAGGATGGGCAATGTTATGGGTGGTAATTGGCCATTCTACTGTTGGGACACCTGGTGAAGGACCTGGTTGGGAAAATGTATTATATCATTTTGCCTATTCTTTCCACATGCCGCTGTTTATGTTAGTGAGTGGATGGCTTTTTTATCTAACTAGACTGGAAGTCAAAGAAAATGCCCCCCTCACTTGGTCTTATGGATTAATAATTTGGGACAAGTCGTTGAGGTTATTGTTGCCAGGATTGTTTTTTAGTTTTATAGCTTTTGTCTTGAAACTTGCCTTTCCTGGTGAGATGGCAAGACAAACGGGATTTAATATCCATGATATTGTCTATGCTTACCTTTATCCATATGATAATCCTTTTCGGGAACTGTGGTTTATCGTAACATTATTTTGGCTGATGATGCTGACACCATTATGGCGATTGTCGATAAAAAAATCAATGGCTTTTGAGGTGGGGGTGGCTTTGTTATTAGCTGTTTTACATTTCTGCCATCCGAATATAGAACTTCTATGTATTGGGAAGGTGTTCAGTCATGCAGTATGGTTTTATCTGGGATTGGTGATATGTAAGGAAAGAATTGTTGAGACAGTGTTTAGGAAAAACAAATGTTTAACAGTCATTATAGGAATTGTGTTTTACTACATAGGGATATATACTAATCCTTTTGTGACTACTATAAGTGGTATATTGTTCTCTTTTGGAGTAGCATTAATAGCAGATAAGTATTTGCCACAACTATTTTGCGGTTTTCGTACCTATACTTATCAGATTTTTCTCATGGGCATTTTCGTGCAAATAGGAGTGAAGATTGTATACAGGCATGTTCCAATACCCTATTTGGGAGCATTCTTGCTTTGTATTCTTGTTGGGCTTTATGTGCCTGTGGTTATATCGAAGATGTTGGAATGGATTAACTGGAAACCCATACTGATGTGTGTAGGGTTGAAAAACAAGAAATAAGAAATAATAAATAATAAAGAATTATAATTATGGATGCAGCAATTATTACAACTTATCGTTGTCCCATGCGGTGCAAGATGTGCAACATTTGGGATAATCCAACAAAAGTGAGTGAGGAGTTTAAACCAGAACTTTTAGAGAAACTTCCGAAACTTCACGATGTGAATATCACGGGAGGTGAGCCTTTTATCCGAGAAGACATAGATGATATCGTAAAGATCCTGCTCAAAAAAGCAGATCGAGTGGTTTTCGCCTCTAGTGGCTACTTCAACGATCGTATCATCAAATTGTTTGAGAAGTATAAGAACTATCCCCAGTTGGGTATCCGTATCTCCACCGAAGGTTTGTCGTGCAAGAACGACGAACTCCGTGGCCGTCAGGGTGGCTTCGATAAAGGTCTGAGCACCCTGCTCGAATTGCGCCGCATGGGCATCAAGGACGTGGGCTTCGGTATCACCGTCTCTAACCACAACTCACCCGACATGCTTCAGCTCTACGAACTGAACCGCAACCTGAAGATGCAGTTTGCTACGGCGGCCTTCCACAACTCGTTCTACTTCCACAAGTACGACAACGTGATTACCAACAAAGACGAGGTGGTGGCCAACTTTGACGAACTCTGCCAGCGTCTGATGAAGGAGAACAGTCCCAAGAGCTGGTTCCGCGCTTTCTTCAACATGGGACTCATCAACTACGTTCAGGGCGGTCGTCGTATCCTGCCTTGCGAAGCCGGCAACGAGAACTTCTTCCTTGATCCCTATGGCAATATCCTGCCCTGCAATGGTATGGAAGAGGAGAAATGGTTCGACAAGATGGGCAACCTGCATGAGCACTCCTTCGAGGAAATCTGGAACAGCGAACAGGCCAAGAAGGTACGTGAGGGCGTCGCCCACTGCCCTAAGAATTGCTGGATGATTGGTACCGTCAGCCCTGTGATGCACAAATACCTCAAGCAGGTGGCTCCTTGGGTGCTGAAGAACAAACTCGCCGTCATGCGTGGCGGACGTGTAGATACCGAGCACATCCCGTTTTACCATGTTGGCAACAACGACACCCAGGGCGTTGGATTGAATAATCCCAACCAGTGTACTGAGTGCGGCACCGACAAGAAATAAATTCTGTAACAACGAAAACCACGAGAGATGAAGATAGCGTTCATAGGCGGACGTACATTCCATCATGCTGACGGCATAGCCACGTTCATGTATCATCTGGCCACCGAACTGGCCAAGATGGGGCATGAACCCATCGTGTTCTGCGAGGGCGAGAAAAACAGCGAGACCATGCTCAATGGCTTCAAGGTCATCGAGCGCAAGTCGCTGGGTTCCGCTTTCCTCACCAAACCCCTTTTGGGCCTCCGTGCCACGCTCCACTGCCTGTTCAAGGAGAAGGGCGTGCAGGTGTTCCATTACAATACCTGGGCACCGGCCATGGTGGCCTCGCACATCCCCCTGCTCTTTGGTCGCAAGGTAGTGATGCAGAGCCACGGCCTGGAGTGGAAGCGCACCAAGTACAGCGCCAAGAAGCAGAAGATGATTAAGCGCATAGAGACCTGGAGCGCCAAGACCAATCGTAACTGGACGATGGTGTCACAGGAGCAGACCGACTACTTCCGCGAACACTATGGTCGCCAGTGTACCACCATCACTTGTGCCGTAGAGATGCCGGGTGAAGCCCATCAGAGCGACTTCCTGCAGCGTTACGGTCTTAGAGGCAACGACTACTTCCTCTATATGGGTCGTTTGGTGCAGGACAAAAACCCCGACTATCTCATCCGGGGATTCCTGCAGGCCGCCCCCAAAGGCAAGAAACTCGTGCTCTGTGGCGGAGCTGACGGCAATGACAAATATGAAGCATACCTTAAAGGACTGGCAAAAGCCTGTCAGGATGTAATCTTTACCGGCCCAGTCTTTGGTGCAGACAAAGATGCCGCTTTCCGCCACTGCTATGCCTTCTGCATCCCTTCCACGCTTGAGGGCCTGCCCATGTCTCTCCTGGAGGCCATGAGCTATGGCAAGATAGCCATTGCCTCCGACATTCCCGCTTGTCACGAAGCCCTTGGAGAGAGCGGCATCTATGTCCCGTATGAGGATGACAAGGCCGTCTGCAATGCTATGCAGGAACTGGCTGGCAACGAGGATAAATACGAGTGGCAGAAAGAAGCCAATAAGAATCGCGCAGCTACCGTGTTCTCTTGGGAGAATACCACTAAACGGTATTTGGAGTTTGTAAGTGCATTATAGTCTCTTTTCTTTTCTTTAGGGTGGACAAGAATCAACAACAATTCTTTGAGTTAGTACGTGCTGGACTGTTTTCTGGGTATTCTGCACGGATCATAAACCATGGCTTAGCTGTGGGCTGGAATGCGGTGTATCGTTTGGCGGAAGAACAGTCCGTAGTGGGTCTTGTCGCAGCAGAAATAGATACATTGTCGCCATCGGAGAGACCGCCCCAGCAGGTGGTTTTGCAATTCGTTGGACAGACGTTGCAACTGGAGCAGCGGAACAAGGCGATGAATGAGTTTGTGGCGCGGCTGATTGAGAAGTTGCGTGAGAACGATATATACGCCTTGCTGGTAAAGGGGCAAGGGATAGCACAGTGTTATGAGAAACCTCTTTGGAGAGCATCGGGGGATGTGGATCTGCTGCTGAGTGGTAGCAATTATGAGAAAGCAAAGGAACTGCTGATTCCGCTGGCATCGGATGTGGAACAGGAATATACGCACTTCAAACACTTAGGAATGACCATAGACGGCTGGGTAGTGGAATTGCATGGGACGCTGCATAGTAGGTTGTCTGGACGTGTGGACAGGATGGTGGATGAGGTGCAAAGGGATGTGTTCTATGGCGGGAAAGTCCGTTCTTGGCAGAATGGACGGACGCAGGTGTTCCTGCCGGCACCAGATGAGGATGTGATATTTGTGTTTACACATATTCTGCATCATTTCTTTTTTGAAGGGATAGGACTGAGGCAAATCTGCGACTGGTGCCGGTTGCTGTGGACATATAGGGATAAATTGGATGTACGGTTGTTGGAACAGAGGTTGCAAAAGGCGGGACTGATGAGTGAGTGGAAGGCGTTTGCGGCATTCGCCGTGAATTGGCTCGGTATGCCAGCTGAATCAATGCCGCTTTATGATATGGATGAGAAGTGGAAACGGAAAGCAGAACGGATTTGTCGGTTCGTGATGGAGGTCGGAAACTTCGGACACAATCATCGGCGGGACTTTAGCGGCATGTCGTATATGAAGCGGAAGTTTGTCTCGTTCTGGGGGCGGTTGAGTGATATGTTGAGGCACTTCAAGATATTCCCACTGGACTCCATACGGTTCTTTTGTGGTGTGCTGCGGAGTGGTCTGCATGCAGCGGTGAGAGGAGAATAATTGACAATTAGAATAATCAGCAGTTGCAATGAAGATATTAATTACTGGAGTTCACGGCTTTGTAGGAAGCAATCTAGTGAAATGTTTGGCTTTTGCCAATGAGATTTATGGTCTTGACATCATCGCACCGGTAAAGGAAGGTGTGGCACACACATTCTCTTGGGACGAGATTGATGAGGTTCATGGTTCAGGTTTAATGGTTAATGGTTCTCCTCTGGAAATTGATGCCATCATCCACCTGGCAGGTAAGGCGCACGATACGAAAAACCAGAGTGCGGCAGATGTGTATTTCAAGGTAAATACAGGACTGACGCAGAAGATATTCGACTGGTATCTGGCGCATCCTACGGCCAAGAAGTTCATACAGTTCTCTACTGTGAAGAGTGCGGCAGACAGAGTGGAAGGGGATTTTCTGACGGAGGAATGCATCCCTTCACCAGTAGGCCCTTACGGAGAGTCGAAGATTGCGGCAGAGAACTATATCATAGAGAAGTTTGCACCGGAGGCACTGAAGCGTCCGTTCCATAACTTTACGGATGAAGATGCGGTGGCGGATGGAAAGAAGGTGTATATCATGCGTCCGTGTATGATTCACGGGCCTGGTAACAAGGGTAATCTGAACTTGCTGTATGGTGTGGTGAGCAAAGGAATTCCCTGGCCACTTGGTGCCTTTGAGAACAGGCGTTCGTTCACGAGCATCGGAAACCTGCAGGAGGTAATCAAGGGGTTGCTGACTAAGGATGTCCCCAGCGGCATCTATCACATGGGTGATGATGAAGCACTATCCACCAACGAACTGATAGAGGTGATATGCAGTGCCCTGGGCAAGAAGGCGCATATCTGGAACCTCCCCCGCGGCCTGATGAACGGCTTTGCAAAGATTGGTGACGTGCTCCACCTGCCCCTGAACACCCAGCGCATGCAGAAACTCACCGAGAACTATGTGGTGTCAAATGCTAAAATCAAAGCCGCCCTTGGCATGAAGGAAATGCCGGTAAGAGCTAAGGATGGACTGAGGATGACTATTAAGAGTTTTGCTGGGAAATAGTTTACCGCTTACGGGTTACGGCTTACGGTTTTGGGTTATGACTGATACGACAATGATTAATAGGCTTAAGCAGTTTGTCGAGAGCGAAATGCGCTCTTGCTCAATGGATATTGGTGGGATTACTCCACTATACGTTTACAGGATGTGGGGAGGAAGCGTTGCGATAGATGAAATCGCAACAGGACTTACAGAACTACGGATAATCGGATGCATGGCGTATGGAAATCCGAATCTACGGAATCGTGTAAATGTAAAAATTGAATTTAGTTAGAGAAGGTTAATATGGCATTATCATTAAGAGCAGAGCAAAAGAGTATCAACTCCATCTATGCTGGAGGAGATGAAGTGTATGTGATACCAAACTATCAGCGCCCCTATTCTTGGGGGAAGGATGTTTGTTATCAACTATATAGTGATATCACGGATGCTTTCCTAAGTAAAGACGACTATTTCATTGGAAATATAGTCATGGCTAAAGGAATGGATGATAAGAAGCGACCTAATGTGGTGGACGGTCAGCAACGGCTCATTACGCTCTGGCTGTTCTTAAAAGTGCTTACCCTGCTTCATCCCGAAAAAAACAGACTGAAAAGAACCCTTGTGGTTGAGTCACTGTTGAGCGATGAAGATGAGCCACGAATCTTCTCTAAAGTGTATGAGCACAAGGATCAAGACAATATTGCGACAGTTTTAGGTTATACTCTAGGTGATTTCAAGAAACGGTATGAAGAATATGCAGACAGCAAGGGTAACATACATATTGGAGAATGTAGTAGAATAGAAGCTAATGCATTGTATATATATAAATGGTTGAGTGAGTTCTATGTACGTCTTAATGATAGTGCCAAGAATGAGGAATTTCTGATGTTCTTTCTTGAGCATGTGTATTTACTTCCTATTGAATTAGAAGGTCAGACACTTGAAGATGCGGCATCGAAAGCCTTAACCATTTTTGAAACAATAAATAACCGCGGTCAGTCGTTGGAAGACTCAGATATATTTAAGGCAAGACTATATGAACAAGCGCAGAAAGCACATAAAGAAAATGATTTCATAGCGCAATGGCTTGAGTTTACCAATGCATGCCAAGATATGAATATGACAGTGGATGATTTATTCCGCTATTATTACCATATATTGAGAGGAAAAGATGGACAGACCAATAACGAGTCTGGACTTCGTGAATATTTTACCGGAACGGGCAATTCTGCTCTTAGTATTAGGACTTATGATGAGATTATAGAAGACCTGAATTATATCATCTACTTTATTTCGTGGATGCAGTCGCAAAAAAATGCCCAATCACCATACGGACGCTGGTTGCAGGTGCTTGATTTATATACCAACCAATACCCCAAATATGCACTTATAAACTACCTATACTATTATGGCGTTGAGGATTCCGAATATCTCCTATCTTTTATTGAGATGCTGGTAAGATATTATTATTATCGAGGAGCAACGTTGCAGGTAAAATACGAAACCTACCGATTGAACAAGATGATAGCCATAGACGAAAAAGTTCCTCAATATGACTGTAGTGATTTTGATCCGACATCATTGGAACGGATAGGACTGTTGAGAAACGGGTTTGCATTATTGGCTTATTATCTACAGAATCCGGATTCTTACATTGAAAATGTGTTTTTCGACAGGGCTATATATGAGCGCGAGTTCGTTATGTTGCCAGTAGACTGGCAGAGCGTGGACTATGAGAATGTGAGGAATAATATTGCCAATATCATAGCATTAGACTTGCCTAAGCGCAATTTCCGTACACTACAACAAAAAGGCTTATACTATTCAACCTCCAAGATAAGGGAGGTGCGTCGTTTCTTTGATTCAACAGGGACAGTACATCTAGATTCATTCAAAAAGCGAGAGACAGACCTGAAGAATACACTGCTTTCGTTCTTTCAGCAGAAATAGGGATGCATAACATTTCGGTAGAGAACTTTAAGGCTTTTCACAGACGATTGGGACTTGATAGCCCTAACGGTGAGAATGTGTTGATATACGGGGAGAATGGGTCGGGAAAGTCTTCCTTGTTCGAGGCTTTTCATCTCTACTATTTTAGGGAGAAGATATTCAACGAGCGTATTCCTGCTAATGTGGTGGTAGGTAGAGCTGATGAGGAAGATGCTGTCATCAAGTCATTTTGCTATGACCGGACAAACGAACCAATGATGCTCAGTGTAGACAACGTTGCATATTCTGGATATACGCCTGCAACAGACGAGCAGATATTCTTGTTGTCATACATGGATATACATCCTCAAGGCGACCAGCAAGACCATATATGCATCCGCGAAATGTTGGATAGGGCCTGTTTTAAATATGAGGCTTTTTTCGCGAACTGGTTTGATGATTCAGCAGAGCGTGAAATAGTCTGTAATACAAACAAGATACTGGAAGATGTTTTTTATATCAAGGGGTTGAAGTTGACGGTCAGTCAAACGGGTGATGACATTTGTACACTGGAAAAAGAACAAAGGATTGATAACAAGAAGGAGCACCTTTCACGCTATTTCAATGAGGCTGTTTTACATTTGGTGCGCTTTGTGATTCTAATAGAGATTATATCAACGGTTCGAAACAAACAGAAACCTTCCCTTCTAGTCCTGGACGACTGCTTTAACAGTCTGGATGCTGCAAACCGAACTTTTCTGATGCGCTATCTTCTACAGGAAACAAAAGGGATGCAGAAGATTGTTTTAACTCATAACCTGAGCTATTATAATCTGATGAGCCATATCCTAACGACGGAGCATGTGGGCGAGGTTTGGTCGAAGTATCTGCTCTGTCAAATTGATGGCGGCTATGAATTAAAGCAGGAAGATGTTTCTGGAAGTGTCGAAGACATCATCACCAAGAGAAAGGAAGGATATTATGCTAATTCCACACAACTTGGTAATGCTATCCGGCAGGAATTTGAAGTGTTGATATACAGATTGTCAATGCTTTGTAACATTGGTGCCATGCCAGAAAGTAGCCATTTGTTAGATTTGATGTGTAGTCCAAATAGTTCCGTATATTTTTCTGCAGATGCTAATTTGAATGGAAAGACCGCAGATATGCTTGTGGATGAGATATACAGTAATGTAACCAATGGTAACTACTATCATCTTCAAGAGCGTTTGAAGACTAAGATTGAGAATTTTAGGGCCAATGATATTTTGTCACCGCTGGTTCCTGTATTGGTGGAATTGAGATTACTACAGAAGGTGGCACTCCATCAGGCATCCCATGGTCATGCAGGGCTTCCGCCAGTACAGGATAAAGAATTTGATGTAAGTCTTGCCTTGCTTAAGAAAATAGAGGATGCGATATGTTCGATTAAGAGAGTGGATTTGAGTAAAATTTAGCTTTAGTGATATGAGGGTAATCGCATTATTTGGGAGAGGAAATATAGGGAAGACAAGGTGCTTAGGACATTTGATCAACCTGATACATAGTGTAGGGAAGGGATGTAATTATCTCTTTGAAGGACAGAATGCGCGAGTAACTTTGGATTATAAAGGACATAGAATTACCATTTGTACCTGGGGTGACAATGAATATGAGGAGCAACTGAACATTGAAAAGATTTTAAATGACCAGCCCGAAATTGCTATTGTGGCCACCAGAACGAAAGGCGAGACGGTGAGAATGGTGGAGCGGTTCTGCACTAAGATGAACTATCCACTGAAATGGGTGGAGAAATATGTGACTAGCTTTGATGACAAATCGGGGCAAGAATACATGAACAACCTGCAAGCGGAGCAAATATTGGACTATATACAAGGGTTGATCGAAGGGCAACTATATTATGTGGACAGCATAACGTCTATTGATACTGAAGGAGAAAATGGACGCTATCATGTTTCGCTACTTGGAGCGGATATGTCAGAGGAGGGATTCCCTAGAACGCTTTCTTTAGAACTTAATGGGAATGAGTTGTATTTCCAGGAGTTAGGCGGGCGAGTACAGGAAGATGACTTTGTGCTGTATCGCCCGGATTCGGAACTGCGGTTTTTCAATGGAAATGAAACGCAATTGGCAACAGTCCTTCGAAATGAAAGCCGTGATATGCGACTGGAACTCTTGACCAGACAGATAGCAGGTGAAGGAGTTTATGCCATAAGGCAGAAGATGCCTAACCTTGTCAAGTCTTATCATGTGAATGTGGGCCATGGCAATTGCTCGCTAATTCTATCCGTATATGGGACAGAATATGACCTTTGGATGGTGGACTGTTCGTCATATGACTACTTGAAAAGACGAGACTATAGTCAGAACCTGTATCACTGTTTGGCAGATATTGCAAACTTATTGAATGTTGACCTGAGTAGTCTGCGAATATCGAGATTTATGCTGACACATACCCATTTTGACCATTATAACGGTTTGCGGTATTTGGTGAAACATGGGCTCGTAGATGATAAGACGTTGGTGTATGCTAATTTGTACTATGATTGCGCCTCGCCGGTGTGGAATGGTATTTTGAAAGAGTTGTTGAAACTGCAATGTAAATTCGTTGAGCCGGTGAGCGAAAACGGGAATGCCGGAGCTATCCGCATATTCCATCCAGAATGCAGGTTGTTTAAAGAAGCCAATCAGGTGCAGGGTAATGAGCGAGCTGTGAATGAGGTGAATAATTCTTCTGTCGTATATGGAATCAAGTTGAATGAGCATATTATGGTATTCCCAGGTGACTTGGAACAAAAGGGATTTGAGAATATGAGTCGTGCGGGTAAGTGTAGTAGCCTATTGTTTTGGGCTGACTATTATGTGGTTTCTCATCATGGAAGCATCAATGGACACCCAGCGTTGGCATGTGCAAGTCCGATCCAGCCTATACCAACGGTTTTGGAGTGTGCAACAAATGGTTTGAATAAGGCAATCCTGATGGGACGGAATGGGGCATACTCCGGAATCTACAGTCCGGTCGTGGAGAACTACTGGAATACAGCGTGTGGGTTGGAATACACAGAGAAAGCGAAGCACTATGTGGAGTTGGAGTGGAATAGTGGGGCTGTGACAACTAAATAATATATACCATTGTGATTACCATACAGGACTTATATAACATTGTAGGGAATAAGATTGCTAATGAGGCGCAGAAGACTCTCATCAGGAATAACGCAATGTCAGAGGTATGAAAGGTGATGTAAGATCGTAAACATGAAAAGTCTGAAATTGTTTTTTTCCTGGCAGTCGGATGTGAAGGACAATCACAAGACGATAGGAGATGCTTTGAAACAAGCATGTGATGACATCCGTGCTGAAGGTGAATATGACATTGTCTATGATGAGTCTACATGGGCAAGGTCTGGCTCTCCCGTTATTGAAGCGGTAGTACAAGAAAAGATTCAGAAGTGTGATTTGTTTGTTGCCGACCTTACGCCTATAGCAACAGCGGGAAAGAAGGATTTGCCTAATCCTAATGTGATGATGGAGTTGGGCGTGGCCAAGGCAAGTATGATTGATGATGTCATATTGCTTTTATATACAGGATCGGTTGATACGAACAGGATGCCGTTTGATATTAATCATCAACGGATGAGTAGATTTTCGAAGAATACCATCGTGGGCTTTATAAAACAGATGGCTCAAACTGCTGCTGAAAATCCGAAACACAAATCAGCATTCGATGACAATGACAAATTTCTCTATTACGAGAAAAACGTACGGAAGAACATTACGTCAGGCAAATATCTGCCTAAAGTTTTCCTTGAAGACAGAGAGATTAAACAGCACTTAAGGGATTTTGTGGATCCATATATCTTCTGTAAACTTGCGTTGGAAAGATGCGATTCGTTTGAGCTTTATCGTCTGAACAGAAATAGAAGAATAAACCACAGAGAACCTTTTGAATTTGATATTTCATCCTATAAGTCGTGCGTTGCAGAAGAATCTATCAAGACGTTTTATCAGCGAGTGGATGATTTCCAGAAGTTTCTTCGATCGAAATACGATGAACTAGATACGAACAGATCGAGTGATTATTTCTGCTCATCAAGATTTGGAAAGCAGAGTGAACACTTAGATTATGTTGCAGGTAAACTGCTGCTTATCACGACATCGGCGGGGCAAGGAAAAACCAATTTGGTTTGTGACCTTGTTGAGAATGTGCTGCTTACAAGACATATTCCATTTGTTTACCTGAATGGATATGAGATAAAACCAGATGATATAGGGCGGAGCTTTGCAGACATGATGCTGCCTGGGACAAATTTGTCGTTTGATAATGCCATTAAGGAGGTTGCCACTTATTGTAAGTATAAGAGATGTCCTATTATATTTGTTATAGATGGCCTTAATGAGAATCCGCAGCCTGATGTGTTTGCTTCACATTTAGAGGTGTTCCTTGACATGGTTTTACAATATGACTGTGTAAAGGTGCTGATGACTTGCCGGACAGAGTATTATCAAGAGAAGTTCGCTACCGTAGATGCAGCATTTAAAGACAAAATGTTGAAGATAGACGGTCTGAATGAGCATTTCAGAGATGAGGAGAAAAAGAAACTACTCAAGAACTATTTGACGTACTTTAATATAAAAACTGATATCGCTCATTACGTCGAAGATACCCTTTGTAATGATCTACTTTTGCTTAGGATATTCTGTGAGGCAAATCACGGGAAGTCTCTTGGCCATGTGCATAGTATCAAACGTGAGGAACTGTTTACTGAGTATTATGAGTTGATGACTCAAAAACTGATAGAGAAGGTTCAGAACGAGCAACATTATCAGTTGGAGAGAGCCAGTATAGCCTCGTTCATGGAGAACATGGTCAGCTATATGATTAGTAATGATTCATTCTTCAATGTGCCACTACCGCTGCTTTTGAAAAATATACCCAAAGAGGAGGAAGATATATTTAAAAGGTTTTTGGATGAGAACATCTTACTCAGAAAAGATTTAGCCCCAGAAGCAAAGGGCGTTTTTAGTCATAAGGAGGTGGTTAACTTTACTTATGATTCATTTCGCGATTATATTATCTCTGCTTATCTGTCGGACAATATACTTCCCGATAATCTTCCCGAATATGAGCGGCTTGTAAGTCTATATACATCGAGTGGTCATCAACTCAGAGAGGGTATCGCACCATTCCTATTAGTCCATGCAAAGAATAACCAACAAACAGAAGCATGCGAGTTTCTTGCCAAACAGGATTGGTACGACAATATATTTGAGCTTTACATTTGGGATGTTGACGAAGATGTGGTAGATGAATCGGATGTGAAGACAGTGCAACGTCTGCTTATGAGTGAAGCACCACAGCACGTAGCCTGCCGCTTGATTTATTGGGGGAGATGGAATACGGAGAAATTCAAGTTGTTGAACATACGTTTACTATTGAACCATCTTGCTACGCTGAATGACAATGCTCTTAGTGAATTCATGGAGAAAGTATGGCCACAGAAGGTAATTAACTACTATGGTAGGGATAAAGAAAAAAGTAAAAGGTGGTATATGATCAATTCGCTGGAGGAGTTGCTGGATGATGTTAAATTCACTCAACATAATGACTCTCATAACCTTTTCGAGTTGCTGCTTTACTTGTGCGGATGTTCAGAAAGTTATGCTCAGGAAGTATATGTCAAGTATATAAAGAAGTTCAGGAATGCATTGCAATTGGAAGCAGTTCAGAAAACCACTCAAAGTAATAGTCTTGTAGTATTAATAGAAAAATTGAAGTTGATATTATGAGGTACGGATATGACATGTATCGCTATCTGATCTTTGCTCACAAGGATTTGACGGAAGATTATTTTGTTGAGAGGAGTGGTGCAATTGGCGGGTATGCAAAAGAACTGTTCCAGCGAATATACAAAAGTATTTTCTCCGAAAGTATGGATGTACAGTACATGTATGATACTTTCTTCAAGCCTGAATACCAAGGAATGACGGAATTCCTAACAGGGTATTACCAACTGGAACCAGAAGAGGCAAAAGAAATAGTTGAAAGGCTGGAGAATAGGAAAGAGTTGCGCCTGTATGAATATAATCCTTTGTCGACAGGGGAAAACTTTGATGACTTCATTACATCTGAAGATGTTTATGAGAGATTTGAAAAGCTGGTTATGATGAGTGTTTAAGCTATGAAGGTAAAGACTGATTTTATAACAAATAGTTCTACGACAAACTTCATTGTCATGTCACAGGGAGTACCTACATTGCAAACATTTTTGCGTGCCGTAGGTATATCACAGGAATCTATGTTTCTTGATGTTTTTATTCATTTGTTCAAATGCTTCAAGGATGATTTGACACCGGGCTTGAGGTATGCGAAGAGGTTTGGTTGCAGTACTGTAGATGAGTTTGTAGAGAAGCATTTCAGCAAGGATACATTAGCTCGCGTGAAGGATGCTGAAGCCAAAGGCTATGACATCTATATTGGAGATCTGGCCAGCGATAATGACGCTATAGAAACACTGTTTTGCTGTGATTCCTTTGTGATAGACAGTGGGAAACTGGTAATAGATGCAACAGAAGACGCTTGGTGACATAGTGGTTGGGGAACATCCCAGCCAACATTACAAGACTATATTTAGCCAGAAAACGGGCTTCTTTGTCAGGCAGGAAGAAGAGGGGCGTGAAGAACCTTTCTGGTCGGAGGATGGACCTGAATTATTAGACCTTTCAATCACCAACTATTGTGAAAGATGTTGTGATTTCTGTTATAGGCAGGCTAAACCTTCGGGAAGTCACATGCCGTTGAGCGATATTGAGTTCGTTGTTAAACAAGCAAAGGAAGCCGGTGTAATACAAATTGCGCTCGGAGGCGGGAACCCCAATCAACATCCTCAGTTTGTAGATGTATTAAAGGTTATTAGAGAGAACGGGATTGTGCCGTCATATACTTCAAATGGTGTAGGTCTGACAGATGAAATCTTAGAAGCTACGAAAAGATACTGTGGGGCTATGGCTTTAAGCCTGTATCCGCCATTTGACTATTGCGTGGAAATGGCCAAAAAAATTTCGGATTTTGATATAAAACTTAACCTGCACGCGATTCTGAAAAGTGATACCATAGACTTGTTGACATCGTGGTTTAAGAATTCTCCTGCTTGGTTCTCGTATATTAATGCAGTCATAGTATTGAATTACAAACCTATTGGTGGCTCTCGTGAACTGATGGTCAAGGATGCTGAGCGGCTTAAGCTGTTTTATGAAAGTGCTGCTGCCTGTAAGACGGTGAAAATAGGTTTTGACAGTTGCTGTGTTCCGGGTATTGTTACATGGATGAATGTTAATCCGGCACTTATTGATTCATGTGAGGCGGCAAGGTTCTCTGCCTTTATCTCAGAAGACTTGAAGATGTATCCTTGTTCGTTCATGGTTGACACCGAGCAATGTGGGGATTTGAGGGAGGAGAGTTTAATAGATATTTGGCAAAAAAGTCCTGTCTTTGTTAAGCATAGAGAAAGAATGATGTATAATTCATGTGATGGTTGTGGTCATCAAATGCTATGCAGAGGTGGTTGCGTATTTTTACCGGAATTAAATCAGTGCAAGTATAAATGAACGATGCAGATGAAATTATATTTACCAAGTGAGTTGTGAAATGGTTCAAAGAGCATAAGGTGAAGAAAGCACGGATTGTACAAATTATAGAATTACATAAGATTTGATTATGAACAGTTGGATTGCATATGGAATTATCGTGGTGATTCTGGTCATTGCGGAACTGTTATACTTTAGAATAGCAGACCATTTTAACATTATTGATAAACCAAACCAGCGGAGTTCGCATACGAGCATTGTACTGCGTGGAGGGGGTATTATATTCACCATCGCGCTGTGGATATGGAGCATCTGGTATGGATTTCAGTATCCGTGGTTGCTGGCGGGTGTGACACTGGCAGCAGGGGTGTCGTTTGTTGATGACATTCATTCGCTGCCGGACTCGTTGAGGCTCGTTGTGCAGTTTGCTGCTATGTTCCTGGTATTCCAAGAAGTGGGATTATTGACCGTCGAGGTTGGAGGAAGTTGGCTCATAAAAGGTCTTATTGTACTGGCTGCTTTGATAGTATGCGTAGGTGGCACGAACATCTATAACTTCATGGATGGCATTAATGGTATCACAGGCGGTTATTCGCTGGCCATGGTGATTCCATTGTTCCTTTTGAACAGGAAATATTCGTTTATGGAGGAGAGCTTGTTGATCGTCATCGGACTGTCGCTATTGGTGTTCTGTCTGTTTAACTTTCGCAAGAAAGCGAAGTGTTTTGCAGGGGATGTAGGCAGTATCGGTATTGCACTGATTCTGACATTCTGTTTAGCCAGGCTGATGATGGTAACTGGAGATGTGGCTTGGATCGTGCTGTTCTTGATCTATGGTGTGGATGGGGTACTGACCATCTGCCACCGTATCATGTTGCATGAGAACTTAGGACAGGCTCATCGGAAGCATGCCTACCAGTTGATGGCCAATGAGCTGAAGATTCCGCATGTGGTGGTATCTACGATATATGCGGTACTACAGTTAGCGGTATCGCTGATTGCGATATATGTCATTCCCGACACTGTAGCTGCGCACTGGGCATATTTGGTAGGGGCAGCCGTAGTAATGGCAGTCGCTTATATCTTGTTTAAGAAGAAATACTATCATCTGCATGAGGAATATTTGGCTTCGCTGAAGAAGTGATTAATAATCTAAAAATCGAGGATTATGAAAATTACACAAGCATTACTTGATGATCTTACGGCTAAGGCGAAGGAATCGCCAAGGCTTCGCATGAATCTTGACTTGCGCGACTCTGCAGAGGATACTTCTCAGCGGATGTTGAATGCGATAGAACCAGGTTCTCCATTACCTATTCATAGACATCAGAAGACTTCGGAAACTGTTGTGTGTTTGAGAGGAAGATTGGTGGAAGAGTTCTATGATGACTTAGAGAGAATTTGTACTGAACGTATAGAACTTTCGCCAAATGGTCCTATCGTGGCTCTCAATATACCTGCAGGTCAATGGCACACTGTGCAGGCATTAGAAAGTGGTACTGTGATACTGGAAATGAAGAATGGAAAGTATGAACCAATATCGGATGTGGACGTACTAAAGTAAGATGGCTATGGATGACATCGTATTACGTATCAAAAATCTAATAGAGAATGAGGCGAGGTCTTGTTCTATGGACTTTGGAGGCATTACCCCTCTTTATGTCTATAGGATGTTGGGAGGCGCAGTTAGTTTAGAGAAGATAGAGCAAGTGATGTCTAATATTAAGGTGGATGATGTAAAGTAGCGAACCAATGTTCGTATAAGCTATAATACAGATAAGTCGGTCATGGAACTATTGGTTTGAGAGAGCAACTTCCAATGGTGATATGGCCGCTTGTCGGTTTTTAGAAATTGCATAAGGATGCAAGAGACGGCAAACAAGCAGAAGCGCATGACTCTGAAAACTCTTCACGAGATGTTGAACGGGATGAGCGTGGAACTTACAGAGAAGGTTCATCTGCTGTTTATGGCCAACCATATAGACTACTCAGACTATGATTTCCGTGATGAGAATCTGGTGGAGAGCTATTGCTGGTGCTACAGAGACCTCTTTGAACTGAAAACAAAGGAGTCACAGGAAATCGTGAACAGTCAACTCATCGAGTTCCTGGATGAGTGGCGGCAGGATGCTCCATCTCGCTATCGGAAGGCAAAGGATGATATCTGCTATTGGATTACCGACGAGTGGTATAACTTCGAGTCGCCCATGCAGAAGGAGATAGAATCGGCTTATCAAACAGCTTTGAAGAAGAAAGATGATATGGCTATTGCTTTAGCTTTGTCGCCATTTGCCCAGAAGACGGTAGAACTGGTGAATAGCGGAACATACGAAGCTGCTGCCGGTAGTTGCTATGCCATCTTCAGATGTCTGGCTATGACGTGCAAGGAGCATGAAGATTGGTTTGCTGGCTTCACTGGTTATGGTGATTCCTACACGAAACTGGCGATATTCACCGAGGCAGTAGTGGAACTGTACTGTCACCTACGCCAAAAGCCCGACCTCTCAAAGCGCATGGCCGATGAGATGGATATAAACCTGGAAGTGTTTAACCTCGAAACCGATTTCTTCGGTGACCTGCACTGCAGCTCCCGCTTCACAGACATGCTCTGTGATGCCCAAGCCCAATACGGAGACTATTCTGAGTTGGATATGTGCCCCATGTGGGGGATGTGGGTGAAGGAAGGGGGAATGAGATAAAGGCCCTACGGAAACCGTAGGGAGCGGGAGCAAAGAGAATATAAAAGTGAAGATATGAAGGTAGTACGTACATTTCATCCAGTGGGGCAAGGTGCATTCTATACAGAGGTGTTTCTTGACCAGAAAGGAGGGCAAGTAGTAGTTTATGACTGCGGAACAGAAACTGGGAATAAAGCTTTGCAAATTCCGCTTGATAATCAAATCGATTTGTTTAAAAACAGTTTCGTCCGTAACCAGCAGATTGACATTCTATTTATATCTCACTTTCATGCTGACCATATTAATGGTATAGATAGATTGCTTGCTAACGTGAAGGTTAAAGCGACTATTATACCTATGTTGGATTGGGCTACCCTTATCCTGACTAGAGTGAGGAATTTTCTTCAATATTATGCTAATAACCCTCAATTCGCATTAAACATAGATCGTATTATTCGAGAACTTTATTTAAACGGTGAGAATTCTGAAAGATTTGGCGAAGTGGTAATGGTATCACCGGATGCTGAAGATGAGGCGGAAGGGAATAGGCAGGCTAAAGGCAATATAATAAGAACAGGAAAGATAATCTATACAGGTAGTAAAATCCCTCTTAATGAGTTTTGGGAATATGTGCCATTTAACTCGATAACATTCAATGACCATCGTGCTCAGGATTTGTTAAAAGGCCTAATGAATCTGGCTGGTGTTACAGATCCACGTCAATTAGACTTGGAGGATTTGATAAGAAATCGTTTAGATGACGTGGCAAATGAATATAAGAAAGCCATGAATAATGCCAATGATAATCTGTATACATTGGTGGTATGTTCGAGACCTGTAGCTGGCATTCTACCACAACCATGTCCGAGATTATCCCATTGTATGTATTTCGGAGATTTTGATTGTAAACAGAATTCTTTGCTATGGGGGCGGTTTAACAAGGTGTTTGATTATGGAGAGATGGGCACCGTGCAGGTGCCGCATCACGGAGCCAAAGGAAACTGGAGACCAGAAATGGGATTAGGAGATCCGAGACATTATATTGTTTCAACTGGCTCCACGAATGGTCATCATCATCCAAGTTTTTGGGTCTTAGAAGATATATGGGAAAACGGCCACAGACCTTATGTGGTAAGTGAAAAGTGGCAGACGAGAAGAGACTATGATTTCACTGTCTAAAATTGATAGCTTTAGAAATTATGCACCCAATCGTTGAGAGAGAACGTGAATTGTCAGAATATCTTGAAGAGTGGATTTCTGCGAGATACAAAGACTGGAGTATGTTCTATCATTCTGCGAATCAGGACAAACGAAATGGGGTTTATCGTTTGAAATCTGGGGATAGGCTAATGGATTTGCTAGATGATATCATGGGCAATATAGAAGAACATTTTGCTTTTGATGCAACCAGCCATATTATACCATCAAGATTTTCATCTATTCCTCAACTTTTGCAGTTCCTCGATAATTTCCAAAAACATATAAAAAAGAACTTCCATCTAATTGAGAATAATTTCAATGGAGAGAAAACCGACTTGGTGGTGATAGAAATGTATAAAATGTGCCAAGACATTGACCAGATGGTTACAAGGTGTCAAGGCATCTATATGTCGGATGAAAATATACCTATTCCATATCAACAAGCACGAATGGCACTCAGGAATAATGATTTAAAATTATTCGTAATGTTGATGGGAAGCCTTATTAAGAGTGTACCTTATAGTGTTCATAAGGAAAAGCTGGATGAAGGCTATTTTCATACTATCATTCATGTAATAACTGCAGTACTGGGGATGAATCCTGTTTCAGAGACTGAAACGAGTGATGGACGTATAGACATGATGATAGAGTATCCTAACAGAATCTTCATTATGGAGTTTAAGTATTCGAAGGATGGTAAAGACCGTTCAAAAGGAGCACTGAAACAGATAAAAGAGAATAGCTATGCTGAGGCTTACTATATAAAAGGTAAACAGATAGAAGGCGTTGGTATGTCGTTCTCACAGAAGACACGAAATATTGATCATTTCAAACAAGAGTGTCTTTATAAGCCTCAGGTGTCAATTTATCAGTAAGCAATTCTAATAAATGGGTGCAAACACACAATTCTTGACAAAGGAGCAATTCCTGCCTATCTACAAGAAAGTTATTGAACTTGACCTTGTAGGAAAGTTGCAAGAATACGGCACTATTATGGAGTTCCTGTCTTCGATATGGGAGCTTAGAACTATGCGTTCTCATGATGACCGCTATAGAGACTTGTATGGTGATGTTAAGAAGCACTGGGTGGATAACCTTAATGATTACAGTGATGACGACCTCTTTATTACGAGACTTGATCTGCTGAACTCTCCAGATCTCTATCAATATTTCATTGAGGCCGTTGTTGACCAACGATTTATTTCCCAAGAAGAGGCAAGAGAAGGACTACGTGATAGCATTAATGAGATACTGAAACCATATGGTTATGAGCTGGCGGTTTATGGATATGACGACGCCAGTAGACCTAAATATCTGGTTACACCTATAGTGGGTAATCTTGGGGCCGGTGATATTGTCCCGAACCAAATACCTATTATGGTGGTAAAGAATCCTAGAGGGTTTTCGCATAAGCTCTCCTCTTTTGATAATCCAGGAAAGTATCCATGCTTTGTACTTGTGTCAGATGATGGTTGGAGCGATGGTTATGCACATTTGCAATTCAATCTATACTACTTTCATACAGAAAGAGATTTTGACTCGTATGGGCTGGTTAAAATCATCAAACAAGAAAGCACGATGGAGTATAGTGAGGAGCACCAATATTACGTGAAAAACGATGGTATTCCAGATGAATTCTTACGTTTACCTGCTGAGTTTTGTTCGTTGGGGCAAGAGGAAGGCTATTACAGGAAAATCAAAGGGCGGTTTGGTGATAACTATGAATCTGTATTTATGGCATTGAATGATGCTGCTGTATTTGCTCAGATTGATGACACGTTTAGGAATACGGAATACTATAGTTGCCTAATTAGGGAAAATGAGGCGGAAAGGCTGGTTAGAGAAGCTCTATTGATACTGCAAGGAAGAAATGTGGCAGACCGGTACCGATTTAAATATAGGTTTAGACCTAAGTATGCGGAGAATGATATTGAATTTGAATTTAACTTCAGGGATGAGACCAAGTTGATGCCAAGAAGAATATACGCAGTAATTGGCAAAAACGGTGTCGGAAAGACATTGTTTGTTACTCAGTTGCCTCTTGATTTGTCTGATAATAACTCGAATTCCTTTTCTCCAGCAAAGCCTATACTAAGCAAAGTTATTTCGATTGCAAATAGTACGTTTGATGATTTCAAACGAGCCAGGAATACAGCAAAACTGAATTATTATCATTTTGGTTTAACCAAGACGGTTGGAGATGGTCAGATGCCTAAAAGCAAAGATGATTTCACCGCTGAATTATTGAATGCAACAAAAAGGATAAGATTGTACAATAGGGTAGCTCATTTAAAGAATGTGCTCAGCAAGTTGGTCTTCACGGAATCTATTGAGGAATTGTTTGTTGAGGTCGTGAAAAATGAGAGGAAAGTACTTGATATAGATACTTCCAAGATAAAGCAACTGATGAAGAAAATGAGTTCTGGAGAAAGTACACTATTATACCTTTTCATGTGTTTAGAGGCAGAGATGCGTTACGATTCGCTCTTATTGCTTGATGAACCAGAAACCCACCTCCATCCCGATGCTATAGCGGAGTTGTTGACTGCTTTGGATGATATGTTGGAAGATTATCAGTCGTGTTGCGTAATGGTAACGCACTCGCCACTTTTAGTAAGGGAATTGACATCTGACTGTGTGTATGTGATGGAACGTGAAGAAAAGATGGTTATTCTTCGGAAACCAGGTGTTGAGACTATAGGTTCTGGATTAAATACCATAACGGATGATATCTTTGGTTCAAAGGATATACAACGCAACTATAAGAAACGGCTGTCTGAACTTGCACTATACCATAATTATGAAGACCTAAAGGCCTCGCTTGAAAGTGATGATGTCCCATTGAGTCTCGGTATGGATGTATACTTAAGAAGTCTTTATCAAAACCGACATCATGAAGAAGCGGGCGAGATACAGTAGAAACCCTTTCGGCTTTCATAAGGAGGTGGTTGAACGCAAACAATTGTCTCGAAGAGATAAAGACTCTCTACAAAGAAGGAAGTTAAGAAGGAGGTTTGGGCTTTATAAGAGAATGATGGGTAGTGATAATCTGGAAGAACTGCGTAATCATCAACTCAGAATGCCGGAGTGGAAGAAAGTAGCTCTTCGAGATTTATATAGTTATAGGGCCAAGAAGTTTAAAGAACTGAAAACAGAGCTGACCACAACTCCCCAAGGGCGTATAAGCAATCTCTGTCCGTATTGTCAGTTGGATAAGGTGGGCACATTGGATCATATACTGCCAAAGACCCCTTTCCCTGAGTATAGCAGTATGCCCTGGAATCTCATTCCTTGTTGCTCGACTTGCAATAGTAAGAAGGATGACTATTGGTTAGACGAAAACAATAAGAGATGTTTTATCAATTTCTATATTGACGACATACCTCCGGTCCAATACTTTTTTGCTGATGTTAGCGTAGTGAATGGAAAAATTGATATTGAATTTAAACTAAGCTTCCCTGCGGGTTATGACGCAACGCTTCAAACTAGGATAGAGAATCACTATAGAAAGCTTAATCTTGTTGAGCGGTATTTGGAAAATTCTGATGATGTGATAGAGGAACTAGAGGATACCATACAAGACTATGCACCTGGAGTGTCAGATGCTGAAATCATCAAGAGTATCAATAATACTTGTAAGAGAAAACAAGATCGTATGGGAGTCAATTATTGGAGGGCTGTTCTTGAAATGGCCTGTGTAAATACACCTGCTGTATTTAACCTTTTGAAATAGGATAGATGATACCAAAATTTGATGAGCTTGCATTGCGAAACTTCGCTGACGTTCTGGCAGGAGTCCTGACGCATAGCAAGATAACGGATATGCTTACGCTCTGTAACATCCCACAGGCTGAAGGAACGAATAAGCCTGACAGGATTTTTTATGCGTTTAAGAGTGTTCAAGATCGGAATGGTTGTGGTAATAATGTTATCGACTTCATTTTGAAAACAATAGCGCCAAAGCGTTATGATGATAATAAACAGTTTGAGATACACAGAGCAGCAATCAATGAGAAACTGCTATATGAAGGATATGAGATAAATGAAAAAGGTGAGATTCTGCAGTGTAAAAAAGCTCAAACAATAACAGAAGCTAAAGAACGGTCGCAAAAGATTAAAACCAAAATTCGTGGCATGAAGATTCATTCTGAAATTACGAAGTATTGTGATGAGGAATGGCTTAACGAAGACTATTTTCATGCGATGGAGGAAGTGGCCAAGAGCGTCTTTGACAGAATGCGAAAGATGACAGGAATACAACAAGACGGTGCAGATTTGGTAAATGCTTGTTTCGCGATGGGAAAGTCTGGGATACCAGTACTCGCGTTGAACAGATTGGAATCTGTAAGCGAACAGAGCGAACAAAAAGGTTTCGTAAATTTCTGTATTGGATTCTATGGTTTGTATAGAAATCCAAAGGCTCATAATGCAAGAGTGAATGAAGATGTGAAACTGGAACAATTTGCAGAGGTGTTGGTGGTGGCTTCGATTATACACGAGAGGCTTGATCATGTATTTCTAACAAGAAGATAACGTCGGTATGACACAAGACGAACGATGGATGGAACGATATAAAGAGGTGACTGATTTCATAGAAACCAATCATCGGAATCCATCTAAGCATAGAATTGAGGAGCATGATATGCTCAACTGGCTGAAGGCCAATAGAAAAGCCTTGAATGCTGGGAAAATGAAGCCAGAGAGGGTGGAGAAGTTTAAAAAACTTCTGGAAATGACGGAACAGTATAGAAGGAAGAATCAATGGAAGTAATTTCTTGTTTGTAGTTTAATGAACGATCGTTATGGACTCCTTGTTCTATAAGAAGGAATTTCAAATTATTCGAGAAAGGCTGGAGCCAGAACTCAAACGGCTGATGGCTTCCAGAGAAAACTATGCTAAACTTGTAGGTTATCTTGTGGTTGCAGAAGATCACAGATTCTTTAATCACCCAGGTTATGATATCATTGGTATATGTAGGGCAATATATAAAGATGTATTTAAGGGTAAGCGAGAAGGAGCAAGTACGATAGAGCAGCAATTGGTGAGAGTTTTGACGGAGGATTATAGATTTTGTTTTAGTCGTAAGATAAAGGAAATCTATTTAGCAGCCAAGCTTCATCGGTTGGCTGATAAATATACACTGGCTTCTGCATATCTATATTTTGCAAATTATGGGACTGATTTCCAAGGATTAAATCGGATACTCCAAAAGTTTGACGTGAAACTTGAACCAGATCTGGATGATGTCATTTGTGCAGAAATTGTTGCGCGTCTTAAGTATCCCGAGCCGAGGCGATACAATCCAGCACGAATGGCCCAAATAGAAACAAGAAGAAATCACATTTTAATACTCTTTAGGGAAAAACATGACAGTAAGTGATTTTATTTATAGCTCAAAGGCTTTGTCTAAAGTTAAAGGAACATACATTCAAGCGGATGATTTCTTGAAGGCTTATTCTGCTCTTGATGATATCGAGCGAAGATCCTTAGTGTATCATTATATAATGGATAATAGTCCCTTCGCATTTACAGAGGTTTATGAAAAGCCCTTGTTGTTCGAACAGATTAGACAATATCTCTCAACAATGTTAGATGTTGACGTTAATCATGTGAAGCTTATTGGGAGTACAAAGACTGGATTTAAGATGGATGCCACCGCTTATGGTACAGAATATCGCAAGGAAAGTGATCTTGACTTTATGATAATAGACAGTTCTCTATTTGTAAAACTTGAAGGTGAATTTAAGATGTGGACAGAATCTTATGTTGAAAAACATGAAATACGGCCGAAGAATGATTATGAGCGGCTGTGTTGGGACGAAAATATCAGTAAATTGCCTGCGATTTTTAATTATGGTTTTGTTGACACGTATAAGATTCCTAACCGGCCTGATTTGTTTCCTGTAACTCAAAAAATCAATAATTCGATGTCGTTAGTGGTTCAAAGACTCAAGGCAAAGCATGGGTTCTTGACAAAACGTGCATCCATGCGGGTTTATAAAGATGTTGATAGCTTCTATTGTCAGCAGTGCAGGAACATTGAATCAATATTGAGGGCTGTTAAGAAGTGATTTGTTGGGGTTATTTTAGAATAGGACAAGGTGTGGCAACAAAGAACGGGGGGACGGGTACTGTTTCACGAATAATAGGAGTCAGCAATAATCAATAGTTGAGAATGCCAAGGCAGGCGAGACAAGCATCAGGAACTGACGATGGCTGATGTTTGAAGGCTGATGGAAGATGGTGGAAGGGGAATTAAAGGTTATGGGTTAGAGGTTATTGGTTATAGAATGATGGGTGAATTGATTAAAACGAAAAGGTACAAATCAGCAAAAGAATTTCTGAGAGACATCTCATATGAAGGGGAGATGTATCAGAACTTGAAGGATGGTTTTGTATTCAGAGGGCATCAATTGGGTTCTTATAAGCTGATTCCATCAGTTCTGCGACATAAACTAGTTCAGAGGGATGCTGCCGGTAATATTGTGGAGGATGAGAAGGATGCTCCATTTAATTTGGCAGGATCAGAATTCATACAGAAGAATGTTGAGTATTTGGAACTAAGGAATTTCTTCAATATATGTGATAAAAGCGGTCTTAGGCTTCCACAGGTAAATAGGATCCGACATACTTTATTTAATAATCATGATATTATATCTTTCTTCCTTAATGGAGATGATTGGTTGCCAAATGATTTACAGGAGTTAGCAGCACTTGCCCAACATTATGGTATGGAAACGAGGTTGCTAGATTGGACGACAAATATTGATATTGCTATTTATTTTGCTGTTCATAAGAATCCACAATTGACAGAAGAAGAAAAAGCGGATAAAGACTCTGAATATGTGGCAATATGGGCATTAAATATTCCAATGGTTAGTTTCAATATGAATTCTCCTTTGAGAATTATCCGACCGCCATATTATGGGAATCCAAATCTTGCAGCGCAAAAAGGACTATTTACTTTTTGGAATATACCAGGCCTTAAATTATCCTTAACCCCTGCAAATAATGAAGATAATAAGGTTTTTTTAGAGCTGTTTAAACGTATGACTAACCGGAAACCACTCAATGAACTGATAGAAGAAGAATGTAAGAAGCAGGGCATAAATGAGGTGGTGATGTGGAAATTGCTGATTCCCAGAAACGACAGAAAGGAACTGTATGAGTTTATTCGTAAAAGGAATGTCAATGCTGCCCATCTATTCCCAGGTTATGAGGGTGCTGTACAATGTATAAGGGAAGATAGAAGTTTTGGATTTTGAAGATCCTTTCAACATAGAAATACCGTGCCTTAGCTGCCAATGAGCAGAATGTCATTTTCGGTGGCCGACTGGCAGAATATAAATACTACGACATGGCTCCCATTGTGGAGAAAGTGCTTGGGATGGAATTATAATATTGGTTCTATGTTAGAGGGTTTACTGCATCCTTTCTTAAAGAAACTTAAAAAATGTGTTAAATGTGACAAAATATACAGAAAATTTGTCTTGATAGCACTATCTTTGCACCTCTTTTTTGAAAAAACCGCTATATTTGCAACGTGGAACAACATAGCTTATGAGTTTTGGAAGTACAGTGAACAAGGAAAAGAATGGGGCTCTGTTGGCATATATTGCTGATAAGAATCCCGGAATTCATCTTCGGAAACTGCTGAAGATGGTTTACTTGATTGACGTAAAATTCATGGAAGAGAGGGGGTTCCCATTGACTTGGTTTAACTATCTGGCTTGGGAGAAAGGGCCTGTGGCTCCAGAGGTCTATGCAGTGAAAGAAGGTGCATTCAACCAGTTCGTTAAGTGCCAAAAGAACGAAGAAAATAAGAACATTGTGTCACCAGTTCTTCAGCATGATTATCTGATTGACAAGCAGATGGAGGTTTATAGCCTATATGAGAAAGAGATTATTGATAGTGTTATTACAGCATATAGAGACAAATCAGCTGACGAGTTGACAACGATTACCCACCAGAAGGACTCGCTTTGGACGAAAATTGTCGATGAAAAGAAGGTCAATTTTGTGGATGGCAAGTCGGATGTAGAGATTCCACTGACTCGACTTATAGAAAACGACATGGAGAAAACTGCTGTCTATGAGGAGGCTTTGGACTATATGCAATTCTGTAATGCTACGTCATCATGCTGAAAGCAAAGAATATTATCTACGGATTCTGTAAATATACCAACCCACCTAAGAATAAGTACTTGATTTCTTTATATAGGAGTGAAGAACTGAACATTATTGCTGTATTTCCTACTTCTCAGCGTAGGGCTGGTGTAGCAGTGGCAAAACATGGATGCAACTATCGTAACAATCAAGTGATATCCTATGTTTTTGATGCGGGTCATCCAATAGGAAAGAAGAAGGATAGTGATGAGGATTTTGCATTTGGCTTACAGACAACCATTCCTTTTGACTATTGTTTCAGAGAGGGTGAACAGAATGAGATATTGAAGACATTTGATTCACCAAAAGTTGTGGGTGTCCTATCGGATAGTGAATATATTGATTTGATTTATGCTTTTTATACGAGTCCGTTGACCCCGCAGAAATACAAGCCTATCTTTGATAAGATTTTGCAGGAATACTTTTCAGGTAAATAAAATATCTAAAAAAACATCGATAATTATTGGATATCTAAAGAAATAAATCAAGGTTGAGGATTTATGCTTTAATAGCTTAATCGGGAATATTTATAGATTGAGCCCTGGTCGAAAGGTCAGGGCTTTGTTTTTATGTTGTGTCTTGGTGGATGTGAAAGTGCAGGATTTAGAATTTATATAAAAATATCTTTCAAAAATTTTATAAATTCAGAATTAATTTTGTATATTTGCATTCGAACAACTTAAATCGAGTCGAAAATGTTGCTGGAGTCAGTGCATCAGATGATGATTTACAAATTTTCGGGGGTTCAACAGGAAACGCTGCCTCACTTCAGGCAGTGACCCTCTGCCGTTGTGAGAACACGA
>Ga0256405_10003336_pt1 | contig 33430 bp, 26 predicted proteins | sample RumenRJG_02DNA_FD_189096 | JGI IMG/M metagenome (GOLD analysis project Ga0256405, IMG submission 189096) | Bovine rumen microbial communities from Lethbridge, Alberta, Canada - RJG_02 | ecosystem: Host-associated > Mammals > Digestive system > Stomach > Rumen | place: Canada: Alberta...
GTGGAAAATGAAACAACAAAAAACATAGAAAAAACAAAAAAAAAAACAAAACAAAAAAAAAAAAAAAAAAAAAAAAAAAAATGGATTCAATTCTTAAGATCGAGCACGTGTCCAAGACATATACCGGACACAAGGCTCTTGACGATGTATCGACGGAGGTCCCTCGCGGCTCCATCTACGGTTTGCTCGGCCCCAACGGAGCCGGTAAGACCACGCTCATACGTGTGGTCAATCATATGACTATTCCGGACTGCGGTAAAGTCTGGTTTGAAAGCCATGAGATAACAGCCGATGACATATACCAGATTGGCTATATGCCCGAGGAACGAGGCCTGTACAAGAAGATGAAAGTGGGCGAACAGGCCGTCTTCTTTGCCCGTATGCGCGGCATGAGCCGTATGCAGGCCACCCGCAAGCTCAAGGAGTGGTTTGAGCGCCTGGGTCTGAGCGAGTGGTGGGACAAGAAAGTTGAAGACCTCTCAAAAGGTATGGCACAGAAGGTCCAGTTCATTGCCACTGTGGTCCATGAGCCCAAGCTGCTCATATTTGACGAGCCTTTCTCCGGCTTTGACCCAATCAACCAGAACCTGCTCAAGGATGAGATACTGGGGCTGCGTGACCGCGGTGCCACAGTGATATTCTCAACCCATAACATGGAGTCGGTCGAGGAGATTTGCGATGACATAACGCTCATCAACAAATCGCACAACATACTGTCCGGATCGGTCGAGGAGATACGCCGCAAGGCAGGCGGTAACACTTTCCAGGTGCTTTACAACGGAACTCCGGAACAGTTCAGCGCTGCAATAGACGGCAAGGCCGACCTGATAGGGGACTCCGAGGGAGTGATAGGAGGCTACACGCAGCAAAAGATCCACATCCCGTCCGACGACGATGTGCGTGCGGTCATCGGCACACTCAATGAAAGCGTTAACCTGCGCTCTTTCCAGGAGATCATTCCAAGTATGAACGATATATTCATCCGTGCCGTGAACGGTACACTTTAAACAGCAAAAACTATGAATAAGATAGGTCTTATAGTAGAACGCGAATTTACAGAGCGCGTCCGCAAAAAATCATTCATTATCAGTACACTGCTTACACCGCTGTTCATGATTGCCATGATGGTCCTGCCCAGTGTCATGATGCTCAAGGGCAACTCGGACACCAAGAACGTGGTGGTTATCGACAACTCTCCCGAGCAGTTTGTAGGCAGGCAGCTCATATCCGGCAAGACGGTATCATTCAACCTTCTGGCTCCGGGCGAGACTCTGGGCAAGGCACGTATGCAGCATAAGTCAGAATACGGAATACTGGTTATCGGAAGCGACATCCTTGACAATCCCCAGAACCTCCAGCTGGTGCTCAATGACGCATCATCAATGAGCGTCGAGGAGAATATCCAGAGTCAGATTCAGGGAATTCTGCGCACTGAGCGTCTAAAACGTTACAATCTGGAGAACATGGACCAGATCCTGGCCGATGCCAATGTTCGCGTAAACAGCCTGCAGACACTTAAGAACAACGAGCAGGAGGATGATGAGAATATGGAGAAGACATCCACCACCGCATCGTGGCTGATGGGCCTTATCCTGGGTATGCTGCTCTACTTTATCCTGATTGTTTACGGACAGCAGGTCCTGCAGTCAGTGATTGACGAGAAGCAGACCCGCGTGCTTGACGTCATGGTTACATCATGCACCCCGTTCGAGCTCATGATGGGTAAAATTCTGGGTATAGCCGTAGTTGCCGCCCTCCAGATTGTCATCTGGGCAGTGCTCATAATCGGCGCAAGTGCATTCGTGATGCCTCTGATTATGGGAGGTACAGACGTTGAGGCCGCACTGGCTGCCGCTCAGAACGTTCCCGATCCCGAGGTCTTGAGCATGGTAGGCAAGTTTACCGACGTATCATATCTGGCTGGTCTTTTCCTGGAATTGCTGCTCTATATCGTAGGCGGATTCCTGTTCTACGCATCCATGTACGCAGCCATCGGATCGGCTGTCGATACTCCTCAGGATGCAGCACAGTTCAACGGAATCATCATGATGCCGGTTATAATAGCCATTATGGTGATGATGAGCGTAATGAACGACCCCAACTCCAGCCTGGTGTTCTGGTGCTCCATGATTCCGTTCACATCTCCTATTGTGATGATGGCCCGCATACCTTTCGGCATTCCCACATGGCAGGTTGCAGTATCACTCGTGGTACTCTACATCTCATTCATCCTGATGACATGGGTCGCCGCCCGCATTTTCCGCGTAGGCGTATTCATGCATGGCAAGAAACCCAGCTGGAAGGACCTGGGTGCCTGGATAAAAATGAAATGACGGTCTCCCGTCATTTCATTACTTTGGCTATGGTTATTTATTGCTAATCCCACCACTCACAGGCCGATTTCTCGCCTGCCAGCCAGACTATATCGCCCTCTTTGAAGCGATAGTCCGGCTTGGGGTTGGTGGTTACCTGACCGTCGCTTACAACGCTTATCACCATACAGCCGTATGAGCGCATATCGGTTTCACGCAGAGTCTTTCCGGTAAGCCAGGAGTCCTCCTTAAGGGTTATGCTATCCAGTTGGAATGCACGTGGAGCCAGGGCTTCGGCATCCTTCTCATCTGGTACGTAGACATTATCGGTCATATCTTTGCGGAACTCTGCCAACTGTTCCTTGGTCCCCACTGCTATCAGTTTATCATACGGGAATACCATCTCTTCGCCTTTGGGAATCATTATGCTACGGCTTCCGCGGATTATCTTTACGATATTCACACCCGATTTGTGGCGGAACGGCAAGTCCTTGAGCATCTTGCCTGCATATAGTGAATCGGCCGATATGGTTATCATGTCGGTCTTTACGTTGTAGCGGGACATCTTGTCACTGACCGATGAGGTCACGGGGGTCATCCGGCGCTGCCGCTGCTCTTTCTCGTTAAGATTGGCCATAAAGCGGTCCTCAACACTGGTAAACTTGCTTATTGAACGGCGGCCTATAAAGAAGAACGCAACCCCCGATACTATTATGAGCAGTATAGTCCAGAATGCCAGATGGAAATGGCTGGCAATGACGCTCACCACAAAGCCCATGGCTATCAGGATACGCAGCAGTGCAAGTGAAATGACCGGCCACACATTGGCCTGCCTGGCCTTGATGAGCTTGATTGATGAACGGTTTATATCTTCGCCCGAAATTGCTATACCCACCAGGAACGGTGACATAACCGCTATCGTTATCAGAACACTTATAAGATTACGCACAAACGGAGTCAGGCTGTCCAGCCTGCTGATAATGTACTTGTCCAGGAACAGATGGGAGCCCAGATCTATCGCTATAAGAATAACGCTGTACAGAAGCACCCTGACAGCAAGTTGCCTGATCAGACGTTTCCATTCGTTTTGGGCGGCGGCAGTATTCTTTCGATCCTGGCTTGAGAATGAATTGACCTTGTTCACGAACTGGGCAGGCAGCTTACGTATCAGGTACTGATATGCCGGAGTTCCAGCCTTAATCATATAAGGTGTAGTGAACGTAGTAATGACCGACACCGTTATTATGACAGGGTAGATAAAGTCACGCATCACACCAAGCGATACACCCAGACCGGCTATTATAAAAGAGAACTCACCCAACTGAGCCAGGCTGAATCCGGCATGAACCGCATTGTCCAGCCCCTGACCGGCCAGGATTGCACCCGAAGTTGAGAAAAACAGTATTCCTGCCATTACGGTTATGGTCAGCACCAGTATGGTTCCCCAATGCTCGGCAATTACATGCGGATTGACCATCATACCAACCGATACAAAGAATATGGCACCGAACAGGTCCTTGATGCCCTTGGTCAGGTCCATGATATGCTCGCTCTCCAAGGTCTCGGCCAGGATTGAACCCATCACGAATGCGCCCAGAGCCTCGGAGAATCCAGCCAGGCTGGCCAGTGACACCATAACAAAGCATAGACCCAGGCTGACCAGCAGCAGAATCTCGTCATTAAGGTATTTATGCGCCTTCTTAAGTATGGTAGGTATCATATAGATACCCACCAGGAACCATAAGATAAGGAAGAAAACAAGCTTGGCCAGGCCTATAAGCATCTCCCCGCCTGCGAATTTGTTGGACACCGCCATCGTGGAGAGCAGTACCATCAGCACCACGGCTATGAGGTCCTCAAACACCAGCGCCCCGAAAACCAGCGGTGCAAACGGACGGTCCTTGTATCCCAGGTCATCGTACGCCTTTATAATGATTGTAGTGGATGACATAGACAGCATTCCGCCCAGGAATATGGATTCCATATTACTCCAGCCTATGGCCTCGCCCACCAGGAACCCCAATATGAACATACCCAGACATTGGGTCATAGCCGTAATCAGGGCACTGCTGCCCACCTTGATGAGTTTCTTGAAACTGAACTCCAGACCCAATGCAAACAGAAGGAATATGATACCTATATCGGACCACTCCTTTACCTGTACTGTGCTGGTAACAGTAGGAAACAGGCCCATATGAGGTCCGACCAGGAAACCGGCCACTATGTAACCCAATATCAGGGGTTGTTTGAGGGCTTTTGATATTATTGTAAATACTCCGGCGGATATAAGTATCAGCGCCAGGTCCTTCACCAGATTCGCTTCTTCTGACATGATATAATTTTTACAATGCAAAAATAATCGTTGGGAATTGATATTTGATAATTGATTATTGATAATTTTGCAACGTCTTGTTCCGATACCCTTTCAGGGTAAAGGATCAAAAGGGAATCAGGTGTAAGTCCTGAACAGACCCGCTGCTGTAAGCCCTCAAAAAGGGATGTCCATCACCACAAGTGCCACTGGCTGCAAAGCCGGGAAGGCGGACATACCGGGGTAAGTCAGAAGACCTGCAAGACACGTTATAAAACTGCCGGGACTCAGTAACTTATTAACAATAACTACAATGAAAAAAGTTTTATCATTTGCTTTGATGGCCCTCGCTATGGGCTTTGTGTTCACTTCCTGCGACAAGGAAGAAAACGGTGGTGAAGAAGCCGCCAAGTCTTACACCCTTTCCTACAGCCTCAGCAAGGCCGATTCTGTTTATATTTCCACCAATTCAACAAACAAGGTGGGCTACTATTTCAAGGCTGACATAACCGTTGATCAGTTCGTACTTGTTCACGGATGGGGCGACTACGGATTTGGTGGCGGATTCACATATTCAAGTTGCACCAATGACACCACAGCATCCAACTCCAACCTTTCAGCCATAACAAAGAAAGGAGTAAAGGGCAACACATATTTCATCTCATACACCGGTTCAGAGAATTACGGACTGCCTGCTGAGGTATCCTTCAAGGATGGCAAGGCATATCAGGCAAAGGAGTGCTACGTAACCAACAGCACAAGCGCCTATCTTGCAATTAAAGAAGGCAAGGACGAGTACGGTTCATGCAAACCGTGGACTGAAAATGACAAGTTCACACTCATCATCAAGGGTTTCAATGGCGAGAATGAGACCGGTACCATTGAGTTCCTTCTGGCCGATGGTCTGGATATTGTCAACACATGGCAGCAGATTGACCTGACAAAACTGGGTAAGGTTACAAAGATCCAGTTCTCACTCGCCACAACTGACATGGTATCATATGATGGAGGAACAACATACTACGCCAACACTCCGTTGTATTTCTGCCTGGACCAGCTCACTGTAACCGAGTAATCATGTAAGATGTCTTTTGACGTAAAATATTGTTTGACAGCAATCTGTACCCTGTGTTTCCACATGGAGACACAGGGTCAGGTTTTATCTGACACCATGCGTACAAAAGACATTCCGCAGGTAACCGTAACAAGTGACCGCACAAACAGCCCGGGTGCGGTATCTGTTTCAAAAAGGGCCGATGCCCGACTGATGCAGGCCACCGGCACGATGCAGGTATCGGACGTAATCAAATACATGAGCGGCGCCACCGTTAAGGATTACGGAGGCGTGGGCGGACTCAAGACAGTATCCGTACGCGGACTGGGAGCATCGCACACCGCCGTTGCCTACGACGGCATAATCATTACCGATAACCAGACCGGCCAGATAGACCTTGGCAAGTTCTCCGCATCACAGGCAGAATCCGTGCGTATGGTAAGCGGTCCCGACAACGACCTGCTTCAACCGGCATCGCTTGCCGCACAGGCCGCAGTAATAAGCATAAACACCGTCCTGCCTCAACTTGAAGACGGTAAGTCCCGCAGCAGCGCACAACTCAAATCCGGAAGTTTCAACACCCTTTCGGCCCAGGCCCAAAGCGCATTCAAAGCCGGTCAAAACAACACCGTATCACTGCAGGCCGAATGGCTCAACACAAAGGGAAACTACCCCTACATACAGGACAACGGAGCAAGCTCCATGGAGATGCGGCGTGACAACTCCGATGTGCAGCGCCTGCGCGTAGAAGGGGCTCTGCACAGCAATCTTAGCGACAACTCCCGGCTGACAACCCGCGCATACTGGTTCCAGTCAGAGCAGGGACTGCCGGCCAACATACTTTACAATGAAAATGCCGCCCGTGAGCGCCTCTGGAACCGCAACGGGTTTGTGCAATCAACACTTACAACCTCCGTCAGCCAGCGTCTGACCCTGCGTTTCAATGCCAAGTACGGCATAACATACACCCGCTACCTGGACCCCAAAGTGAGCAACACTCAAGGCAGGACCGATAACCGCTATACCGAGCAGGAGGGGTATCTGTCGGGCGTTGCACTGTATCGCATAGCAGACTGCCTGTCGGCATCAGCAGGCGTGGACGGCCGCCTGTCTGGTCTTGACGGCAACGGAGCCCATCAGGCCCGCCCCACCCGATACACCATTAACAGCACCGCCGCAATCAAATACGCATCCGAACGGATTACCGTTACCGGCCGGCTCAATCACGTAATAACAAAAGAAAAAACAATCCTGCGCCAGGCCGCCGAGAGTTACAACCACCTCTCACCCACAGCAGGCCTCAACTGGACAGTATGGCCCGCCGCAGGACTCCACCTGAGGGCATCTTACAGTAACACGCTGCGCCTGCCCACCTTCAACGACCTCTACTTTGAGCAGATAGGCCGACGCGACCTCCGTCCCGAGCGGGCATCGGTGACATCGACCGGAATAGTAATTGAAAACGAGGCCGCAGGCATACGTTACTCCATTTATGCCGATGCCTACAACAGCAACGTAAAGGACCGCATCATGGCAGTACCCGGCAAGAACACCGCGGTATGGATGATGAAAAACATAGGACTGGTAACCACCCACGGACTGGAGACCGGCCTTGAACTTCACTCACTGCAGGGCTTGGTACGACCCTCCGTGATGGTTTCATACACATACCAGCGCTCCATGGACAAATCAGATAGCAACAGCTCCACATGGAACCACCAGCTTCCTTATACCCCCAGGCACTCCGCATCTGCCGTAGCCTGGATAGAGACTCCATACGTTAACGCCAGCCTCAACCTGCTTTACAGCGGAGATTATTTCTGCAACGGCTACAACGGTCCCGAATACCTCATGCCGTCTTATTACGAGATAGGATGTTCCATCTGGAAAACATTCACATCAAATATGTTTGAAGAGACCCTGAAAGCCGAATTCATAAACCTTACAAATAACCGGTATGAACTGGTACGTAACTACCCTATGCCCGGCATTCAGGTCCGTTTTTCTGTATTGATAACAATATGAGAAAGTACCAGACAATATTACTGCCTCTGATTCTGATCACACTGGCGTGTGACCCGGAGCCCGTATTGCTTGAGCAGAACCAGGTGATAGCTGATGCCGGCCATACAGGAGTCTATGTCCTTAGCGAGGGCCTTTTCAACCAGAACAACAGCACCCTGGCATGGATAGATTTCGGGACTGGACAACCCGATTCATGGAATTCATCTACAGGCCGTTCATTTGATTGTTTTGAGAAAGTGAACGGCCGCCGCATTGGAGATACGGCAAATGATATGCTCCTGTATGGAAGCCGTCTCTATATAGCGGTATCGGAATCAAGTACGATTGAGATACTGGATGCGGCAACATGCCGTTCCGTCAGCCAGATTCCACTGCAACGGGGCGGTGTGGCATCACAACCCCGCCGTCTGACCGCAAACGGAGGCTTTGTCTATGTATGCTGTTTTGACGGCACGGTAACACGCATTGACACCCTTACCATGCAGGCCGATGCCACTGTCACAGTAGGCCGGAATCCCGACGGAATTTGCTGTGCAAACGGCAAACTGTATGTTTCAAACTCCGGCGGTCTGGACACTCAGAATCCCGACAACACTGTTTCTGTTATAGACATAAACACATTTACCGAGACCAGGCGCATAACCGTGCGTGAGAACCCGGGTTCCATTTACGCCGACGGCACCAATGTTTATGTGGTATCCCGAGGCATATTCGATTACGGCACAATGGATTATGACAGCCGCCTGCACCGCATCGACACGCAGACAGATCAGGTTACGGCTACATTTGACATCCCCATCCTGAGCATGGACATAGTTGACAGTAAGGCCTGGTTCTACGGTTACGGAGCGGGAGGCACAATACAGATTCTTGATCTGGCAAGCGGACAGGTGCTTGACTCCGATTTCATAACCGACGGCACCCGCGTGGAATGCCCCTACTCAATAAAGGTGGAGCCCACCTCACACAAGGTATATGTATGCGACGCAATGGATTACGTAACACCGGGTTCACTACTATGCTTTAGCCCTGAAGGCCGCCTGCTGTACCGCGTACCGGGTATAGGCATAAACCCCAACACGGTTGTATTCTGCGATGAAACCGTATCATTGACCCGGTATCAGGGCGAGCCGGAGATAATAGGAGACATTGACCGAGTATTCGAGTACATGCCCGCTCCCGGACAGTTCGTAAACCTGCTGCCCAAATATGAGCCGGGCGATGATGCTGCAAGCATGGCAGCCAAGTGCCTCAAGGCCCTGCAATCGGGCGGAATGGTAACTCTGGGAGCGTTTGGTGGTTATATTACCGCCGGATTCAATGCAACTGTGCAAAATCAGGAAGGACCTGATTTCAGGATTGACGGAAACGCCTACAACGGCAATGCCGAGCCCGGAGTAGTCTGGGTAAGTGCCGATGCCAACGGCAACGGAGAGCCCGATGATGCCTGGTATGAGATTTGGGGATCGGAACAGAGAGAAGGCAGGTCCGCTCCGGACTATACTATCCGCTACATTAAACCTACTGCAGATAACGGAGACTCACCATGGAAGGGATCGGACGGAAAGTCAGGCAGCATACTTCAAAATATATATCACAGTCAGCCCTATTATCCACAGTGGTATGACAATGATTCCCTGTCATTCACGGCTACGCTGCTGCCGGACAATGCAAGTTTTGAGAACAACCAGTATGTGTTCTCATCGTTTGAATACGGATACGTTGACAACAAACCCAACAGCCTTGAGAATTCGGCATTCGATATTGAGTGGGCGGTCAACCCTGACGGCACGCCGGCCAATCTTGCTGGCATAGATTTCATAAGGATACAGAACGGAGTGATAGGCTGTAACACCACTACCGGCGAACTCTCCACTGAGGTATCTGCAATTTACAGTCTCAACCAAACAGACAAATGAGGAAAGCATCAGTCATACTTATAACCGCGGCACTACTGAGCGCCTGCAACGGAGGCGTAAAATTCCATGCTGACGGTGGTATAATGGAGCTGGCCAGCCACATATCGGTACAGGAAACAGCCCACAGTTATCACGTACGCATAGCCAACCCCTGGAAAAAGGGCACTCTGCTACACACATATACATTCACTGATTCTACAGATACTGATTACAGGTTCAGCCGCAATGTCAATACTGTCCATATTCCGCTCAAGCGTGTGGTTGTTATGACCAACAGTCTGGCACATCTGATGGTCGAACTGAGAGTGGAGGACTGCATTGCGGGAGTTTGCGAGCCCGAGTATATATCGGACTCCCTTATCCGCGCACGCCTGGCCGACGGAACCATTGCCGACTGCGGCAACAGCATGTATCCCACCGTTGAGAAGATAATGGAACTTCATCCCGATGCCATAATGGTATCTCCTTTTGAGCAGACCGGCTACGGCCAGCTGGAAAAACTGGGAATACCCCTGCTGGAATGTGCCGATTACATGGAGACATCACCTCTTTCACGTGCCGAATGGATACGGTTCTACGGCCGTCTGTTCGGTGCCGCCACCATAGCCGACTCCTTATACAGTAAGGTAAGCACTGATTACAACCGCCTTAAGGAAGTTGCGTCCAAAACAGCGTCACGCCCCCGTGTTATGTTGGATACACGCAGCGGATCAGCCTGGTATGTAGCGGGAGGCGGAAGCACCATAGGACGTATGATAGCCGATGCCGGCGCACTGTATCTGTTTGCCGACAACGATAACAGCGGCTCGGTTCCGCTCTCATTTGAGACAGTTTATGAGAAGGCTCAGGATGCCGATGTATGGCTGCTCAAAAACAGCAGTTCGGTACCACTCACATATAGTCTGCTTGAATCTGATTTTAAGTCATACGCATCATTCAAACCATTCAGGGAGCGTAACATATGGGTATGTGACGTCAATCAGGTGCCCTATTTTGAACTGAGTTCATTCCACCCCGAGATGCTGCTTGGTGATTTTATATCAATCTTCCATCCGGAAATAAAAAACGGACGGCATTTCTACCATCCGCTGAATGAATAAAGGTTTAATTTGCCTGGTATTATCAGCAACCCAGAATTATACGTGCTATCGTGCGGTCAACCGAAGCCTTGTACTTGCGTGACCATGTACCACCAATGAGCATCAGATACTCCACATCGTCAACAGAGAGTCTGGGGCCGTCGGCCGACTCGTTGAAATTGGGAGTTATATGGGCAAGACGGCATGCTGTCTTGATAAAAGGCTTCATCTCGTCAGTGAAGCCGCTGAATACAACACACTCATCCCTGCGGTAATCACGGACCATAAGTCCGTAAGCAAGGTTACGTACGCAATCCTCGAATACTCTGGGTGAAACTTCAACCCACTTGCCGTCAACCGGTGCAATAGGCTTAACATCGCCGGCAATGCTCTTGACAGCCGACTGATTGCAGTCAAATGAACAGATTGTAGTCATATCCTGAAGTTTTTATTTGTATTTACAAAATCACAAATGGCATCGGCAATGATACGGTGACCCTCCTCGTTGGGATGAATACCGTCACTGCACAGATAATCGCGGTAATCCTTCCTTACCAGGAAAGGCGATGTGATGTCAATCACGGGAACTCCCTTGGCTGCACCCAATTTCCACACTGCCATATTGTACATATCGTGCCAATGACCTATAAAATCAACGTCACCGCCCAGCCATTTAAGGATGTTTTCGGGATTCAGGCCCTTGGTAATATGTTTAAAGTAACGCTCGCTGTCAATCAGGGGGAGTGAAAGCAGAACCGGTTTGGCACCGATCTTACAGATCCTGTCAATCATAGCCGAATACTGCCTGCGGAAATCGCCCAGCATGGTAAGAGGGTTATGGACCGACACGGGATCCTGTGAAATCTCATCCCAGTGATAAGAGCAGTCATTACCACCGTATTCTATTACGCAGTATCGTGAATCCGATACATCATCCTTATGCTTTTCTACAAGGTCCATGCCCTGGTTGATGGTTCCGCCGAACCTGGCATAGTTCCTTATATCAAGTCCCAGACGGGAGCTGCATATCTCAGCAAAGCTAAGATTGCTTATCATATATTTAACGGAGCCGGCCAACCGGGAACAGTCTTCGACTATACCCTTCATAACCGAATCTCCAAAAGCGCATATCTTGTTCATAAACCGAATATCTCAGAATTTTTTCACCACAAAGATACATACATGGTCCGATGGGTGAAAATTAAAGGGATATACGGGCATACAGAGTGACTAAATCGGATATTTAGGGGTTAAAATTAAAATAGAGGGGTAGAATTGTGATGAAAAAAATTTAGTCCCTTTAGATGTGGGATAGAATTTTACCCCTATATTTGCAGTCTTAGCTCAAAACAGTCTACAAAAATGCATAAGATTCCAGACTCATATTTCAAAGGCAATACCCTGGCAACTTACATATTGCTTATTCCGTTATACGCTTTCTTCTTCCTTATCGGAGCCAAGCCATATCATCTGGACACGTTCATGCAGGTAACCCAAGACCAACTGGCATTCAGGGCTGCCATTATGGCTTCAATAGAGATTGTAGTTACACTTATAAGCCGTCTCTCAATGCTTCTTGTCAGGAGCAAGCATCAGATAAACTATACCGGATTCATCATCTGGGAGCTTCTGGAAGGTCTAGCTATAGCGATGTTCTGCACACTGTTCGTATGGCTGATGGACAACCGCACCATGCTATATATGGAACTGCTACCCAAACTATTCATCATAACATTCTCTATACTGGTATTCCCATATATCATAATAGCACTCCTCGCCGAAATCAAGGACAGGGACATTCGTCTGGCCAAGGATAAGGTCACAATAGAAAAATACGCAACCGGACAAATCGGCCGCGAAGACAGCACTCTACCTTTCCTGGATGACAAGAAATCACTCAAACTGGCAGTCACTGCAAATGCCATATTGTACATTGAGGCCGCCGACAACTACGTAAACATTTGCTATCTGAACAATGACAAACTGGTCAGGTTTCCTTTGCGCAGTTCCATGCGATCCATAGAACAGATATGCGAGGCAAACAACATTGTCCGCTGCCACCGCTCCTATTACGTCAACCTGCGTAAGGTCAGGGCAATACAAAAAGGTCAGGACGGCCTGTTTGCCGAACTGACCTATGCGGCAGCACCTCACATTCCAGTATCAGTCACCTTTTCCGAAACGGTCACCGGAAAGTTCTCTACTCTCACTAATTAGGTTCCTGTTTTCCACGGTTACGGAGCTTACCGGCCTTCTCCTTCAAGTCCTGGCGTACTTCTTCGACATCACGTACAGCCACACGGAGGTTCTTGCGCACGTGGGTACGGATATTAAGGATAAATTCCGCACCCGGCATCTTGTCCGACCTGTACAAGCGCTCGTAGATGAGCAGGGAGAGCATGAAATAGACTCCGCTCTGAATCCATAGAGTTATACTCTCAGTCCTTACATCCTGAAGCAATGCACCAGCCGTATTGATGCGGGCAAAACCGTTCACTCCGTGTGTTGACGGGAATAACTGCGCAAACACTTTCCAGAATGCCGGCATGTTTGATGTGGGCCATGATATGCCACTCATGAATATGAGCGGAACAGACACAAACACAAACAGCAGGAAACAGGACTCCCTGTCCCTTACAAAGAATGATATGCAGATGGCAAAAAATATGCTTGCCAGCAGGAACGGCACTACAAACGCCACCAATGTAGGCAGCTGCCACAACTGAGGCATGTGGAACAGCCAAGGTACAAAGCAGAGTACGTATGTAGAGGTAAAGCCATAGACCAGCAGATAGGCCAGTCCTTTACCTGCCAGGACAACAATGGGATTGCCATACTCCTGCCCCAGCACAAGGGCTCCGCTCCTGCGGCGCTCATTCTCGGTTCCGGCAAGCATTGCCACTCCAAGTACAAGAGTCTGCTGAAGCACCAGTATCAGCACCGCCGGAATAAGGAACGTCTGGAATCCGTTGGTGGGATTGAACATGGTCACATACTCATTCTCTATAGGCATGGTCATGGCCTCCTTCTCCCAATCCGAAAGTCCCGACAGCCGCTGCATCTGGATGTCACGGTTCATATCCAGCGATACAATGGTGCATCCGCTCAGCATGGCCTTGTAATATAACAGGCCGCTCATATCACAGTACAGGTTGATTGTAGCCTGACGACCTTCGGAAAGTGTGCGTTCAAATTCAGCAGGCACATGTATCACTCCGTATGCCTTATGACGGTGCATCAGGTTGCGTGCCTCCTCCATATCCGAGCAGTATGACACTATCTTGAGGTCAGCAGTGGCGTCACTCTTGCGCAGGAACTCACGGCTGGTAGCGCTACGGCACTCGTCCACCACCACAACCGGCACCTCACGGACCACCTCACGGCTGTACAGATAGGCGTAAAGCAACGGATAGAGCAGCGGCACTATAATAAAGAACACCAGAACACCTACATCAGATAAGGTTCTCCTGAGTTCCTTTCCACATACATCAAGCAGATTCTTCACCCACATATCATCATTCAATTAAGGTAAGTATGTATATTCATGAGCCGCCTTGCGCAGCAGGCTTATATCCACAAGCGGCAGGATGATGAATGCCATCATAGCCACATAGTACCATGCCGAATAGACAAGCGGTATTCCGTTTAGAGCCTGATCCACATAAATCAGGAAATAATAGCGGAGCGGGAACATATAGGAAAGTGCCTGCAACGGGGCCGGCATACCCATTACCGGGAATGAGAATCCGCTGATGGGAATGGATAGCACACCCCATAGTGTGCACAGGCTGAGTGACCAACGCAACGACGGGATAGCCGATGCCATGAACACCGCAAATCCCTGCGATGCCAGAATAAGCAGTTCGGCAGCCGCAAACATAGGCCAGAAACCGTTGTGATGCGGAAAACCCAACCATCCGTAGAGAATCACAAGATATATTAAAGCCATTAGCGAGAACACCATTGTCTGCGGGAACAGTTTGGCACTGACTGCCTTGAGAATGTTGTCACCGGACATGGAGAGCCACTCCCTTGAGGTACCGTCCTTAAGTTCCGTATGTATGCTGAAACAGGTCACCATTAGTATCATGAGCGCCAGCACTGCCGGCAGCATGGTATTGCTCAGATAGACGTTGTAATTGAGCCACGGGTTACCCAGCGGGCGCATATCCATCTTGATTGGCTGCAGGAACCCCATAGCCTGGTCCATGCTTGCGCCTTTGGCCAGCAGCACCTCACGTCCTACCGCCGCCGACGCCATGGTGGCCATGGTCTTCATGTCACGGTACAGAAGGGACGAAGGTATCAGGTATGTGGCATTGGTATATATGGAGATCTTGGGCTGTTCCTGGCTGGATGCCTTCTCCTGAGTGCCCTTGGGTATATAGAAGAATCCGTAGATCTCATTCTTCTGCATAGCCTCACGTGCCTCGGCAAAACTGGAGTACTGCCTTATTATCTCTGTCTGTTGATAGGAATCGAGATTGCGGAGTATGGAGCGCGATACCGGGGTATTATCCTCATCGACCACTCCGGCCGGCAGGCTCTCGGGCAGTCCCTCCCTCATCAGAGAGGTAAAGAATACAAAGCAGAACAGCGGTGCAAATATCATGCTCAGCCCGTAAAGGGGACGAGACTGCATACGTACAATCTCACGCCTTACTATAGACCAGAATCCTTGCTTTGTTCCACTCATGGCTATATTACTTTCTGTCAATGATTACAGTCATTCCGGGACGCAGGTTCTCAACCTTCTGCTGCGGAACGGCACGCACCTCAAAAGTCTTGAGGTCATACTGACCGTTAACCTTGGTGGCCTTCCATGCGGCGTATGAACCCAGGTCACGCATATATGTAACCTTTACCGGCACATTCTTGTCCAATGCCGGGACGTATGCGTCACGCACTGCACCCATTGTCAGGTCCTGCAACAGGTCCTCACGGACATTGAATGAGACCCACATGTCACTCATAACGGCTATGTTCATGATAGGAGCGCCTGTGCCTACCAGTTCTCCAACCATGGGGAATATCTCGCTCACCTCACCGTCCAGTGATGCGGTCAGCACCGTCTCGTCTATATATGAGTTTACCTCGGCCACAACGCCCTCGGCCTGACGCATCTGGGCGGCAGCCATCTCCTTTACCTCCTTTTCGGCACCGTTCACAGCCATATCGTACTGTGACTTGGCAGCCCTCTCGGTTGCAACAGCGGCATCATACTGGGCCTTGGTCTCATCACGCTTCTGCTCACTCACCACGCCCTCCTTGAACAGGTTCTCCACACGACGGTAGGATTTCTCATAAATCTCCAGGCCAGCCTTGGCTTTCTGCCACAACTCATACGCTCCCTGAATCTGCTCCTCACGGGCTCCCTTCTGAGCCTTTGCGTTCTGGGCCGTGGCTGCACTGAGCACTGCCTCGGCCTGAGCCTGCTTGGCGTTGATATCAGGGGTATCAAGAATTGCCAGAGTATCGCCGGCCTTTACCTGCTGTCCCTCATGAACCAGAATCTTGAGTATACGTCCGGGAACCTTGCTCGATACGCGGTATTCACTGGCTTCGGCCTGTCCCTGGACAATCTCAGGTTCACGATGGTTGAATGTATAGATACCCACCGCACATACAATCACAATCACCACTGCAAATGCTGTCAATGACAGCACAATGTTCATTCTCTGTGTCTTGTTGTCCATATATTTATGTTTTTATCGTTTCTATGGGATTTATTACTTAAGCTGTCCTGTAGCCTGACGCAGGTATACTGTTGCCATTATACGGTCAATGCGTGCGTCAATCTCCTCGGAATGTGCCTGCAGCCAGGCTGTCTGAGCAGCGAGTACAATCGAAGATTCCACAACGCCTTCCTTGAATCCGATGTTTGCCACGCGCAGGTTCTCCTCGGCATTCTCCATATTCCTGAGCGCCATCTCCAGACGGGAGTCGGCCTCTGCAATCTTTTTCTCATACTGATTGACCTGCAATGAAACCTTGCCCTTGGCGTCATCCAGCTGATACTGAGTCAGTATCACGTCCGACTTGGCCTTGCGGTATTTGTTCATACCCTCACCGAAATGAAACACCGGAATCCTGGCCACAACGCCCACGTTCCACATACCGTGAAAATCATTGGCAAAACCATTGCTGGCCGAAGGGTTGGTTATCAGATAATTACCCATCAGTGCTACGGTAGGCAGATAGTCGGCACGTACTATCTTTGACTTAAGGTCATACATATTGACCGCCAGCTGCAGGCTTTTAAGTTCAGGACGGTTCTCATAGAGGTCCTCCTGAGAATATGTGACCTCGTCGACCGGAATGTCGAGAGTCTCGTTCATTTCATCCTGAAGTGTTATTTCACTGTCCAGCGGCATTCCGCATAACTGACACAGCAGCATCTTGGATAGTGCCAGACCATTCCGGGCCTTGATCTGGGTCATTTGGGCCTCGTTCAGTTTTACCCTTACCGAAAGCTGATCCGATGCGGTAGCCACGCCTTCATTCTTCATTATCTCCACGTTCCTGTCCATCTGCTGAAGCAGTTCCACATACCGGTCGGTCAGACGGAGTTTATTGGCAACCGATACAATCTGCCAGTAGGCCTCATCGACCGTAACCAACACCTTCTGGTCCTCGCCGCTCAACTGAGTCTCGGCCAGCTCTTTGGCGTAAGCAGTCACCTTATTATATGCGCGAATCTTACCGCCCACATAGATAGGCTCCTCAACGGTTATAGCGCCGACATAAACATTCTGGATATCCAGTGTAAGGTCATTTGACAGATCCTGTCCCAAACTGTTGAGAGTTCCGGCCACATCGGCGGTTGACATCTTGCCGATCATGTAGTTAACAGTGTTCTTTACTGTTGCATCTGTCATGTACAATGTAAGGAAATCCGGGTCTGTCATGAGCGAGTTCTTTATACCCGATGTCAAAGACGTTCCCATACCGGACAGCGAGTTTCGCTGTTCCTCACTAGCAAGGTTGATATTATCGCTGTTGTGAAGATAAAGCGCCGTTGCCGAAACCTTGGGCAGATAATTTGCGAAAGCAGTCTTGCTGTCATATTCGGCGGCAGCCACCTTCTCTCTTGCCATTTTGGACTGGCTGTTGTTCTCCAATGCCATAGTCCTGCACTCCTCAAGCGTTAGGACGGTCTGTGCAACCGGACGGACAGTCGGAGCTGCCATCAACATCATACACGCTGCAATCAGAAATCTACCTGATCTTTTCATATTCTCCTATCGTTATTACTTTCATTTCAAATCCGGTTGCAAAATTAGTGCCATTACATGGTTCCGGAGCAAACTATTTAATCACTATTTGTATCCATTGGTCGAATATATCAACTTACAGGTATCAATCATCATTATTTAGTATTACTTTTGGCACAAAAGAAAGAACGTAAAGATGGAAACGTACTCTGAAACGCTGATTTCACCATCCAAAATAAAGGAGATGGTTCCTTCCGGCATATCACTCGGCATCGGTGATGACTTCTTTATTTCACGCCTCCAGGAGAAGCCGCAATATAAATATCTGCGCTATCCTTTCCGCGTGGACTGCTATCTTGCCGCTTACTGCGTAGAGGGATCGGTAGACTGTTCTGTCAACCTGACAGACTACCATCTTACAACCGGAACGTTGCTTCTGATAACGCCCGGCAATATCGTAAAGATTACCCAGCCCGAAGAGTTGGACCAGAATCTGCGCGTCACCCTGATTTGTGCCTCTACCTCTTATATAACCAATGTCGGCATCAACCCGAGCAAATTCCTGATAGAGGCGGTCGAGGTGTTGCGTGACCCCTGCATACATCTTTCGGAGGATGAAGCCGGCATGCTTCACAAATATGTCAATCTGGCACTCGATATAGCCAAGACAAATCCTCAGTTTGCAAAGGAGAGTATTGGCGGTCTCATATCATCTGTATTCTACCAGTTTGCCGGTTTTCTGGCCAACTCCAAGCGCCTGCAGGACATGGAGACACCAGTCCGCACCACCCGCCAGCGCCAGATGCTGGAGCAGTTCATCAAACTGGCCATAAACGACCATGCACAGGAACATATGGTAGGCTACTATGCCGATAAGATGTGCGTCACTCCAAAATATCTCTCCAAGATTGTAAAGGAAGCAAGCGGCCGGTCAGTACCGGAATGGTTGAGTGAACTGCTCATACTTGATGCCAAGAACATGCTTCGTCACACAAACATGACAATAAAGGAGATATCGGCCTGCCTGAACTTTCCCAGCCAGTCATTCTTTTTCCGCTTTTTCAAGAATCACACCGGACAGACGCCGACTCAATACCGGGACGAGTAGTTGTACTATCCCATTACAAACAGCAATAGTCCTGCAATAATCGCAATTACTACGTTAATCAGCTTGGCTTTGAGGACATTGCCCTTCCACTAGTCTCGCGCAAAGTTTCGCGACAGCGAAATAAAATAAGGAGCGAATTTCGCGCCATAAAAACGTTTAGCGTTTTTTATGGTGCGAGAGTCCTGGAGGCCCATTACTCTCTGTTTCGCTCGCTTAGTTATAGCCATACCTGTTGCTACAACCCTTGTAGAGCCGATTCCCTGCAAGTATGGCAGCAAAAATGGCCAAAAACGCGGTTTTAGCGGCCATACTTGCAGAAAACACGGTTTAAACACCACTTTTACGCAGGTATGGCCATTTTTAGTAATACCATGTTCCTCCTTTTCTCCATGCGGTCACATGATCAGCATCCATATCTTTTAGGTCCCATATCTTTGTGTGGTTAGCATCGTGACCGATGGCACACAAAGGACAGTTAGATTCTCCTTTTGCCTTTGCAGTTGATGTTTGCTGAGCATAAACGGTTTTCTTGGTCGGTTCATCAAAAACACGAACATTCAGCAATTTAGTATTCTGACAACCATCAAGGTGAAAAACAAAATTGTATCATTTGAACAAGTCCGCGATAAGATTGTGAACATTCGCGGTCAACAGGTAATTCCAGATTTTGCGGTAGCAGAACTATATGGAGTTGAAACCAGAGAGATTAATCAAGCGGTAAAGAACAATCCTAGAAAATTCCCCAAAGGTTGGCTGTTAGTTCTTGATAATCAAGAGTCTGCATTTCTAAGATCAAAATTTTTGATGTTAGAAAAAAACGGTGCCAAACAGAAGGTTTAGCTCGACAAAGTCAACCGTCCCCAATGGCACTATTACTCTCTGTTTCGCTCGCTTAGTTCGCCAAAGTGTCCCACACCAACCCGCGAAAGAACGTATTCTGACGCGGGTGCGTGTGGGACATCGGCTTCCTGAGGGGGTATGTAACACAATGAACCCAGCTACAGGGCTTGTGGCGGGGTTCGTTGTGGGACACTTTGGCGAAATTAGAATAACAGGCTAAGGAGGCCGATGAGCACGGCAACGATGACGTTGATGAGCTTGGCTTTAAGGAAAGAGCTGCGACTCTGGGCCAGCAGCGGGAGTGATGCATGACCGTCCTGACTGATGCAGCTGGCTATAAGGACAGGCAGAGGAACTACACCTGCGGCATACAGCGATACGAATACCAGATGCGGTCCGGATTCAGGGATGATTCCCACTGCGGCCGCCAACAGAATCATCAGGATTGTGTTGTCACTGATCCATGAGTTTATGTCAAAAAAAGACATCAATACCCCTATTATCAGAATTGTTCCGAATGTCCACAGAAAAATACCTGGCAGGTGATGACATACTATGTGTTCCCACAGGTGTTCCTCTACAAAATGGTCACCCGCTAATAGCAGCATGCCTAGCACTGCAAGGCTCAGCACTGCAAACAGCCAGTACATCCACTCCTCTGACAGCAGGTTGAAACCTCCCGATGCCGTATCGGACTCATCGGACTCAAGCCAGCCGGCCAGCAGGGAGCCGATGAATACAAGCACTCCCAGGAACATCACTATTCGCTGCCATCCGTAGTGGCGCTTGTGATGGTGCTCATGACGGTTCTCGCGGTCCTGATCATGCACGTTCATGGAGTGGCAGCCGTCATCTTTGCTGCGGAACAGGTCCACCAGCAGGCCTGCCGCAACTGCCACCACAAAGAGTATCAGGAATATCCAGGCAGACTTGCCAGGGAACATGGCCAGCATGACGAAAGCCTCGTCGCCCGATGAAGCAATCATCATGGCTATCAGTGCGCCAAAGCTAATCAGGCCATGGGTATAGAGAGATACTGACGCGAATCCGCCCATGCATCCGGGTACGGCGCCCAATGCCGCTGACAGCAGCACCTGACCCACACGGCGGTTGCGGAGGCCTTTGAACATGCGCCCGTTGGAGTGCACATTGAACACCTCGATGAGCATCATCATTATCACCACCAGCCCCGTTACCAGGATGGCGGTGCGCAGCGATTCGGTCAGTATATCAATCATTTAAATAAGTATTGTGCAAACTCATGCAGTGACTTACGCCAAACCTGCCACTCATGGTCGCCGGGATAAGAGTTGAACTTTACATCGACACCTGCGTCACGCATGGTCTTGACTATGTTGCGTGTGTACTCTATGCGCGGATCCTGCTCGCCGCAGCTAAGGAAGAACACATCAAACGTCTTGTTGAAGGTTTTGGTATCGGACAGCATGCCCGGGCACTCGGCCTCCAGGTCAAAGTTTGCTGCACCCGATATTCCGCCGAACATACCGGTTGAGAATACGCCTACGTTTGCAAATACCTCGGGGTCACGCAGTCCGATGTAGAATGACTGGCCGCCACCCATGGACAGACCGCACATGGCGCGGCTCTTGCGGTCTTTCTTGACGCGGTATGTCTTCTCAACAAAAGGAATAACGTTGTCAATCAGTTCACTGCGGAATGTCTGCATACCCTGCCAGCTGTAACCGCCGCCCATGCCTCCGCTACGTGCCTGCACGTTACTATTGGCACTCACCACGATCATAGGCACAGCCTTGCCTGCGGCAATCAGGTTATCCAGGATCTGGGCGGTACGGCCCTGCTCCATCCAGCCGCGATGATCCTCACCGCCGCCGTGCTGGATATAGACCACGGGATACTCCTGCTTGCCCTCATTGTAGCCGGCCGGAGTATAGACCATGAGCGGGCGCCACGCATCCTCAACCTTTGAGTAATAATAAACTGTACGGACCTCACCGTGCGGAACATCCTGCACCTCAAACACATCCATACCAGGCTCCTTTATCTCGATAGCGCTTGTCCATCGGCTGCAACCGTAAAACGGCTGGCTGGCGGGATCGGATACGGAAACATTGTCTATAAAGAGGTAATAGTAGTGGAATCCGGGCACCTGAGGCTTGGTGGTAACTGTCCATGCGCCGTTATCGCCCTTGGTCATATCATATTTGGTACCGCCCAGGTCAATCTGCACGTTCTGTGCCTGCGGGGCCTGGACGCGGAACATCACGCTGTTATCGGCCAACACACGGGGATAACCGTTGCGGTTTATGTTGGTTACCGGTGAGTACGAGCCCTCCGGGAACTGCTCCATACGGGGTCTCTGGGCTGCAGCATAACTGCACAAAACTGCCGTAAGCATGGCGGCAATAATCTTTGAAGTCCTCATAATGATAATTGGTTATGTCTGTTTTTTAATAGCACGTAAAGTATCACCGGAGCACCTATGGCAGGGGTGATGGCATTGAGCGGAATCAGGCCGCGGTTGCCGGGAATTGAACTGAGCACATTGCACAGAAGCGCCACTACGGCACCGGTCAGAATGGTTACCGGCATCAGGCTGCGGTGGTTGCTTGACTGCAGCATCAGGCGCCCTATGTGCGGCACTGCCAGGCCGATGAACGATACCGGGCCGCAATAAGCCGTAATGATGGCCACCAGAAGGCTGGTTGAAAGCAGCAGCCAGTTTCGCGTACGTATTATATTGATACCCAGATTCTCGGCATACATATCGCCCAGCAGCAGCGCATTGAGTGGCTTGATAAGTGACACCGCGATGGCCAGACCTATGGCCGTAACCATGCAATATACAGGAAGTTGCCCCATTGACACACCGCCAAAGTTACCCATACCCCACATAGTATAAGAATGCACCCCCTCGGCCGTCGAGAAAAAGTTGAGCAACGATATCAGGGCTGATGCCAGATAACTCACCATGATACCCACAATGAGCAGCATGACCGGATTCTTGAGCTTGGCCGATAGGTAAAGTACCAGCGCCGTCACCGCAATGGCGCCCGCAAAAGCGCCCAACACGACAGAGAGCGATCCTCCTATCGTAAGGTTTCCCATAGTGATGTTTCCGCCAAACAGCAGCATCACCAATGCCACGCCAAGCCCGGCACCGCCGTTTATGCCCAGTATGTCAGGACCTGCCAGAGGGTTGCGGAATGCAGTCTGCAGCATCAGACCCGATGCGGCCAGCGATGCACCTGCCAGCATAGCCGTTACGGCAGCCGGCAATCGGGACTCACGGATAATGAAATCCCAACTCTCGCGGCTGGCTCCCGCACCCGTCAGCGATGCAATCACATCCTTGAGCGGAATATGTACCGTACCCCAACACAGATTAAGGAAAAACAGCAGCAACACAAGAACCGCCATCACGACGCATATCACAATATGTTTCCTGTTTCCTGTAACCATACTCTTTTTTAGATGTCACAAAATTAATCAAAAAAGCTATCTTTGATAACAATCGAAGATAAGCTACGCCTCGGGATAAAAATAAACAAGTTTCTTTTTTCTCCTCTCGGCTTGCATTATCTTTGCTATCCAAACTTAAGACAACCCAAAAACAAATACAATTATGAAGAAAATCCTTCTCGCAGCAGCCGTAATGGCTCTCTTTACAGTGAATGCAAACGCACAGTTCGGTTTCGGCGCACCCCAGCAGCAGAACGGTGAGCCAAAAGCCCCTGAACTTGAATATGTAGTACGTCTTAACGTAAGCCTTGGCCAGGCCTATTCATCGGGCGACAACGGCAAGGGTACCCGCACCATCATACCCATCACCGGCGGCACATTCGAGGGCCCCGACATCAAGGGCGAGGTTCTTCCCGGCGGTGCCGATTACCAGCTGGCAGTTGACGGCCGCAACGAGGTGGAGGCCATCTACTGCATCCGCACCGATGACGGCGTAACCATCCACGTGCGCAACAACGGCATCATCAAGATGGGTCAGGGCGGCATGTATTTCCGCTGCGCTCCCAAGTTCGAAGCCCCCAAGGACAGCAAGTACGCCTGGATGAACGAGTGCCTCTTCCTCTGCCAGCCCGGTTTTGGCGGTGCCGGCGGCGGCATCACCCTGGACGTCTGGAAAGTCAAGTAAATTGAGAATTGAAAATTGAGAATTGAGAATTATAAAAGGCGTTCGAAAATAATTTTTCGAGCGCCTTTTAATGTCGCGGGCTTTAACGCAGGTTCTGCGTATTAATTCTCAATTCTCAATTTTCAATTCTCAATTATAAACTTACATATCCATTCTCCAACTTCCCGAGTACCATATTTTGCGCCACCGGAAACCTGGATCTCGGGGGTGCGGATGTTGGCGTCAAGGGAGGCCTGGACGGCGCGGCGTATCAGGGCGCCTTCCTCGTTGAGGCCGAAGTACTCGAACATCATGGCGGCGCTAAGAATCTGGGCGATGGGGTTGGCAATGTTCAGGCCCTTGCCCTGCGGCCATGAACCGTGTACGGGCTCAAATACCGGAGTATGCTCTCCTGTCGATGCGCTGGGCAGCAGACCCATGGAGCCGGTTATGCACGATGCCTCATCGGTCAGGATATCGCCGAATGTATTCTCGGTAACAATCACGTCAAAGAACCGCGGCTCCTGGATCATACGCATGGAGGCGTTATCCACGAACATGAAATCGGTCGTAACCTCGGGGTACTCTTTCATTACCTCCATGGCAACGTTGCGCCATAGACGGGAGCTGGCCAGCACATTGGCCTTATCGACCACGGTCAGGTGCTTGCGGCGTGCCAAGGCATACTTGTAGCCAACGCGAAGAATGCGCTCCACCTCGGCGCGGCTGTACAGATTCGTGTCGTAAGCCTCATCGGCACCCTCTTTCTTGGGGCCGAAATACATTCCGCCGGTAAGCTCGCGGATGCAGATGAAATCGGCACCACGGACTATCTCATCCTTGAGGGGCGACTTGTGCACCAGGCAGTCAAAAGTCTCAATGGGGCGGATGTTGGCGTACAGTCCCAGTTTCTTGCGCATAGCCAGCAGACCCTGCTCGGGACGCACTTTTGATGTGGGGTCATTGTCATACTTGGGGTCACCCACGGCGGCAAACAGCACGGCATCACATTCCATGCAGGTGCGGAAAGTATCCTCCGGGAAGGGATCGCCTACCTTGTCAATGGCATCGGCACCGCAAATTGCCTCGCGATACTCTATCTCATGTCCAAACTTGCGGGCCACGGCATTTACAACCGCCACACCCTGCTCCATTATCTCGGGGCCGATACCATCGCCGGCCAATACAGCTATCTTTAATTTCATACCGTCTATTTTTATTAACTGATTATTTTTTTGTAACCACGAATTACCCGAATTATACGAATTTTTACTCGCAATAATGTTCAGGATAATTCGGGTAATTCGCGTAATTCGTGGTTTTACAATCCTCTAGCATCAACCATAAGATTCTATTTTGTTTAGCATCTTGACAGTTGCCTTGATTGCGGCCTCGGTCTGGTCGGCATCCAGACCGCGGGTCTTGAATTCGGTGCCTTTAAAGTTCCATGTGATAATGGTCTGTACAAAGGCATCGGTGCGGCCGCCGGGCGGGATTGACACGGTATAGTTGGTCAAGACCGGGAAAGGTTTCTCCAGACCGGCATATATCTTGCGCAGGGCTCGCACAAAGGCATCATACTGACCGTCACCGGTGGCGGCCTCCTGATAGGGCTGTCCGTCTATCTCAATCTTGACGGTTGCCTGCGGACGCAGTCCCTGAGTAAGGCTGAGCGAATAGTTCAGCACACGGATGTGCTGCTCTTCCTGTTCGTGATGCAGCACGTCATGCACAATGTACGGCAGGTCATCCTGAGTAACCTGCTCCTTCTTTACGCCCAGCTCAATTATCCGGTCGGTAACCTTGCGCATGGACTCCTCGTCAAGTTCAATGCCCATAGCCATAAGATTCATCTGGATATTGGCCTTGCCACTGTTCTTGCCCAGTGCATACTCACGCACTCGGCCGAATCGCTCCGGCAGCAGGGCGTTGAAATAGAGGTTGTCCTTCCTGTCACCATCAGCATGGACGCCGGCGCACTGCGTGAATACGAATTCACCCACCACCGGCATGTTGTGCGGTATATGTATGCCGCTGTCCAGCTCCACCTGACGGCTCACCTTGAACAGGCGGCTCTCATTGAGTCCCGTCTCCACGCCCATCTGGTCCTTGAGCATAGCCATAACACTGCCCAGCGGAGCGTTACCTGCCCTCTCGCCCAGACCGTTCACTGTCACGTGGACTCCCTTTACGCCGGCCTTGACAGCCGCATAGACATTGGCCACAGCCAGGTCATAGTCATTGTGTGCGTGGAAATCAAAATGTATCATGGGATAGCGCTCCACCATGCGGCGGCAGTACTCCAGCGTGGTATCGGGGTTGAGAATACCCAGCGTATCGGGCAGCATCACACGCTTTACCGGCATTGCAGCAAGGGCATCCATCAGGTCAAACACGTATTTGGGAGAGCGTTTCATGCCGTTACTCCAGTCCTCCAGATAGACGTTCACCTCCATGCCGCGGCTCACTGCATACTCAACGGTGCTCCGGATATCGCGGATATGCTCATCGGCAGTCTTACCCAACTGTGCGGTAACGTGCTTGAGACTGCCCTTGCAGAGCAGGTTCATAACCCGGCAACCGGCCTCCATTATCCAATCGGCCGAGCGGTTCCGGTCAACAAATCCCAGCACCTCGACGCGGCTCAGCAGACCGTTTCGCTGTGCCCAATCGGCAATTCCCTTAACGCAATCCTGCTCGCGGTCCGATACCATGGCCGATGCAATCTCCACGCGATCCACATTCAGGTCCGACAGCAAAGACTGGACAATGCTCAGTTTCTCCTGGTTAGAGAAACTCACGCCCGATGTCTGCTCGCCGTCACGCAGCGTGGTATCCATAATCTCTATGTAACGCCCGCGGGCGGCACGACTCTCATACGCCTCGATATCGGCCTTACGGCTAAGCAGATAGTCAATATCATCATAGCCGTTAAGCAGGCAGAGTTTCTTGTAGCTGTCTATCTCAAACTTCTCGGAGTGTCCGGAGCCCAGATTGGTAACTGTCTGCTCCTGCAGATCTACACGTACCACAGCCTTTGGGTTTGAAGTCACAGTCCGCGCCAGCTCATCGCGGAAAGCGGTGCTCACGGTAACCGGCAGTACAAAGCAGTTCAGCAGGTTGCCCCGGTGTATATCGGCAAAACGGTCCGATATGACCACCCTGATGCCGTATCCTGCAATCGCCCATGCGGCGTGCTCGCGACTGGAGCCGGAACCCCAGTTAGTGCCGGCAATAACTATCTCGTGACAGCCCTTATGCGGACGCTCGCTGTAAACAGGATTGTTAAGTACAAAATCCTGCACAGGCTTGCCGTCGGCCCCGTAACGCAGGTCATGCATGAACGCATCGCCAAAATAGCTCAGGTCACGGGTGGTAGCGGCCATATATCGGGCCGGTATTATAAGGTCCGTGTTACAGTTGTCTATATTTATGGGAATGCAGGTTGATTCCACTATATTCATTTTCCTTTCCATAGTCACAAGAGTTTACGAGGGTCAGTTATCACACCGGTTATAGCGCTGGCGGCCACAGTAAGCGGGCTGGCCAGAACAGTTCTGGAGCCGGGGCCCTGACGGCCCACAAAGTTGCGGTTTGAGGTGGATATGCACAGCTTTCCTGCGGGAACCTTATCGGGGTTCATGGCCAGGCAGGCCGAGCATGAAGGCAGACGCAGCTCAAAACCGGCCTCCTCAAGTATCTTGTCTATACCCTCCTCTATTATCTGACGGCGCACAGCCCATGATCCGGGTACCAGCCAGGCGGTTACCCCTGGAGCCTTGCGGCGTCCCTGAACCACGCTTGCAAACGCGCGGAAATCCTCTATGCGGCCGTTGGTGCATGCGCCCAGGAAACACCAATCTACAGGTGTGCCCTCCAGTTTCTGCCCGGGCTTGAACTGCATGTAGTCCAGCTGAACTTTCAGCTGCTCACGCTCCGCATCAGACAATCCTTCATATACGGGAACGGTGCCGTCAATTGCGATTCCCGCACCGGGATTGGTTCCGTAGGTAATGCGCGGTGCAATGTCATCGGCATAGAATGTTACCTCGCGGTCAAAACGGGCGTCGTCATCAGTGTGCAGATTTCGCCAGGTGGCTACCGCACGGTCCCAATCGGCACCCTTGGGCGCATACTCGCGCCCGCGCAGCCAGCTGAACGTGGTCTCATCGGGGGCAATCAGACCGGCACGGCTGCCCATCTCTATGGACAGGTTGGACAGCGTGAGCCTGCCCTCCATAGACATCTCGCGCACTACCTGTCCTGCATACTCCACTGCATATCCCGTTGCACCCGATGTGGTCATCTGGGCCATTATGTACAATGCCACATCCTTGGCGGTAACACCCTTGCCCAGCTTACCTTCAATATTTATGCGCATGGTCCCCGGCTTGAACTGAAGTATGCACTCTGATGCCAGTATCTGCGCCACCTGTGATGTGCCTATACCCATTGCCACAGCACCCAGAGCACCGTGTGTTGAGGTGTGCGAGTCGCCGCACATGATGGTCATTCCGGGCAGCGACAGGCCTTTCTCCGGGCCCACCACATGGATTATTCCGTTATCGGGAGTACCCATACCGAAGCATTTTATCCCAAACTCGCGGCAGTTACGCTCCAGCGTCTCAACCTGCTTGCGCCCCACAGGGTCTTCTATGCTGTCCTGACAGTTTGACGGCGTATTGTGGTCAGGCATAGCAAACACCTTATCGGGGCGCAGCACGCCGCAGCCCTTGTCGCGGATAGCATCAAACGCCTGCGGGGTGGTAACCTCATGGCAGTACAAACGGTCTATATAAAGTACGTCAGGTCCGTCGGGGACTGACTGCACCACATGGGCGCTCCATATCTTGTCAAACAGCGTCTTTCCCATCACTCTCCGGTTTGAATTTGTTTATACAGTCTATATATGCCTCCACACTGGCGGTTACTATATCGGTGTCCGACCCGAATCCGTAGTACAGATGTCCGTCATTCTCCACCTGCATGTGTACCTTACACATATCGTCCGATCCCTTGGACAGCGCCTGGATTGTCATCTCCTTAAGCGTCATGGTGCGGCGGATTATCTGCTTGAGCGCCTTGATCGATGCATCAAGCGGTCCGTTTCCGGTTGACTGGGCACTGAATGAACGGCCATCAACGTTCAGACGTATGGTGGCATCGGGTACCACACCTTTTCCGGTAGTCACCTCCAGCGCCTCCAGTTTTACATGACGCTTGGCGGCCACATCGGCCCCGGCCAACATCAGTATATCATCATCGGTAAGCTCCTTCTTCTTGTCGGCCAGTTTCAGGAATGCCTCATATATGCGGTTCATTGCCACTGCATCAGCCTTTACGCCAAGAGCATTGAGACGGTGTTTGAGTGCTGCGCGTCCCGAGCGGGCGGTCAGTACTATGTTGGCCTCCTCCAGGCCTATATCCTTGGGGTTGATGATCTCATACGTACTGGTGTTCTTGAGCACGCCGTCCTGGTGTATGCCGCTTGAGTGGGCAAATGCGTTACGGCCCACTATTGCCTTGTTGAACTGCACCGGCATGCTCATGAGCGATGATACCAGACGGCTGGCGGCGGTTATGCGCTGGGTATTGATTCCGCACTCCAGCGGTATGTTATGGTGGCACTTGAGTATCATGGCAATCTCCTCGAGCGACGTGTTGCCGGCTCTCTCGCCCACTCCGTTTATGGTCACCTCTACCTGGCGGGCTCCGTTCAGGATTCCGCTCATGGTGTTGGCCGTGGCCATTCCCAGGTCGTTGTGGCAATGTGTGGAGAGTATGGCTTTTCCGTTTGCCAGGCCATCTACATGCTCCATCAGGTACTTTATCTTGGCTCCGAACTCATCGGGCAGACAGTAACCTGTGGTATCCGGTATATTTATTATGGTGGCGCCTGCCTTTATTGCGGCCTCGGCCACGCGTGCCAGATACTCGTTATCGGTACGTCCGGCATCCTCGGCGTAGAACTCCACCTCACAGCGCTTGGAGGCTGCATATTTCACGGCTGCCACGGCTCGTTCCAGGATCTCCTCACGGGTGCTGTTGAATTTGTAGCGGATGTGCTCGTCGCTGGTACCTATTCCGGTGTGAATCCTTTTTAGCCTGGCGTACTGCAGGGCATCGGCTGCTGCGTCTATATCGGCCTCAACGGCACGGGTCAGGGCGCAGATAATAGGGTTGCTCACGGCTTTTGATATCTCCACTACCGAGTTGAAATCGCCCGGGCTGCTTACCGGAAATCCGGCCTCAATCACATCCACACCCAGCTGCTCAAGCTGGCGTGCCACCTCAATCTTCTCAATGGTGTTGAGCTGGCAGCCCGGGACCTGTTCGCCGTCCCGGAGTGTGGTGTCAAAGAATATGATCCTGTCTGACATACATATTTAAATTAAAAAAGCCTCTCTCACATCTGTGAGAAAGGCTTTTGCATTTTATTTCTTAGTTCAGATATATGCGTCAGGCTCTCTCACACCGGTTGTCCGGAATGATAATGTCAATAATAATGAGGCCCTGCAGTCGCATATTCTTTCTTTTTCTCTCTGAATTTGCTGCAAAGTTATACAGACTCCTTAAAATGACAAAACAAACGGCTTTTTTTTTGGACCAACCGCAAAACTGGGAGGTTACGCTCGGTCATACGGCCAAACCTTTCAATATAAGGCTTGTGGGGCCGATTCTTTGCAAGTATGGCAGCGAAAATGGCTAAAAACGCGGTTTTAGTGGCCATACTTGCAGAAAATATGGTTTAAACGCGGGTTTTACGCAGGTATGGCTGTATTTTACTACCTTTGCGATATATGAGGGAACAGTACTATATCGTTGCGGAGCATTTGTTTTGCTTGGAGGCCGATGACGGCATTCTGGCACAAATGGCCAACTATGAGCCGTTCAGAACGGAGCAGAGCAAAGATGCACTGTTTAGCCTCACTGTAGCAGACGGAGGGCCGATACAATACATTGAGGAATTGAGGCAGGATGAGGAGGGACAGGATATCGTGTGCGGACATACCGGGCAGGGGGATTCGGTGTTTGAGTTCCGGTTTGGCGGCAGGACGGCTGGATGGCTTGTCTGCGCTCCGGGATATCGCAGCGGTACGCTTTACCTTAGCGGATTCCAGACTAAGGCGGCTGTGGACAATGCGCTGATGATAATGTTTGCAATGGCATCGGCCACACAAAACACCGTACTATTCCATGCGGCGGCGGTCAGTCTGGACGGCAGGGGGTATATGTTCCTGGGCAAGAGCGGCACCGGCAAGAGTACACATGCACGGCTGTGGCTCCAGAACATACAGGGTGCTGAACTAATGAATGATGATAATCCGGCAGTTCGCGTTTTTAAAGATGGCACCGCAGTGGTTTATGGCACACCATGGAGCGGCAAGACACCCTGCTACCGCAATATTAGCGCTCCGATTGGAGGCATAGTGCTGCTCAGTCAGGCACCTTATAATAAGATAGTTCGCCTTACAGGCATCGGCGCATACGCCGCAGTGGTGCCCAGCATATCGGGCAAGCGGTGGGACAACTGCATTGCCGACGGCCTGCATGAGACTGAGAACGCTCTGGCCAGCAATGTGCCCGTATGGCACTTGGACTGCCTGCCCGATGCCAATGCTGCCCACCTGTGTAAAGATACCATTGCCCTATGACCGATGAGCAGATCATACAGGAGGCCGTGCATCTGGTGCAGGACGGAGTAAGCGTGACATTCCCTGTCAAGGGACGCAGCATGCTGCCGTTCATCACAGGCGGCCGCGAGAGTGTGATACTGCAAAAACCCGGCAGCCTGCAGCGCGGCCAGGTTGTGCTTGCTCAAGTGGGTACTGACCGGTATGTGGTGCATCGGATCATAAAGGTAGAGGCAGACCGGATAACCCTGATGGGTGACGGCAATATCCGCGGCACAGAGAGCTGCACGCCGGCAAATGTGCTTGCCGTTGCCACACATGTGGTTGATGAGAAGGGACGGCGCCGCCCGCTGGATTCATTCATTCAGCTGGCCAAGGCACATATATGGTATATGATAAGACCGCTCAGAAGATATATTCTGGCTGGATTCAGACTATTAAGACCTGCAAAATATAAGATATGAAGATTAAAAACGGATTTGTACTGCGCACAGTGTGCGGCGAGAACGTGATAGTGGGCGAAGGGCTTGATGCCATAAATTTTGGCCGCATGCTCAGCCTTAACGAAACCGCCGCCTGGCTATGGAAACAGGCTCAGGAGCAGAGCGATTTTACTGCCCAGAGTCTCTCGGAAGCTCTCTGTCAGGAGTATGACGTAACCCCTGAGCAGGCGCTACAGGATGTAACTGAGACAATTCAAAACTGGAAACAACTGGGAGTAGTTGAATGAAGTACTGGAGCTGGATATGGCGTAACACACAGGGCATCCGCCTTAACACCGCGGTACGTATCGTTGCAGGAACAGCGCAGGTAGCGCTGGGCCTTATGATGGTATGGCTCAGCCGCCGTTTCATAGATGAGACCATCCGCACCGGAACCACCCGTGACGTGACAGTAATGGTCGTCTGGCTGGTACTGACCGTAGTAGGTGGAGTTCTGCTCAGGCAGGTCTATTTCCTGCTTACCACCAGGGCTGGCATACACCAGACCAATACCATCCGCCTGCGTATGTTCAGCAGCCTGTTCCGCCGCCAGCTCTATGATGACAAGGAGATTCACTCGGGCGATATCAGCTCCCGCCTTACCAAGGATATTGAGGTGGTATCCGATACCACCACCGATACCCTACCCCAGATGTGCATCACCTGCATACATCTGGTAGGCGCATTCCTGCTGCTACACTATTTTGACCGCTGGCTGGCATGGGCCCTGCTCATAATGACTCCGCTTGCCATACTGATGGCCAAGTTCATAGGCCGCCGCCTGCGCCAGATGACACTTGATATCCGTCAGGACGAGAGCCGAATCCAGATGCAGGTACAGGAGGGCATGGAGAACAACGCCGTACTGCGCGCCATGGGCAGCCAGGAGTGGATGACCGGCCGTCTGGACTCCGCTCAGCAACAGCTTAAGGGCAACATAATGCGCCGCACCCGCTTTACCATAATGATACGCATCATACTGGGCAGCGCATTTGGACTGGGTTACCTGCTTGCATTCGTATGGGGAGGCCTGCAACTGCGCTCCGGCGCCATCACGTTCGGTATCATGACATCGTTCCTGCAGCTGGTGGGCCAGATACAGCACCCGGTGATGCAGCTACTCAACCTGGTGCCACAGGTAATACACTCCACCGCCAGCATAGACCGTCTGCATGAACTGGAGAGCCTTGCAACCGGGCCCGACACCTCAACCCTGCACCCCAACCTGAGCGGCATCCGGTTTGATAATGTAAGCTTCCGCTACGCAGGCGGTGACCGTCAGATACTGTCAGACTTTACACATGATTTCCTGCCTGGTACCAAGACGGCACTAATGGGTGAGACCGG
>Ga0256405_10003338_pt1 | contig 33401 bp, 28 predicted proteins | sample RumenRJG_02DNA_FD_189096 | JGI IMG/M metagenome (GOLD analysis project Ga0256405, IMG submission 189096) | Bovine rumen microbial communities from Lethbridge, Alberta, Canada - RJG_02 | ecosystem: Host-associated > Mammals > Digestive system > Stomach > Rumen | place: Canada: Alberta...
TGCTGTATGCTTTCCATCGGTGGCCGTTGCCTTTCTCTCGAATCGGATGTTCCGCAAACAAGCGATTCTAGGCGACGGCCGCTTCTGTTTCAAAGCGGCCATGCCACCAGCATTCGGCACGCGATCCTTTTTGTCCTATATCCCCCCCTATTCATACCCATTTCGCCGCGCTTTCCCGCATGAGGCGGTTACCCGGCCGTTTGTCTCAGCCTTTTCACAGCGAGACAAATGACCGGGTAACCGCCTCATGCGGGAAAGCGCGCGTTATTCGGGCTACCGCTCGTCCTTCTCCTCGGGATGCTTCCTGTCATAGTACAGGAAGAGGAGGAACGTCACCACGAGACCGCAGGTCACGAAGATGTCGGCCACATTGAAGATGGCGAAGTCGATGAAGGTGGTGCAGAGGAAATCCGTCACCGCGCCAAAGATGATGCGGTCGATCATGTTGCCCATGCCGCCACCGGCCACGCAGCCCATCGCGATGGCAAGAGAGAGCGGCATCTCGGGGTTTCGCCAGATGAACACCGTCATCATGGCGAGCACCGCGATAGCGAGGATGATGAAGATGATTCCCGCGCCCTGCCCGATGGAGAACGCTGCGCCCGTGTTGAACACGAGGCGCAGCTCCATGATGTTGGGAATGAACGGGCATGAGGCGCCCTCGACCTCGAGGAGTTCCTTTACAGCCGCCTTGGTTGCCTGATCGAACACCGTCACCAACGATACGGCAACCCAAAATGCGAGGATGCGCGATCCGCCGCGCACCGTTGTCTCACGTCCGGTCACGGGACTATCCGATCTTCGCGGAACGGTATGCGCGCACGGCATCGCCGCAGCGCGGGCAGAGGCCGTCGGAACCGAGTTCGCGCCAGTTCCAGCAACGCGGGCACTTCTCGCCGCGGGCGGGAAGCACGGTGCAGGAGACCTCCTCGCCCTCGGCGAGGGAAACCTCGGAGCACACGAAGACCTCTGCAAGGTCGCAGCCGTAGGAGCCGGCGAGCTCGGCATAGAGATCGGATGTGAGCGTGAGCTCTGCGCGTGCGGACTGTGCGGACTTCTCGGGAAGCGTATCGACGGCAAGCTCGTAGGCCTTCGTGAAGGCGGCGCGGGCATCGGCGAGCGCGTTGTAGGCACCCAGATACGGCTTGTACTCCTCGGCGCTCAGCGGGGCCTCGTACCAGTCGAGTAGGGCGGCGAACTCCTGGCCCTGGCGCATCGACTCGGGCAGGTAGGCCATGACCTCATCGGTGGTGTAGACGAGGATGGGCTGCAGGTCGGAGAGGAGCATGGAGAGCAGCGCCGCCCACACGGTCTGCGCGCTCCTGCGCTCGTAGGAGTCCCTGCCGCCGCAGTAGACGCGGTCCTTGGTGGCGTTGAGATAGCCATGGGAGAGCTCGGTCACGACGAAGTCGTAGAGCGTGCGGTACACCACGTTGAAGCGGTAGCCCTTGTAAGCCTCGGTCACGATGTCGTGCACCTCGCAGGCACGGGCGAGCATGAGCTTGTCGTAGGGCATGAGCTCGTCGAACGCCACGGCGTCGATCGCGGGGTCGAACTGGCCCTCGAGCTCGCCGAGCAGGAACTTGAAGTTGTTGCGGAAGCTGCGGTAGGCCTCGCCCACGTGGTTGAGGATGGTGCTGTCCACGGGGACGTCGACGCTCGTGTCGACCGAGGTAACCCACAGGCGAAGGATGTCGGCGCCGCGCTTGTCGCACTCGGCGTTGGGGTCGATCACGTTGCCGAGGCTCTTGGACATCTTGCGGCCCTGGCCGTCCATCGTGAAGCCTTGCGAGATGACCGCCTTGTAGGGGGCGACGCCATAAGCGCCCACGCTGGTCATGAGCGAGCTCATGAACCAACCGCGGTGCTGGTCGGAGCCCTCGAGGTAGATGTCGGCCGGGAAAGCGAGGTTGTCGCGGTGGCGGCAGACGGCAGTATGGGAGACGCCGGAATCCCACCACACGTCGAGGATGTCGCGGTCGGCCTTGAGGTGATGGCCGCCGCACTTGGGGCAGACGCAGGCATCGCCGAGGTAGCTGGCGGGATCGTCGGTGAACCAGTGGTCGGAGCCCTGCTTGCGGAACAGCTTGATGACGGCGTCGAGCGTGTCGTCGTTCATGACGGTCTCGCCGCATTCCTCGCAGGTGAACGCGGGGATGGGGACGCCCCAGTTGCGCTGGCGGGAGATGCACCAGTCGGGACGGCCCTCGACCATGGAGGTGATGCGCTTGATGGAGTTCGCGGGATAGAAGCGCACCTTCGCGAGCTCGGACAGCGCCTGCTTGCGCAGGCCCGTGTCGTCCATCGAGACGAACCACTGGCTCGTGGCGCGGAAGATGACCGGGTTCTTGCAGCGCCAGCAGTGCGGGTAGCTGTGGACCATGTCCTCGTGCAGGATGAGCGTGCCGCGCTCCTCGAGCCACTTGATGATGACGGGGTTGGCCTCGTTGACCTCCATGCCGGAGAACGGACCGCCGGAGCCCATGCCCTCGCCCTTGTAGAACACGCCGTCGTCGTCGACGGGCATGACCACGGGCACGTCGAACTGGATGCCGGCGAGGTAGTCATCGACGCCATGTCCGGGTGCGGAGTGCACGATGCCGGTGCCGTCTTCGAGGGTGACGTAGTCGGCGTAGATGAACTTGCCGGTCTCGCCCTGATCGCCGAAGACGGGCTGCTTGTAGCGCTGCTCGGCAAGCTCGGTGCCGGTGGCACGCCAGACGGAGCCGTCCTCGCCGTTGACGAGCATGGCGTCTTCCCAGCCGAACTTGGCAGCGCACTTCTCCCAGAGGGCCTCGGCGAAGATGTAGGCCAGGCCGTCGTGCTCGACGGCAACGTAGGCGGCCTCGGGATGCAGGATCACGGCGTCGTCGGCGGGAAGGGTCCAAGGCGTGGTGGTCCAGATGGCCACGTTGAGGCGGCCGTCCCAGGCCTCGAGGCCGGCGGGGACGGTCGTCATCTCGAAGCGAACGAAGATGGCCGGCGAGGCCTCGTCGGCGTATTCGATCTCGGCCTCCGCGAGCGCGGTGTGGCAGTGGCTGCACCAGTGCACGGGCTTGCGGCCGCGATAGATGGCGCCGGTGTCGAAGATGGCTTTGAAGATCTCGATGTCGGTGGCGTCGTAATCGTTGGTGTAGGTGAGGTAGGGGTTGTCCCACTCGCCGAGGACGCCCAGGCGCTTGAAGCCCTTGCGCTGGGTATCGACCTGCTCGACCGCCATCTTGCGGCAGAGCTCGCGGATCTTCTCGGTCGGAAGCTGGCGGAACTTCTCGGCACCGACCATGTCCTCGACCTTGTGCTCGATGGGCAGACCATGGCAGTCCCAACCGGGGACGTAGGGCGTCTCCTTGCCCTGCATGGCCCAGAAGCGGTTGATGATGTCTTTGGAGATCTTGTTCTGCGCGTGGCCGATGTGGATGGGGCCGTTGGCGTACGGGGGACCGTCGTGGAGCACGAAGCGCTCATGGCCCTGGTTCTTCTTGAGAAGCTGCTCGTAGACGCCCGCCTTGTCCCAGGCAGCAAGGCGCTTGGGCTCGTTCTGCGCGAGATTGCCGCGCATGGGGAACCCGGTGGTCGGCAGGTTGGTCGTATCCTTGTACTCGTTCGCCACGCTCTTCCTCCTTGTCCGCGGGCACGAAAAAAGCGCCCGTCCCCTCGTGCTGGGATGAAGCGCCCTGAAAGTGCCTCGCTCGTTCCACCCAGCGTGCGGGATTCCGCAGTACTCGGCTGACCTGTGTCGGCGGTCATTCCGGCGACGTCTACTTGCGCTCGCGCGCGTTCGGGCCGCAGCTCAGGGGTGATACCGGATGGGCGCGAGTGCGGGATCTCAGCTGCTCCGCTCTCTGTGACTCGCGCGGGTCCATACGACGTGTCCCCGTCAACGCACAAATCGGTATATTAGCACGAAGATGCCGCGAGCGGAACAGGACGCAATTATTCTGAGATACTGGAGCGAAACGGTGCGAACGGAGGGTTCCATGGACGCTGGCAGCTACACCGACATCAACGCCGAGACGATCGGACGTTGGGTCGACGAGGGCTGGGAATGGGGTATGCCCATCGATCATGAGACATACCGACGGGCCAGCGCAGGGGATTGGCAGGTGCTCCTCACGCCGACGCGTCCCGTGCCGCGCGCATGGTTCGGAGAGCTGGAAGGGGCGCGCGTGCTCGGGCTCGCCTCGGGCGGCGGACAGCAATGTCCCATCTTCGCCGCAGCCGGGGCACAGGTGACAGTGCTCGACTACACACCCGCCCAACTCGAGAGCGAGCTCCTCGTCGCAGAGCGCGAGGGATATCCCATCGCCTGCATCCGCGCGGACATGACCAGGCCGCTCCCCTTCCCCGATGAGAGCTTCGACCTTGTCTTCAACCCGGTCTCGCTCTGCTATGTGCGCGAGGTCGAGCCGATCTGGCGCGAGGCCGCCCGCGTGCTCGTGCCCGGAGGTTCCCTGCTCACGGGGTTCGACACCGTCATCAACTACATCGTCGACGGAGACGAGGAGCGCATCCGCTGGTCGCTCCCCTTCGATCCGACCGTCGATGCCGAGCAGGCCGCATTTCTCTCCGAGGACGATGCGGGGATGCAGTTCAGCCATACCCTCGACGAGATGCTCGGCGGGCTCCTGAGCGCCGGGTTCTCGATCGGAGACCTCTACGAGGATACGAACGGAGAGGGACGTCTCCACGAGCTGGGTATCCCCACCTACCTCGCGGTCCGCGCCGTGAAGCGCTAGAAATGCACCCCCTTCCATGCGTTTTCGGTATCGCCTGCCGCAATGGGAGGTCGCGCGCGCAACATGCATGAGATAATGCAAACAGTTATGGATGCACCGACCGGAAGAGGCTGACATGACCCCCGAAGAGCGCAAGTATCTCCTGCTCCTCGCCGAGAAGTTCCCCACCGTCCAAGCGGCGTACACCGAGATCATCAACCTCGAGGCAATCCTCAACCTCCCGAAGGGCACCGAGCACTTCATGAGCGATGTCCACGGCGAGTACGAGGCCTTCCTGCACATCCTCAACAACTGCTCGGGCGTCGTGCGCGAACGCGTCCGCGCCACCTTCCGCCATGAGCTCACCACCGTCGAGCAGGACGATCTCTGCACGCTCATCTACTATCCGCGCGAGAAGCTCTCGCGCCTCAAGAAGGCGGGGGTCGTCAACGGCGAATGGTATTTCCAGACGCTGCTGCGCCTCGTCCGCCTCGCGCGCTATCTTTCGGGCTTCTACACGCGCTCCAAGGTGCGCAAGGCCATGCCCGAATCGTATTCCTACATCATCGACGAGCTCCTCCGCGCCTCCTCCGTAGGCGAGACGAGCCGCCATGAGTACCATGTGCGCATCATCGAATCCATCGTAGAGGTCGGGGCCGCCGAAGACTTCATCACGACCCTCGCCGCGCTCATCAAGCGCCTTGCAGTGGACCATCTGCATCTGGTGGGCGATGTATACGATCGCGGACACAAGGGCGACCGCATCATGGACTGCCTCATGGATTACCACTCGCTCGATATCCAGTGGGGCAACCACGACATCGCCTGGATGGGTGCGGCATGCGGAAGCGAGGTGTGCATCGCGAACGTCGTACGCACCTGCGTCCGCTACGGCACCATCCACATGCTCGAGAGCTCGTACGGCGTCTCGCTCCGCAAGCTCTACCTGTTCGCGCAGGAGACCTACGGCGAGTCCGAACCGGTCGCCCAGGAGAGCAGCTATGCGCAGCCCGGCTCGCTCGGAAGCTCGGGCTCCAACACGACATCTCCGGTCGAGATGGCCATCAACATCATCCTCTTCAAGATCGAGGGACAGCTCATCATGCGCCACCCCGAGTTCGGCTGCGATGGGCGCCTGCTCCTCGACAAGATCGACCGCAAGACGGGCACGATCTGCATCGACGGCACGGTGTGGCCGCTCTCGACCGTCAACTTCCCCACCGTCGATCCTGCGAATCCCTACGAGCTCTCCGAGGGCGAGCGGGAGGTCATGGACTCCCTCGTGCGGGGCTTCTCCCACTCGGCGCTCCTGCGCAGCCATGTGGAATTCCTCTACACCCACGGATCGACCTACCTCGTGTGCAACGGCAACCTCCTCTTCCATGGATGCGTCCCCATGGACGAGCAAGGCGGGTTCCGCGTCATAGAGACGCCCAAGGGACCGCTTTCGGGCCGTCCCTACCTCGACTTCTGCAATCACATCGCACGCCGGGCGTGGAGAAAGGGAGACGACGAGTCGCTCGACTGGATGTGGTATCTCTGGTGCGGATACAACAGCCCGTTCGCAGGCCGCGTCGTCAAGACGTTCGAGCGTGCGTTCATCCCCGACAAGACCGCATGGACGGAGCCCCAGGACCCGTATTTCACCTTCAACGAGGACCCCGACGCCTGCGACCGCGTGCTTGCGGAGTTCGGGCTCGAGGGCCCGAACTGCCACATCATCAACGGGCATAAGCCCGTACGCGCCTCCATGGGCGAAAGCCCGCTCAAGGCAGGCGGCCGCGTCATCGTGATCGACGGTGGTTTCTGCCATGCCTACCATAAGACCACCGGCATCGCGGGCTACACGCTCATCTCTGACGCCGACGGCCTCCGCCTCAAGGCGCATCGTCCCTTCGGCACCATCAGCGATGCGCTCGACCTCAACGCAGACATCATGAGCGATACTGACCGCTTCGAGCGCTACTACGAACCGCGGCGCGTAGCCGAATGCGATGATGGCAAGCGCATCAAAGCTCAGATCGAGGACCTGCAGATGCTTCTCGACGCGTACCGCTCGGGCGAGCTGAAGGAACGCTGAAGCTGGTAGGTGCTCTGGTAAGGGTGCAGCGCAAGGCACCGTGTAAAATCTAAGTCTCTGGCACTGAGGTTATTATGTGATGGCGTGGCATGATCGCCACCGATGGGGTATGACAATGCAAGAGGCAACCTACACGCAGCGAAAAAGGATGTGACATGAACGACCAGAAGAAGCGCCGCACGATGCTCATCTACATCATCGTGACACTCATCGCCTACGTCCTCGTGAGCAACCTGCTGTTCCCGCAGATCCGCAACGCCCAGATCACCACCGTGGAATACAGCACCTTCCTCTCAGACGTCGAAGATGGGAAGGTCAAGGAGGTGGAGCTCAACACCGGCACCAACACCATCCGCTACACGCAGAAGGACGATGCCGAGAGCCACATCTACGAGACCACCCTGTTCCCCAACGATACGCAGCTCGTCCCCGTGCTCCGCGAGCATGACGTCGAGTTCTCCGCAAGCATCCCCAACCAGTCCAGCGATCTCTGGCTCTACATGCTGCTCTCCTACGGCCTGCCGCTGCTCATCTTCCTCGGAGGCGGCTGGCTCATCAACCGCAGGCTCCGCAAGCAGATGGGCGACGACAACTCGATGAACTTCGGCGGAGGCTTCGGCGGCTTCGGCATGGGAGGCCTCGGCAAGTCCAACGCCAAGATGGTCAAGGGCGAGGAGACCGGCGTTACGTTCAAGGACGTAGCCGGCCAGGATGAGGCGAAGGAATCGCTCGTCGAGATCGTCTCGTTCCTCAAGAACCCCGATAAGTACACCGCCATCGGCGCTCGCTGCCCGCGCGGCGCCCTGCTCGTCGGACCTCCGGGAACCGGCAAGACCCTGCTCGCCCGCGCCGTCGCAGGCGAGGCGGGCGTTCCGTTCTTCCAGATCTCGGGTTCCGAGTTCGTCGAGATGTTCGTCGGCCGCGGTGCCGCCAAGGTGCGCGACCTCTTCAAACAGGCAAGCGAGAAGGCGCCCTGCATCGTCTTCATCGACGAGATCGATGCCGTGGGCAAGAGCCGCGACTCGAGCCTCAACTCCAACGATGAGCGCGAGCAGACGCTGAACCAGCTCCTCTCCGAGATGGACGGCTTCGACAACCAGAAGGGCATCGTCGTCCTCGCCGCCACGAACCGTCCCGAGACGCTCGACCAGGCGCTCCTGCGCCCCGGCCGCTTCGACCGCCGCATCCCCGTCGAGCTCCCCGACCTCGCCGGCCGCGAGGCGATCCTCAAGATCCATGCCGACGACGTGAAGATGGAGCCGGGCATCGACCTCTCCGTCATCGCGAAGTCCACCCCCGGCGCATCCGGCGCCGACCTCGCCAACATCATCAACGAGGCGGCCCTGCGCGCCGTGCGCAACGGCCGTTCGCGCGTGAGCCAGGAGGATCTGCTCGAATCGGTCGACGTCGTCATCGCCGGCGAGAAGAAGAAGTCGACGGTGCTCTCCGAGCATGAGAAAGAGGTCGTCTCCTACCACGAGACCGGCCACGCCATCGTCGCCGCCATGCAGAAGGGCTCCGCACCGGTCACCAAGATCACCATCGTTCCGCGCACCTCCGGAGCACTTGGCTTCACGATGCAGGTCGATGAAGACGAGCACTTCCTCACCACGCGCCAGCAGGCCAAGGACAAGATCGCCGTGCTCTGCGGCGGACGCGCAGCGGAGGAGCTGATCTTCGGCGAGATGACCACGGGCGCCAGCAACGACATCGAGCGTGCGACGGCACTCGCCCGCGCCATGGTCACCCAGTACGGCATGTCCGAGAAGTTCGGCATGGTCGCCCTCGGTCACCAGCGCAACCGCTATCTCGGCGGCGGAGCTGAGCTCACCTGCTCAGAGGGGACCGCGCAGGAGATCGACGCCGAGGTGCAGCGCCTTGTCGAGGAGGGGCATCAGACCGCCCTCAAGACCCTGCAGGAGAACCGCTTCAAACTGCACGAGATTGCACACTACCTGCAGCGCAAGGAGACCATCACCGGCGAGGAGTTCATGAACATCCTCACGCGCGATGACGGCTTCGCCCCCAAGATGGCCGCGATGAAGCGCGATTAGCCCGAACGGAACAGCCGCTCATGAAGAGGGTCCCTCATGCGAGGGGCCCTCGTTCGTTCTATGCCCTATCCCGAGCGAACAGCTCCCAGAACGCGACAGCGGAGGATGCGGCGACATTGAGCGAGTCGACGCCCCGAGCCATCGGGATGATCACGTGGGCGTCGCAGGCATCGAGGACGGCACGGGAGAGACCCGAACCCTCGTTTCCGAAGAAGAGCGCACGCTTCTCGGGAACCTTGAGCGATGGATCGTCCAAGCTCACCGCGTCATCCTTGAGCGCAAGCGCATAGCAGGCGAACCCCGCGCCATGGAGAGCGTCGATCGTAGCATGCGGCCACGCATCGGGCTCGGCCTGCGCCCAGGGAAGCCTGAACGTATTGCCGATGGATACGCGGATGGCGCGACGTGCGAGCGGGCTGGTGCAGGATGGCGACAGGATCACGGCGTCGACGCCGAGCGCGGCTGCGGAACGGAAGAGCGCGCCGACGTTGCTCACATCGACGATGTCCTCGACGACGCAGACGTTGCGCGCGCCTTCGATCGCCTCCGCAACAGAGAGCAGGGGTTTGCGGCGGAAGGCCGCGAGCACCCCGCGCGTGACCTTGTAGCCAACGAGCTCGCTCATCGCCGCATGGTCCATCACATAGACGGGCACCTCGGGATCAACATGTTCGAGCAGGTAGGCGCACGTATCGAGGCGCCGCTCATCGATAAGCAGCGAGACGCATTCCAGGTCTTCGTCGAGCGCGACCTCGAGCGCCATCTTCGACTCTACGATCATGAGCGCGCGCTCGTCCTCGAAGCGTGTACGCAGCGGATGGTCGGTCAGGTCTCGGTAATCGGCAAGCCGTTCGTCATTAAGCGAATGAACTTCTATGATTGGTCTAGATTCCACGTAATCCCCCTACGATGAAGCCATAGAATAGTATAGTTGGCAGACACGCGCCCAAGGCGCGACATCGCGATCGAAACGGTTCGGCAGGCATGGCAAAACACGCACTCATCGAAGCAGAGCCCGAGACGCCTCCGCGCAAGCGCAAGCACCTCCTCTGGATCATCCCCCTCACGCTCGCCATTCTCGCAGGAGCGATCTATGGCGGCGGCGTCTGGTACTTCAGCGAGCACTTCCTTCCCAACACGACGGTCGAGGGCGATGACGTATCGCTGCAGACCACCGAGGAGCTCGCCACCCTCATCGAGTCGCGCTCGGGTGATTACCAGGGCACCTTCGTCGGCGACGGCTTCGAGATCCCCTTCGATGGAGACGCTATCGGCTATTCCTACGACGGCGATGCCTACGCCGCCGAAGCGATGTCCCAGCAGAACACCCTGAGCTGGCCCATCGAATACGCAGGCACGCACCATCTCACCGCGACCCTTGTCCCCTCGTTCGACGCCGACAAGGTCTGGGACCTCTTCGAGCCGGTCATCGCCGACGCGAAGAAGGCCCTGGACGGGCTCCCCCATCGAGGCGTGCATTTCGACGAGGAAAGCGATCACTACGTCGTCTCCGATGAATCGCGCAAGGTCGCGCTCGACCGCGACCGGGTCATCGATGCGACCAACGAGGCGATCCAGAGCTTCGACGCGACGATCGAGATCGGACCCGAGTGCTACGGCGTCGACCCCGAGGCGCAGGCGATCGTCGACGCAGCGAACTTTTTCGCCGATGCCAAGGTACACCTCACGATGAACGGCGTCGATGCGATCGACGTCGACGGCAAGCAGATCAGCCAGTGGATCAAGATCGCGGATGACGGCACCGTCACCCTCGACGAGCAGGCCATCCTCGACTGGGGCCCCGGAGGCCTCTCCGACATCCTCGACACCGTGGGCAAGCCGCGCACCTACACCCGTCCCGATGGTGAGAAGATCACCGTAGTGGGAGGCGGCCCGTACGGCTGGATCATCAATGGCGCCGAGTCCGCGAAGCTCATCCTCGCGGCCATCAAGAGCGGCAAGCCCCAGACCGTCGAGATTCCCACCTATCAGAATGCCGACCGTGTGAATCCGGGCGGGCAGGACTGGCCCGACAAATACATCGACGTCGATATCTCCGAGCAGCATGCGCGCATGTACATCGACGGCGAGCTCGTGTGGGAGACCGATATCGTGACCGGCGAGCCCGACGGTGTGCACGACACCCCGCAAGGCGTCTTCTTCGTCAGCGAGCACGAGACCGATGTCACGCTCTTCAACCAGGGCACCGTCCCCGAGGGAGAGACCTACGAGGAGAACGAATACAATCCCGAGGACGGCTGGATCTCCCACGTCGACTTCTGGATCGCCTACGACCGTGGCGAGCGCGGTTTCCACAACGCCGATTGGCGCTGGCAGTTCGGCAAGGACGACTACGGCACCTACATCTACACCTATTACGGCAGCCATGGCTGCATCAATATGGACTACGAGCCTGCACGCCTGCTCTTCGACCTTACGGAACTCGGTGACGCCGTCGTCATCCATGAGTAAGGTGGGCATCAGATCCTAAGAATCAACCCTCCGACCGTTCGGGTCGGAGGGTTTTCGTATCAAACCTTTGAAAAGAGAGCTGCTACCAGCCGCGGCGTCCTCCCCGCTGGTTGCCGGCCATGTTGCGCATCATCGACTGCATCTGGCGCATGCCCTTCTTGGAGCCGCCATCTGCGATGCCGCGCATCTTGCCCATCATCTTGTTCATGTCGCTCCACTGCTTGATGAGCTGGTTGACCTCCTGCACGGTGTGGCCGGATCCCGCGGCGATGCGCTTGCGACGCTGGCCGTTGATGATCTTGGGCTTGAGGCGCTCCTCCTTGGTCATGGAACGAATCATGGCCTCGATGCGGACCATCTGCTCCTCGTCGACGTTGCCGCCCTGCTGGGCGAGGGCGCGCTCGGCGCCGGGAATCATGCCGAGGAGCTTGCCGAGGCCGCCCATCTTGCGGATCTGCTGCATCTGGGCGAGCAGGTCGTCCATCGTGAAGCCGGAGCGCAGCATGCGCTCGGCAGCTTCGATGCTCTCCTGATCGGCGATCTTCTGCGCCTGCTCGATGATGCCGATGACGTCGCCCATGCCGAGGATGCGCTTGGCCATGCGGTCGGGATGGAAGACCTCGAGCGAGTCGGGCTTCTCCCCCATCGAGACGAACTTGATGGGCTTGCCCGTGACCTCGCGGACCGACAGCGCGCCGCCGCCGCGGGCATCGCCGTCGAGCTTGGACATGATGACGCCGTCGAAATCGACGCGCTCGGCGAATGTGGTGACCACGTTCACGATATCCTGGCCGCCCATGGCGTCGACGACCATGAGGATCTGGTCGGGCTTGACCGCGTTCTTGATGTCGACGGCCTCGGCCATCATCTCCTCATCGATCTGGAGACGGCCCGCCGTGTCGACGATCACGATATCGCAGAGACGGTCGACGGCATTCTGGGTGGACTCGCGCGCGATCCTGACGGCGTCCCTGCCATCACCGCGGTAGACGGGCACGCCGATCTCCTCGCCGAGGGTGGCGAGCTGGTCGGCAGCTGCCGGACGATGGACGTCGCAGGCGGCGAGGAGCGGGTTGCGCCCCTGCCCCTTGAGAAGGTATGCGAGCTTGGCTGCCGCCGTGGTCTTGCCCGAGCCCTGGAGGCCGACGAGCATGATCACGTTGGGGGTACGGTTCTGGGCGAGCGTCATCTTGCTCTCGGTCGAGCCGAGGAGCTCCGTGAGCTCGTCGAGGACGATCTTGACGACGTTCTGCGCGGGCGTGAGCGAATCCATGACCTCGGAGGTCAGGCACTTCTCCTTGCAGTCGGCGACGAAGCGCTTAACGACGCGGTAGTTGACGTCGGCCTCGAGCAGCGCCATGCGGATCTGGCGCATCGCGGCGTTGATATCGTCCTCGGTGAGGCGTCCCTTGCCCTTGAGCTGGGCGAAGGTGTCCTGGAGACGGTCTGAGAGCGACTGGAACACGGCCATAGCTTACATCCCTTCGCCGACAAGCGCGCGGCAGAACTCGAGCGCATCGAACGTCTGCAGATCATCGATCCGCTCGCCCACCCCGATGCGGTAGATGGGGAGCTTCAGCTGGTTGGAGATGGCGAGCGCGATACCGCCCTTGGCGGTACCGTCGAGCTTCGTGATGATGAGGCCGTCGACGTCGAGCGCGTCGTTGAACTCGCGGGCCTGGTTGAGGCCGTTCTGCCCGGTCGTCGCGTCGATGACGAGCACGACCGTGACGGGCATGGTGGCGCGCTTGCGGGCGACACCCACGACCTTGGCGAGCTCGCGCATGAGCTCGGGACTCGTGTGGAGGCGCCCCGCGGTGTCGATGAGCACGAGCTCGCTGCCGCGCTTCTCGGCCTCCTCGAGCACCTCGTAGCAGACGCTCGCGGGATCGGAGCCGCGCTCGCGCGTGATCATGTCGATGCCGGCGCGTTCGGCCCAGATATCGAGCTGCTCGATGGCTGCGGCACGGAACGTGTCCGCACCGCCGATGAGGACGTTCTTGCCCTGCTTGTGCGCGCGTCCGGCGAGCTTGCCCACCGTCGTCGTCTTGCCGGCGCCGTTGATGCCAACGAACAGCACGCAGGACGGCATGTCCTCGAACGGGTCGCGCGCGCAGGGCGTGAAGACGGCTGCGAGGCGCTTGGCGAGCGCCTCCTTGAGCTGCGGTGCGCGGGTGAGGTTCTCACGTGCGGCCTGCTCGCGCAGATCGTCGGTCACGGACGCTGCGACCTCGGCGCCCATATCGCCCATGACGAGGGTGTCCTCGAGGTCGACCCAGAAGTCCTCGTCGACCTCGCCGCCCATGTAGAAGATCTCGTTGATGGCCTCGCGGGATCGGGCGAGACCGGCCCGAAGGGTGTCGAAGAAGCCCATCTTATGCATCAACCACCTTTCCGGTCGTACGGTCGAGGCGCTGGGAGACCACATGGCTCACGCCATCTGCCTGCATGGACACGCCGTAGAGGACGTCGGCCTGCTCCATCGTGCGCCGCTGGTGCGAGATGACGATGAGCTGCGTCGTCTCCTTGAGGGTGTCGATCGCCCCGAGGAGCTTCGAGAGGTTGGAATCATCGAGCGCGGCCTCCACCTCGTCGAACACGTAGAAGGGGGTCGTACGCGCCTTGTAGACGGCGAAGAGCAGCGCGAGCGCGGTGAGCGACTTCTCGCCGCCCGAGAGCAGCGTCATCTTCGCGAGGCGCTTGCCCTTGGGCTGCGCGACGACCTCGATGCCCGTCTCGTCGAGGCGGTCGGGATCGGTCATCTCGAGATGCGCCTCGCCGCCGGGGAACAGCGTCGAGAAGATCTCGGAGAAGTTCTCGTTGACCTTGTCGAACACGATGAGGAACTGCGTGCGCATCTTGCGCTCGATCGCGGAGGTGATCTTCTTGAGGGCGGTGCGGGCGCGCTCGAGGTCGTCGACCTGCTCGACGATGTAGTCGGCGCGCTCCTTGAGTTTGGTGTACTCGTCCATCGCGACCTCGTTCACGGGGCCGATCTCGGCGATCTGGCGCTCGAGCGAGGCTGCGCGGGACTCGCAGGCGGCACGATCCTCGGGTGCGGGGAGCATGAGCGCCTCGTCGAGGATGGCGCCTGTCTCGGTGATGCGGCGCACGGCGTTCTCGACCTGGACCTCGAGGCGGCCGAGGTCGATCTTCACGTCGTTCGAAGCCGTGCGGGCGGCGTCGAGGTCCGCGGATGCGGCATCGACCTGCGCGCGGGCATCGCCGATCGTCTTCTTGAGCGAATCGGAGTCCGCCTCGGCGAGCGAGGCGCGGTCCTTGAGGCGGGCCGCCCAGGAGAGGGCGCGCTCGTGGATGGCATGGTAGCGGTCGTAGAGCGGGTCGACGCGGAGCCGCACGACCTCGAGCGAGCGGGACGAGAGGCGCGTGGCATCGATACGACGAGCGAGCTCGGTGAGCTGGACATCCATGAGCCGGACGCGCTCGGAGAGATGCGACGTGCGCTCGGAGACCATCGCGCGCTGGAGGCGCACGTCGGAGAGCTGGGCGTTCGCCTTCTCCTCGTCGTCGACGCAGCCACGACGGCGTGCTTGCGCCTCCTCGAGGTCGCGCGAGAGCTCCTGGGCCTCCTGACGGGCTTCAGCAGCTGCAGCACGATGTCCCGCGATGAGCCCGCGCGCCTCCTCGGCGCGTGAACGGGCCTCGGCACGGCTCTCCTCGACCTGGCTCCTCTCGGAGAGCGCAGCGTCGCGCTGGCTCGAGAGGCGGCCGATCTCGGATGTGATCGAGGCGATCTCGCCGGATAGCGATGCGATGTCGCCGCGCACCGCGACGAGGCTCGACTGGGTGTCTGCGAGGCGCATCTGCGCGGCCATGAGCTCTGCCGCGGCGGAAGCACACTCGTCCCTGAGGTCGTCCATCCCGTCTTCGAGCGCGCGGATGCGGCGCTTGCGCTCGAGCATGCCCTTGCCAGCGTCGAGCGTCGTGCCGAGGATGCAGCGTCCGTCCGGGAGAACGCAGGAGCCGTCGGCCGCGACGAAGGTGAGGCCGGGGCATGATACATGGGCGGCGAGCGCATCGCCGATGCCGTCGACGAGGCGGACATCTCCCAGAAGAGCGTCTATGAGCGCCGTTGCGCCATCGTCGACCTGCATGCGGTCGATGAGCGCCTGCCCGGAGATTCCTCCCGCCTCACGGCTTCTCAGGGGCTCGGAGAGGGATACGATGGCTGCCCTTCCCGCCACATCCCCGAGCGAGGATGCGGATGCCGCCAGCCCGCACGCGGCGTCTCCGTCGCGGACCACGAGGGCGGAGAGATCGTCCCCGAGCAGGCGCTCGACGAGCGGCTCGAGCGATGATTCGATATGGATGAGGTCGCCGAGACGGCACACGATATCGTCGCGGTGGTCGCCTTCGGCGAGCGCCGCGGCAAGCGGGCTCGCGGCCTCGACCTCTGCATCGACCGAGCGCAGCGCGGCGAGCGTCGCCTCGGAGGCGGAGAGCTTGTCGCGGGCCTCGGCATCGCGCTTCCTGGCGGATGCGAGACCGTCCTCGAGCGTGGGGATGGAGCTCGAGAGCGTCAGCGCGCTCTCACGTGCGGTCGCAAGGCTTCCCTCGGCGCGATCCCTGTCGGCGGAGCGGGCGTCGAGCGCCGCGGCGCAGGTGCTGAGAAGCTCCTCGATCTGGGCGAGGCGCCCAGCGTACATGCGATCCTCGACCTCGGCGTTTCCGACCTGGTCCTCGAGCTTCGCGTAGGCGAGCGTCTCGCGGTCTGCGCGCGCCTCTGCATCGCGTACGAGCCCGCCGAGCCGTCCTGCCTCGGAGTTGGCCTTCTCACGCGCATCGCGGGCGTTGCGTGCGGCATCGGAGAGGTCGGCGACCTTCCCGTCGAGGTCCGCGAGGCGCACGCGCGCATCGGAGAGCTCGTGGACGATGCGCTCGCGTTCGAGCGCGGTATCGGCACGCTGCTTCTCGGCGGTCGAGAGCTGCATGCGCATCTCCGACAACCGGGAGACCATGTTCTTGCCCTTCTCCTCGAGAAGGCGCATGTCGGACTCCATGCGGCCGAGCACGTCCTGCATGCGGCGGCGCTGCTCGCCGAGGTCGCCCACGAACAGCCCCTTCTGCTCGAGCAGGGACTGGAGCTTGTCGAGTTCGCGGCGCTTCTCGTCGACGCGGTACTGGGCGAGCTCGACGGCGGCCTCGGCCTCGCGGTCGCGGGCGGCGAGGGCGGCATAGCCCTCCTGAAGGCGGCGCAGGTCGTCGACGGCGAGGATGGTCGTGAGCTCGGAGAGCTCCTTGGTGAGGTCGCGTGAGCGCATGGCCTTGTCGACCTGGCGCTCGAGCGGCTTGAGCTGCCGCATGATCTCCCGCTCGACGACCTTGGCCTTCGCCAAGTTCTCGTCCATCGATGCGAGCTTGCGCTCGGAGCGGACCTTGCGGCGGCGATGCTTGGATATGTCCGCCGCCTCCTCGATGAGGGAGCGGCGTTCCTCGGGCCTGCTCGAGAGGATCGAATCGAGCTTACCCTGGCTGATGATCGAATGGGTGTCCTTGCCGAGGCCCGTGTCGTGCAGGATGTCGGTGATGTCCATCAGGCGGCACGGCGCGTTGTTGATGAGGTACTCGCTCTCGCCCGAACGGTACATGCGGCGCGTGATCGCGACCTCGGTGAAGTCGACGGGCAGCGTGTGGTCGGTGTTGTCGAGGACGAGGGTGACCTCTGCGAGGCCGACGGCGTTGCGGGCCGATGAACCCGAGAAGATGACGTCCTCCATTGCCTGTCCGCGCAGCTGCTTCGCGCTCTGCTCGCCGAGGACCCACAGGATGGCGTCGGCGACGTTGGACTTGCCGCTGCCGTTGGGGCCCACGACCACGGTCAGGCCGGGGTCGAAGATCATGGCGGTCTTATCGGCGAAGGATTTGAACCCCTTCAGGGTGAGCGACTTCAGATACACGGTTCAGCGCCCTCCTCGTCTTGGCTGGAGTCGGATTCGGACGCATCGGCACCCCCGTTGGGAGCGGGAAGGCAGCCGAAGAAGATGAGCGCCTGCTCGGCAGCGATGGACTCGGATTCCTTCTTGGAGCGGCCCTCCCCCGTTCCGACCTTCTCGCCATCGACGAAGACGGCGGAGACGAAGACGGGGCAGTGCGCGGGACCCGTACGGTCGATGAGCTGGTATTCGGGTGCGCAGTGGAGGCTGCGCTGCGTGTACTGCTGCAGCATCGACTTGGTATCGAGCGGACGTTCCGCGAGCTTCGGATCGACGTGCACGAGCAGCGTGCGCTCGATGAAGGAGGCGCATGCCTCCTCTCCCCCGTCGATGAACAGGGCTGCGACGAGGGCCTCGTAAACGTCCTCGAGCGCGTGGCGCATGCCGCGCGAATGGGTGCCCTTCTCCGAATCGCCCATGATGATGAGCGGCGCGAGCCCGAGCTCCTCGGAGACCTGCGAGAGCGTCGTCCCGGAGATGAGCGAGATCTTGAGCCTCGTGAGCTCGCCCTCGTCCATCCCGTCGAACCGCTCGAAGAGGTGCTTGGAGACGACAGCGCCCAAGATGGCATCGCCCAGGAATTCGAGGCGCTCATAGGAGGCCGCGACGCCCTTGCCCTCGGCTGCCGAGGGATGCGTCACGGCCGCGGCCACGAGATCCTGGTCATCGAAATGGTGCCCGCAGATCGCCTCGACCCGGGACAGCCTGCCCTGCATGCTCAAGCGGAGGCTCCTTGCTTACTGTGCGCCCTCGATGGCGTCGACGGCATCGCGCACGGTGGCGATGGCCTCGAGAGCCTCGTCATCGAAGGTGAGGTCGAACTCGTCCTCCATGGTGGTCACGAGCTCGAGCAGCTCGAACGAATCGGCGCCGAGGCTCTTGAAGCTCGTCTCCTCGTCGATCTCGATGTCCTCGTCGACGTCGAGGGTATCGAGGACGATCTCGATGACACGCTCGAGGATAGCGGTGCGGTCCATGCCAACCTCCTTGCCGCAGGCGATTGCCTGGGCTTCTAGATACGGGAACCCTTCTGGTTCATTCTACCCTTCCAGCGCCTGCACGCAGGCGTCGGCAATCTTTTCACACAGCCCTCCGCGGACGGCGGCGGCGCAGGCGAGCACGCCGTTCTTGAAAGCCTCGGCGCTGGTGGAGCCGTGACCCTTCACGACGGGCGCCTTGAGTCCGAGCAGGATGGCACCGCCGTACTCGTCACCCGAGAGATCGGCGCCGAGCGACTTCAGCAACGGCTTGAGGAACAGCGCGCCGACGGCTGAGCGCTTGGAGGAGGCCACGCCGTCCTTGATCCTGGCGACGATGTACTTCGCCGTTCCCTCGAGGGTCTTGAGCGCGATGTTCGCGGTGAATCCGTCGGAAACGATCACGTCGTACGACCCGTTGAGGATATCGGTTCCCTCGGCGTTGCCCACGAAGTTGATGGAGGGCTCGGCTGCGAGCGCCGCATGGTATGCGAGCGCCATCTCGGAGCCCTTGGTATCCTCGGATCCGTTGCACAGGAGCGCGACCGTGGGGTTATGGGTGCCCACGGCGACGCGCGAGTACGCGGAGCCCATCTGCGCAAACTGCACGAGGGCCTCGGGCTTGACGTCGGCATTGGCGCCCATGTCGAGGAAGACGGTCTTGTGGCCGCGGAGGCCGGGCAGCGGAAGCGAAAGTGCGGGGCGCTTGATGCCCTTGATGCGTCCGATGCCGAAGGTGGCGGCGGTGAGGACGGCACCCGTCGATCCGGCGGAGAACAGGCCGTCTGCCTTGCCATCGGCAACCGCCTTCACTGCCATGACGATGCTCGAGTACTTCTTGCGTCGTACGGCATTCGCAGGATGCTCGTCCATATGGATCACGCTCGTCGAGACGAGCGCCTCCACGCGGTCGCGGCCCTCTGCGAACGGGACGACGATGTCCTCATCGCCCACGACGAGCAGCTCGAGGTCGGCATCGGCCGTCAGCGCTGCATCCAGACCTCCCAGAAGATCACGGGGATCCCTATCGCTTCCCATCACGTCGACGCAGATCTTGGTCATCGTTCCTCCTCGGTTTCCAGCGTGTCCTTATGAAAACCGACCCCGGAGGGTCGGTTGGCGTAGCTCGATGGTCGTGCGTCTACTCGGTGACGATGACCTCGCGGTCCTTGTAGTAGCCGCAGTTGGGGCACACGTGGTGCGGGAGCTTGGGAGCGCCGCACTGCGGGCAGACGGAGCGGCTGGGAGCTGCGAGCTTGCTGTTAGCCGAACGGCGGGTGTGGGTGGCGCCGCGGCCCTTCTTCTGTTTAGGTACTGCCATCTTAGAACCTCTCTTGACTCTCACGCCCTCGATGCGGGCGGCCTTGCTAATCGTCACAGACCGATACACTATACCACGCTTGCTTGGAAAATACCCAAGAAAACATGAGAATTATGAGGATGAATCCTCGCTTTCGCCAAGATCGAGCGAAGCGAGCACCGCGAAGGGATTGGAAGCCGCGCGGCGCTCGGCGATGAGCGCGGCGTGACCGCAATCATGCTCGTTGAGGTTCTCGCCGCAGACCGGGCAGAGGCCCTTGCAATCCTCGCGGCACAGCACCACGAACGGCGTCTCCATGAGCAGCGCCGGAAGGAGCGCCTCGGAAAGGTCGATCGTGTTGTCAGCGCCGACGAGGCCGTACTCGAGGTCGTCGTCATCGTCCTGCACGGCATCCTCGGGCTCCTCGAAAAGGTAGTACTCATCGACCTCGGCTGAGATGTCCATCTCGGCGGGATCGAGGCAGCGGTCGCAGACGCCCACGACGTGCGCGCGGAGCATACCGGTGGCCAGGATGCCCTCGCCCGCGTTGGTCAGCACGAGATCGAAGTCGATTCCTGAGGGAAGCTCGAAATCGTGCCCGCCCAGGCAGTAGGAGTCCTCATCGGCATGACCCGAGAAGGGCAGGGTATCCCCCGCCCCCTTGAGACGCTCGTCAAGTGCGAATGGATACGGTTTCACCTAGGAAACCTACCAGGGCACGTTGTTGGACGTGTTGCGCGGGCCGGAGTTCTCGTCGAGGGTCTGGCGCACACGCGAGACGGAGCTCGTGAGCGACTTGAGGTTGTCCTCGAGATGCGCGAGCACGGTGTCGGCGTACTCCTCGGCGTTATAGCGCGTATCGCGCTCGTACTGCGCGGCCTGGTCGCGGATCGCATCCGCCTGCTGCTGGGCGAGGCGCACGATCTCCTGATCGCCCGCGAGGATCATGGCCTGCTGCTGGGCATCGGCGATGATCGAATCGGCCTGCTGCTGTGCGCGCGCGATGGTCTCGCTCTCCTCCTTGATGATGCGGCGGGCATCGGAAAACTCCTGGGGGAAGACCCTGCGGATCTCGTCGAGGATCTCATAGACATCCTGCGCGTCAACTATCTTCTTCTGGCCTCCGCCGGTGAGGGGCGAACGGGCCTCGCTTACCATCTGCTCGAGCTCGTCGACCAAGCTCTCGATCTCCTCGCCTGGCTGCATCCAGGGCTCCTTTCGATCAGCGCTCATACAGAGCGCGCCAAGCACGGCATATAGCCATAATCATTGTAATGTTAGCAGATTATCAGCGTGCAAGACGGTCGTTCGCGAAACGAACTCATGCCCTACCGAACCGGGCAGCAAGGCGCTCCTCCACGCATCGGGGAACGAGGAAGGAAACGTCGCGGCCGAGGGCTGCGAGCTCTCGCACGATCGACGAGGAGATGTAGCCGTACTCGCGGCTGCCCATGACGTAGACCGACTCGATGTCGGGTGCCATGAGGTTGTTGAGATCCGCCTGCTGCAGCTCGTACTCGAAGTCGGTCATCGCGCGCAGGCCCTTGACCACGGCGCCGGCGCCGATCGAGTGGCAGAGGTCGACGAGAAGGCCCTCGAAGCCCATGACCTCGACATTCGAGCAATCGGGGTCGTCCGCGACGGCCTCGCGGATCATGGCGACGCGCTCGTCGAGCGAGAAGACCCGTCCGGTGCCGTTCTTGCTGTAGGAAGCCGCCACGGCGACCGTCACGCGATCGAAGAGGTGGCAGCTGCGCCTGATCACATCGAGGTGGCCGTAGGTCACAGGGTCGAAGGTTCCGGGCACGCAGACGTGGCTCACGCGATCAAGCTCCATGGTCCTCCCCAATCCGGTAATAGTCGACAGCGGTCTCGCCCAACCTCTTGGAACGGATGAGCGTGGCGCACGGTGTCACGATCATGGGAGCCGCCGAAGCGCGCTCGTAGACCGCGATCCCGTCCATGGTAACGCAGCCGGCAGCCGAGAGGGACTCGAGGAGACGAGCGACCTCGGCGGCGGGCATCGCATAGGGCGGATCGAGGAAGACGAGGTCGAACGGAGCACCCTGCGAGGAGAGCCCGGCAACGGCTGCGAAGATATCGCCGGTGATGATGCGGTAGGATGCGGGCGCCGCCCCGAGCGAGGCGAGGTTGCCCTTGACCGTGTGGATGGCCTGCCTGCCGGCATCGACGAAGGTGCAGCAGGCGGCGCCGCGCGAGATCATCTCGATGCCGAATGCGCCGGATCCCGCGAACGCGTCGAGCACGCTCAGACCCTCGAGCGAGAGGTCGAAGAGCGAAAGCACCGACGAGGCGATCGATTCGCGTGTGCGGTCGGTGGTCGGACGCGTGTCGCGACACGACGGGGCGTCGATCGAGCGGCCTTTCCACATGCCTCCGACGATTCTCATGAGCGTACGACCTCGTCGAAATACGCCGAGAAGCGGCTCCGCACCTCGGCAGCGAGCGGACGATGGGTATCGGATCCGAGATCGGGATCCTCGCCTGCGATGGCACGGGCATCCGCATGCGCCGCCTCGACGAGGTCGAGGTCGGTCGCGAGATCCGAGATGCGCAGCGAAACGCCTCCGCTCTGGCGGTAGCCGAGCACCTCGCCCTCATGGCGCAGCTTGAGATCGAGCTCTGCGAGCTCGAAGCCATCCGAGGTTCGTTCAAGGGCCGAGAGGCGCGTGCGCGCGGTAGAGCCCTCGCGTGCGGCACTCGCGAGGAAGACCGTGCCGGGATGGTTGCCGCGCCCCACGCGGCCGCGGAGCTGGTGCAGCGTCGCGAGGCCGAACCGATCGGCGTTGAAGACGAGCATGACCGTCGCGTCGGGGACGTCAACGCCCACCTCGACGACGGTCGTCGAGACGAGGACATCGGCCTCCCCCGCCCTGAAGCGCATCATGACCTCGTCCTTCTCGGATGCGCTCATGCGGCCGTTCAGGAGCTCGACGGAAAGATCCGGGAAGATGGAGCGGGCGAGCTCATCTCGCGTTGCCACGGCGGCGCGGAGGCTCTCCTGGGTGACGGCCCCCTCGACAACATCGTCGAGTTCGGACCCATCGTCGGAATCGTCGATGAGCGGGCAGATGACATAGGCCTGATGACCTCGGGCAACAGCTTCGCGAATCGCCTCGTAGGCGACATCGAGGTTCTCGGGCGTCAGGACCTTCGTCGAGATGCCCGCGCCTGAGACGGGCCTGCGCGTGATGCGCGAGACGTCGACATCGCCGTAGAGCGAGAGCGCCAGCGTGCGCGGGATGGGCGTGGCGGTCATCGCGAGGAGGTCTGCGCCGGCTCCTTTGCTGCGCAGCAGGGCGCGCTGGTTCACGCCGAAGCGGTGCTGCTCATCGATGACGACGAGCGAGAGCTCGCGGAACGAGATGTCGTCGGAAAGGATCGCCGTGGTGCCGAAGACCGCATCGACCTCCCCGGCCGCAATGCGCTCGGCCGCATCCGCCCGTTCGCGCGCCGGAGTCGAGCCGGTGATAAGCGTCCAGCGGATGCCCGCCGCATCGAGCAGCGGGCCGACCTTCTCGGCGTACTGGCGCGCGAGAACCGATGTGGGAGCCATGACGGCGGCCTGCATGCCCGAGTCGGCGACAGCTGCGAGCGCGACGGCGGCGACGGCCGTCTTGCCGGTACCCACGTCGCCGAGCAGCAGGCGGTTCATGACGCGCGGCGCCGCCATATCTGAGAGGATATCGATCGCCGCGGCTTCCTGCTCATCGGTGAGCGAGAAGGGAAGCGCCCGCCGCAGGGCTTCAACGTGCATTCCCGCGACGGTGTGCCGTTTGGGAACCCGGTCTCCAAGGTCGATGCGCTGGCGCGTGAGCAGGGCGAGCTGCAGGCAGAGCAGCTCGTCGTAGGCGAGACGACGGCGTGCCGACCGTGCGCCGTCGAGCGTCGCGGGATAGTGGATCTCGCGCAGGGCGCGTCCGAGCGACATGAAACCATGGCGCGCTACCAGGTCGGCGGGCAGGAAATCGCAGGCATCACCCGCATCAGCGATCGCGGCGGATACGATGCGGCGCATCCAGGAGGCGGTGATGCCCTCCCCCACGGGGTGCACCGGCAGGATGCGCGCATATCCCGAGCCGTCCTGGGAACCTTCGAGTTGCTCGATGAACGGCGCCTTCATCTGGCGGAAGCCCTTGTAGAAGAGCACCTCACCCGAAAGCGCGATCGTATCACCCTTATGGAGCTGCTGGTAGAGCCAGGGCTGGCGGAAGAAGGTCGCGGTGAGCGCGCCCGTATCGTCATAGATGTCGACGGTCACGATGTTCATACGAGGCCGCGGCTGCCGCTGCGACACCTTGTCGACCGTGCCAACGACCGTCACGGTGCTGCCGACCTCGCAGAGGCCGATCTTAACGGTATGCGTGAAATCGAGGTAGCGGCGTGGAACGTGCAGCATGAGATCGCGGACGCGCAGGATCCCCAAGCGCTCGAGGGCATCTCCGCGGGACCCCGAAACATAGCGGAGCCTCCGCACGCTGTCCTCGAACGAGCACGTACGGCTCAGGCGGTCGCCCGCTTCGGGGATGCTGAGGCCGCCACCCATGGTCTCCGATCCCTATTCGATCGAGAAGATCACCGGGTAGAGGGGCTGCTCGCCGCGAAGGGGATCGATGTCGAGGTCGGGATAGGAATCCTCGATCTTCCCGACGAGGGCATCGAACTCATCGTCACCCATGTCCTCGCCCGCGAGGATCGTGAGGGTGTCGCCCTCGTCCTCGTCAAGCATCTTGCCGATGAGATCGAGGGTGACCTGCTCGACGGAGGAGCCGACGACGAGGATGTCATCGCCCTGGATGCCCATGATGTCGCCGGCGTGGATGGGGCTGCCGTCCGCTGCGGCCGAATCGCGCACCGCATGGGTGACCTCGCCGTCGCGCACATCGGCGAGGGCCTCGGTCATCGCGGCGACGTTGTCGGCGGCAGGAGCCTCGGCATCGACAGCGAAGAGCGCGGAGAACGCCTGGGGCACGGACTTGGTGGGCACGACGAAGGCGCTGCAGGAGTCGCAAGCGCTGGCGGCAGCCTCGGCGGCCATGCGGATGTTGCCGTTGTTGGGCAGCACGATGACCTCGTCGGCATTGGTCTCCTCTATTGCGGCGAGGATGTCCGCCGTGGACGGATTCATGGTCTGGCCGCCCGAGACGCACACGTCGACGCCGAGCGACTTGAGGATCTCCTCCTCGCCGGAACCGGCGGAGACGGCAACGAAGCCGAGCGGCTTGCGCGGACCCTTCTCCGCCGCCTTGTCGGCGGCGATCTTCGCCGTGCGGTCCTTGGCCTCGAGGTCCATGTTATGGATGAAGACCTCGAAGATCTGGCCGCGGTGGATCATGTGGCGCAACACATAGTCGGGACGGTTGGTGTGCACGTGGATCTTGAAGTCGGGGAACGCGCCCACGAGCAGCTCGCAGTCTCCGAGGCTCGCAAGGTAGCGGAGGTTCTCGTCGACGTCGAAGGACTCGTCGGCAGCATGGAAGAGGAACTCGGTGCAGTAGCGGTACTCGGAGCCCTCCCAGTCATCATTGAGCTCGATCGCCACGACGCTGGCGACCTGGGCCTTGGCATCCTCGGCGGAGATGGGATCGACGGTGGGGTTGAAATCGCGGAGCTCTCCGGCCTTGCCCTCGACGGCGTTGACAAAGGCCTCGAAGAAGGTTGCGAAGCCGAACGCGCCGGAGTCGACGACGCCGTTCTCCTTGAGCACGGGGAGCAGGTCGGGCGTACGAGCGACCGACTCATAGGCCTCGACCACGAGGTCGTCGAGCACGTCGAACGCGGACTTCTTCGACTTGCGCAGCGAATCGGCCTTGGTTGCCATGTCGCGCAGGACCGTGAGGATCGTTCCCTCGACCGGCTTGCGGACGGCCTGGAATGCAACTTCCTGGCTGCGCTTGAAGGCATGGGCGATATCGGCGGGGGTGATTTCCTCGCCCTTCATATCGCAGAGGCCCTCCGCGAGGCCGCGCAGGATCTGGCTCGTGATGACGCCGGAGTTGCCGCGGGCGCCCATGAGGGATCCGTGGGTGATGGCCTTGGCGATGTCCTTCATCGTGGCAGTGGCCGGAAGCGCCTCGACCTCGGCGACGACGGTGCCCAGCGTGAGCGACATGTTGGTGCCGGTGTCGCCGTCGGGAACGGGGAAGACGTTGAGCTTGTTGATCTCCTCAGCGCGGTCGGCGACAACCTTGGCGGCAAGGGGGAAGCAGGTGCGGATGGCATTTGCAACAGACATGGCTGATCCTTCTCGGTCATCGAGCGCACGCGCTCGCGGACGTGGCTTTACGAAGCGCGCATACCCTCGATATGCACGTGGACATCGACATCGTCGAGCTCTGCGATCTGCTTGAGCAGGAACTTCACGGAGCTCGCGAGGTTGTTCACGACGGAGGCCATGTTGACGCCCTGCTCGACGATGACGTGCAGGCTCACGATGACGTGTCCGTCCGCGGAGGAGACGCCGATGCCCTTGCGCAGCTTGTTCGCGGGAAGCAGGCGTGCGATGCCGGTCTGCTCGTCGGTGGTTGCCATGCCGGTGACGCCGTAGCATTCGAGCGCAGCATAGCCGACGAGGTCGGCGATGACATCATTCGAGACCTTGAGCGTGCCGGGGATGGGTTCTGCCATAGTGCTCTCCTCTCGACCCCTGGACGTAATCCGAGGCTACATAATCCATCAAAGTATAGCGCAGATGGGCGGAAGGGCAGCGGACACGCTTACGAGGACTTCTCGAACTGGGCGTTGTAGAGGCGCGCGTAGAGACCGTCTTTCGCGAGAAGCTCCTCGTGGGTGCCCTTTTCGACGATATCGCCACCATCCATGACGAGGATGATGTCTGCGTTCCTGATGGTGGAGAGCCTGTGTGCGATGACGAACGACGTGCGCCCGTACATGAGCCGGTCCATGGCGCGCTGGATAAGCTCCTCGGTACGGGTATCGACGTTCGATGTCGCCTCGTCGAGGATGAGGATGGGCTTGTCGGCCAGGATCGCACGGGCGATGGTGAGGAGCTGCCGCTGGCCTTGGGAGAGGTTGGTGGCCGTCTCATTGATCTCGAAGCCATAGCCGCCTGGCAGCGTCTTCACGAACTGGTCGCAGTATGCCATCTTCGCCGCCGTGACGACCTCGGCGTCTGTCGCGTCGAGCTTACCGAAGCGGAGGTTCTCGGAGATGGTCCCTTGGAACAGCCACGTCTCCTGGAGCACCATGGCAAAGTTGTTGCGGAGGTCTGCGCGCTCGAGGGTGCGGATGTCGTGCTCCCCCACGTAGATGGCGCCATCGTCCACGTCGTAGAAGCGCATGAGGAGCTTGACCATGGTGGTCTTCCCCGCCCCGGTCGGTCCAACGATGGCGACGCGCTGGCCGGGTGCGACGTCGAGCGTGAAGTCGTGGACAACGGTCTTGCCGGGCACGTATCCGAAACGGACGTGATCGAACCTGACGGAGCCTTCCTCGTCGTCGAGCTGGACGCCAGGAATCGAGGTGTCGGGCTCGGGGTCCGCCTCGAGGAACTCGAAGACGCGCTCCGCCGATGCGAGCATCTGCTGGATGGCGTTGGAGATGCCGGCGAACTGGCGAATGGGTCCCGTGAAGTTGCGCACGTAGACCACGAACGCCTGGACATCGCCGAGCGCGAGCGCTCCGCCCGCCACGAGCGCGCCGCCCACGACCACCACGGCGACGTAGCCGAGGTTTCCCACGAAACCCATGAGCGGCATCATGAGCCCCGAGAGGAACTGGCTCTTGAGCGAGACGTCGTAGAGCTCGTCGTTCTTGACGCAGAAGCCGTCGACCGCCTGCTCGGAACGGTTGAAGACCTGGATGATCTGCTGGCCGGAGAAATCCTCCTCGATGATGCCGTTGACGGCGCCGAGCGTGTCCGCGCTGAGCTTGAAGTAGCGCTGCGAGACCTTGACGATGCGCATGACGATGACAAGCGAGATCGGCACGGTCGCGAGCACCACGAGCGTGAGCGGCACGGAGATGGTGAGCATCATGATGAGGATGCCGATGATCTGCACGATCGAGGCGATGACCTGCGTGATGCTCTGGTTGAGCGACTGCGCGACGGTGTCGACGTCGTTGGTAATGCGCGAGAGCACGTCGCCGATGGAGTTCCCCTCCTCCGAGAAGTACGAGAGCCCGATGACCGAGATCTTCTCGGCAACCTGCTTGCGCATGCGGTATGAGAGCTTCTGGGTCACGGAGGCCATCACCCACGATTGGACGAGGCTCGCAGACGCGGAGATGAGGTAGATGGCCATGAGGGTGACCAGGATCGAGCGGATGCGGCCGAAATCGATGTCGCCCGTACCGGCGATCTTGGCGGAGGCGCCCTCGAAGAGCACCGTCGTCGCCTCGCCCGCCATCTTGGGGCCGACGACGGAGATGATCACCGTGACGACGCTCGCGATGACGGCGAACGCCATGGCAAGGCGATGCTCGCCTGCATAGGCGAGGAGCTTGAAGAAGGTCCCTCTCGAGTCCCTGGGCTTGTCAACGGTCTGCGCGAAACGCGGGCCTCCTCCACGCGGCGGCATCAGGCATCGCCCCCTTCCACCACGCGGAAGTCGGGCTTCGCATCATCGAGCCCGAGCTCCGAAGCTGTGAGCTGCGATGTGGCGATCTCGCGGTATTCCTCGCAGGTCGAGAGCAGCTCGGCATGCGAGCCGTAGCCCACGACGGCGTCTCCGTCGAGCACGAGGATCTTGTCTGCATGCATGACCGTGGCGACGCGCTGGGCGACGACGACGACCGCGGTGCCGCCCATCTCGTGGGAGAGCGCCCGGCGCAGACGCGCGTCGGTCGCGTAATCGAGCGCCGAGAAGGAGTCGTCGAGGACGAGGATCTCGGGGTCGATGGCGACGGCACGCGCGATGGAGAGGCGCTGGCGCTGGCCGCCGGAGAAGTTCGAGCCTCCCTGGGCCGTCGGCGAATCGATGCCCTCCTCGAGCGCATCGACGAACTCCGACGCCTGCGCGATCTCGAGCGCATGCCCGATATCCGTCTCGCCCAGATCGTCTCGGCCGTACGCGACGTTGCTCGCGACGGTACCCGAGAAGAGGCGCGCGGTCTGGGGAACGAACCCGATGCGGCTGCGGAGGTCCGCCAGGGACATCGAACGCACATCAACGCCGTCCACGAGCACGGCTCCGCCCGTGACATCGTACAGGCGCGGGATAAGCTGGACGAGCGTCGATTTGCCCGAACCGGTCGACCCCACGATCCCCAGCACCTGCCCGGCGTCGAGCGTGAAGTCCACGTGGCTGATAACGTCCGCATCGGCATCGGGATAGCGGAACGAGACATCGTCGAAGACGAGGCTGCCGCGGGGGCTGTCAGGCGCGGGCGACTGCGGCTCAACCGGGTCGACGATGGAGAGCGGGCACTCGAGCACCTCGATGACGCGGTCGGCGGCGACCTTCGCGCGCGGCATCATGATGGCGACCATGGCGAGCATCATGAAGCTCATGACGATCTGCATGGCGTACGCGCTGTACGCCATGACATCGCCCACCTGCATGGCGCCCGAGCCGACAAGGTCGGCGCCGAACCAGACGATCGCCACGGTTGCGGCGTTCAGGATGATCTGGATGACGGGCATGATCAGCGCTATGGCGTGCCCCGTGAAGAGCTGCGTGTCCCTAAGCTCGGCGGAGGCGCCGTCGAAGCGCTCCTCCTCGTACGATTCCCTGCCGAACGCGCGGACAGGCATGATGCCCTCGAGCATCTGGCGGCTCATGAGGTTCACACGGTCGATGAGCGCCTGCATGCGCTCGAACTTGGGCACCACCACGATGAACGCGACCACGAGAAGCCCGAGCAGCATCAGCACGGCGGCGATGATGAAGAAGCCGAGGCCCGAGGGCTGCGCGAGAACCTTGGTGATGGCGACGATGCCCATGACGGGTGCAAGCAGCACCATGCGCATGAGCATCATCACCGACATCGACACCTGCATGACGTCGTTGGTGCAGCGCGTGATGAGCGAGGCCTGCGAGAACCTGTTCACCTCCGCAGGCGAGAAGCGCATGACCTTGTCGAAGAGATCCTCGCGCGTGTCGCGGCCGATGACGGCGCCCGTGCGGGCGGCGACAAAGCCGAGCAGCACGGCGGCGGCGAGCGCGACGGCGCAGTAGGCGAGCATGCTCGCGCTCATGGATATGAGATACGAGCGTCGGATGTCCTCGAGGTCGAGTCCGAGCTGCTCGTACTCTGCGGTCACGTACGCGATGGCGCGCTGGGGCGCGAGGGCGTCATCGTCGGCACCCGTCTCGAGCGCGATCGCACGTGAAAGCACCTGGGAAAGCTCCGAGGAGGAGCGTTTCGCGGAGGAGTCGCCTTCGAACGTGCGCACGCCGCTGGGATTGGCGGGCGCGTAGAACGACTCGACGAGGGCGACCTCGCCGGCATCGAGATGGGATTCGAGATCCGAAAGCGTCTGCGCGCGGACATGCGAGAATACCGACGAAGGGATGCCCCGCTGCCCGATGCCGACATCCACGATGTCGCTCATCATCTGCGGGAGGGCAAGCTCGGAGACGGCCTGGATGGCGAGCAGCAGGCAGACGAGCGCGAAAGCGCCGAGATGGTGCTTCAGAAACCTGAGGACGCTCATGCCACCTCTCCGAGCCGTAGTTGCCGGACGTGGTCTATCTTGGCATATCGGCGCGGCTCCATCCATGTGGAGGCTCGTAATTTATGAGGTTTTGCCTTGCATCGATGATGCACTGTGCTATATTCATACAGCTGTACGTTTGTATGGTGTCCATGCACCATGTAACTGGAGGTCTGCGTTATGTCCAAGGTCTGCGATATCTGCGGTAAGCACACCGTTGCCGGTCGTTCCGTCTCCCACTCCCAGCGTCACGTCATCCGCTCGTTCCGTCCCAACATCCAGCGCGTCACCCTGCTGGTCGACGGTCGTCCCCAGAAGATGAACGTGTGCACCCGCTGCCTCAAGAAGGGCGACCTCGTCCGCGCCTAGCTCCTTCTCCCCCAACAGGAAGCTGAAGGCCCTCCTCGGAGGGCCTTTTTGCGGTGGAGGAGCCTCCTTCTCGCGAAGTGCTCCGCCGATACCCTACTTCGTACGTTCGGCTTCCAGCGGGATCTCGTCGAGACCGCGGATGATCTCCACCCAGCAGCCGTCCGGATCCGCGATGAAGTGGAGGCCCATGCGCGGATTCTCCTTCACGATACAGCCCATCTCCTCATGGAGGGCATGGAAGGCGTCGTAATCGTCGACGCGCACGCACACGTGGGTGTCGCCGTTGCCGTTGTCGTACGTGCCCTCGTAGCCGCGGTTCCACGTGAGCTCGAGCTCGAAGTCGGCCTCGTCGTTGCCGATGAAGACGATGAGCCAGGATCCGTCCTCGGGTCCCTTGCGGCGACGTTCCCTGAGCCCCAGCGCCTTCTCGTAGAACGCGAGCGTGGCATCGAGGTCGTAGACATGGGTGTTGCGATGGACGAGCTTGGCGCGCATGGAGACCTCCTTGGGATCGAACGCAGAAATCAGATAATTAAGCCGCTTTCAAGAAGTATGCGTCTAGAGCATCTTCCTGTGCCAGAGCCATGCGGCGAGCGTCGCGCAGATGATGACGCAGATGAGGCAGATGATGCCGAAGCCATGGGGCCCGAGCGCGAGCGGCATGTACTCGAGGTTGACGTTCATACCGTAGAGGCCGCCGATGACCGTGGGGATCGAGAGGATCAGCGTGATGGAGGTGAGCCGCTGCATGACGAAGTTCAGGCGCGACTCCATGACCTGCGAGAAAAGCTCGCGCGTGCCGTCGATGATGTCGTGGTAGATCATGGCCATCTCGATGGCCTGCTGGTTCTCGATGATGGCGTCGTCGAGCAGCTCCTCATCGTCCTCGGTGCCGCGGATGCGCACCGAGCGGTCCACGCGGCGCAGCACGTTGGAGTTGCCTCTCAGCGATGTGGAGAGGTACACGAGCGTGGATTCGAGCTCGTGCATGCCGATAAGGTCCTCCTCGCTCGCGGGTTTGCCGATCCTCTCCTCGAAGGCCATGCGGCGACGGTCGATGGCGTAGAGGTCGCGCTGGTACATGAGGGCGTTCTGGTAGAGGATCTGGTACAGGAAGTTGATGGGCCTGGTGGTGTCGAGGCCGCGCATGCCGCTGCGCGCGAGAATGCCCAGCACGGGAGCCACCTCGGAGCAGACCGTGACCACGCAGCCTCCGGCGAGGATGACGCCCAGCGGGATGGTATCGAAGGTCTCGACATCGTTGCGGGTATCGGTGATGGGAACGTCGAAGATGATAAGCGAGTAGTTGTCCTCGACCTGGACACGCGCCCTCTCCTCAGGGTCGGTTGCGGCGGTCAGGTCATCGAAATCGATGTCGAGGGTATCCGCGACGTATGCCAGCTCCTCGTTGACGGGAGCGGTCAGACATGCCCACACGCCCTTTTCAAGGGTTTCCGCGGGCACCAGCATCGGTTTCTCCGTGCGATAGAGTCTGATCATCCCGACGACCTTTCGAGCGAATGTCACGCTTCTGTTAGTATACCGCCACGCCCTGCCTCGGTACGCTCCCCATTGTCTATAATACTCGCCGCATCCTTCGCAACCCACGGATTCCGACAGCGGCCCAGATCGGAACGGCTGCAAATCATCAGGAGGCATCATGCTCGACTACATCTGGCCCATCGCCCTCGTCGTCGCCTGCAACACGATGTACCAGGTCTGCTCGAAGTCCATCGCCGTTGACGCGCATCCGCTCGCATCGGTCGCGATGACCTATGTCGTCGGCGCCATCGCCGCCACGAGCATGTACTTCATCCTTTCAAAGGGCGGCAATATCCTTAAAGAGTTCTCGCACCTCAACTGGGCGTCGTACGCGCTGGGCTTCGTGGTCATAGGTCTCGAGGTCGGCTTCCTGTTCGCCTACCGTGCTGGATGGCAGGTCAATTCCGCATCAACCGTGCAGGGCGCAGCCGTTGCCATCGCCCTCATCGTGGTGGGATACCTGGTCTTCAAGGAGCCCATCACCGCAAGCAAGCTCATCGGCGTGGCGCTCTGCCTGGGCGGGCTCTATTTCATCAACCGCTAAGCTGCCGGGCAGCTTAGCGGTACAATCGTCTCACCACACGGAATCCCGCATAGGAGGCGATTGTGAAGGTCCTCACCGTCGTCGGTGCAAAGAAGAACGGCAACACCGACCAGCTTGTGAAGCAGTTCGCAAAAGGAGCTGCATCCGCAGGGCATGACGTTGACATCGAGTACCTGTTCGGCAAGGACATCCACGGCTGCATCGATTGCCAGACCTGCATGCGTACCGGCGCGTGTGTCTGGAAGGACGATTTCCCCGCAATGCTCGAGAAGGTCATGGCTGCGGACGTGATCGCGTTCGCTTCGCCCATATACTTCTTCTCCATCTCCGCGCAGCTCAAGACGTTCCTCGACCGCACCTACGCCGCCTACGGCAAGCTCGCAGGCAAGCGCATCATCTTCCTCAGCACCGCCGGAGGTTCATCCGAGAAGTGGATGCATGAGCTTCAGAAGGCGGTCGGGACCATCGAAGGCTGGGCGATCTGCTTCGACGATATGGTCTTCGAGCGGTCCATCGGCCACTGGGACATGGAAACCACCGACGACATAACTGCGACCGCTGCATATGCGGAGGCCGAGGCTGCGGGAGCAGCATTGTAGCATGAGGGAAGCATCGTCGATCCAACCAAGGGTAGTGTGCCGAAAGCTGGTGTCATCAATCCCGGCGCGAGCGGCAGGCCTTGAGCCTGCCCGAGCGGCGGGACGACGCCCGGAACCGTCTGCATTCTACACTACCATCACGCAACCCTCCCAAGC
>Ga0256405_10003339_pt1 | contig 33397 bp, 30 predicted proteins | sample RumenRJG_02DNA_FD_189096 | JGI IMG/M metagenome (GOLD analysis project Ga0256405, IMG submission 189096) | Bovine rumen microbial communities from Lethbridge, Alberta, Canada - RJG_02 | ecosystem: Host-associated > Mammals > Digestive system > Stomach > Rumen | place: Canada: Alberta...
TTTCATATACTAACTAAGCTCATCTGTTTGAAGTGCTGCCAAGCACAAGTTATGAGCGGTTAAAAGTATGAACGGTTATATTTTCGTGAAAAGATTGCGTGGTCGGTGTTTCTTTGCCGGCTTTCTTAACAAGAAGAAAGCCGTGTATATATCTTTATTTAGATGACAGATGTATAAGATTTGACGGAGATTATATAAAATTAAAAGATGAAATTCAAAATTTTAAGGTTTGGTATAAAAATCAATAGTGTATAATAACAAATTCGTATAATCTTATGATGTAGGTATCATTGTTTTATCGTAGAATACTATGAATAATAATAGTTTATTATACTGTGGAGAAAAATAAAGGTTATACGATAAATGTTACAAGGATTACAAGAAACTACAAAGGCACTAAATTCGGCATTTAACAACAGTTTTGTAAAAAAATTATGTCAATATCTTTATGACTGTGTAAGAGAAGAAGTTCAAAGTTCAACATTTAGAAATTTACAAGGAGATAAAGACAATAAATGGATATTCTTAGACGGAGATGAAACCCTTTTTACAAAGGGAGAAGAATATCTAAAGCTTGACGGTGGAAATTCTAAACTTACGGAATTGATGATACAAAGTGAAAACAATGCAAAAGACAAATATCTTATATACGGATATATGTTTCTTGTCGGTAAAAATACCAAAACAAAACGTCAAAATGAATTTTTAACCCCGCTTTTGTATGTACCATGTAAATTGGAAAGAAATGGCATAAATATCAACTGTATTCCATTAGATGATGTTGTTTCATTAAATACTGCAGCACTTGCCGGATTAATGGAAAAAAGAGATGATGAGGATGAAATTGATTTATTGTTAGAGGGTATTCTTGACGTTGTTCCTGATTTACCGATTACTCAAGAAAAAATGGATATATTTTTAACAACCTTGAAATCAGTTGTTCCAAATGTTGATATTACATTTTCAACAGAAGAAAAAAGTGAAGACAATGTAGAAAAAGATTTCTACAAATCAGAAGAAGAAATCGAAGAAGATGATGAAGAAGAAACTTTATCTGCAAATATAATTAAAAAAGTTGATAATGTAAGTGTTAACAAACAATTTGCAATCATTTTAACCAAACGTCCTTCTGTTACAGCCGGAGTAATGCATGAATTAATGCAAATTGCGGAAAAACCAAGCGGTATGTATAGAGAAACAGCACTTAATGTAATAAATGATGAATATTTACAAGCAAATGAAAAATTAAAAATAAAATCAGATGAAGATGAACAAACAGTATTTTATCCTATTACACCTTTATCATTAAGTGAATCACAGGAAAGAGTTTTAGAAAACATAAATAAAAATAAATTTATTGCAGTACAAGGACCTCCGGGAACAGGAAAATCTCAAACTATTGTTAACCTTGTATCACACTTAATTGCAAACGGAAAGACCGTTCTTGTTGCTTCGAAAATGGATAAAGCAGTAGATGTTGTTGCTGACAGATTAAATGAGCTGGGTGCATCTTTTTTAGCATTAAGAGCAGGTCGTTCCGATTATCAAAAACAATTAAAATACCAGCTTGATGAATTGGTAAATGAAAAAATTGATTTAGACGACGGTGCAGAAGATTATCTGACAGCAGATGTTCAAGATATGAAAGAACATCTTGATAAGATAAGAGAACTTGAAAGTAAATGTAATAAAATTATTACTCTTGAAAAAAAATGGCACGATATTTTTGAAGACTGCAAAATACTAAAAAAAAGTTTTGAAACAAATAAATTTATAAAAGATATTTTTCCGTCAGATAATATTGAAAAATTAAAATCTGCAGTAAAAATCATTGATGACAATTTTGATAAAAACGGTTTTTTTGCTGATATAACAAAAAGAAATGCTCGTAACCTTATAAGAAAAATTTTAAAAACAGAAGATTTTAAAGCAGATACAAGTTCTATGGAAGATTTAAAACTTGAAATAGAATTTGCAAATTATCAAAATGAGCTTAATAAAATTGAAAATGAAATTCAAAAAATTGGCAACATTCATATTCTGACAAAACAGATAAAACAAATGAAACACAAACAAAAAGATATTGCCGTAAATATTCTTAAAAACACACGCAGACAATCTTTAAGGGGATTGATGAATGATAATGTAAAACGTCAGCGATTAAAAGTACATGCACGTTCGCTTGTTGAAAAAAAACATAGATTACAAACAAACATTCTTGAAACTGAAGACTTTAAACCATTATTAGAAGCATTTCCATGCTGGTGTACAACAACTTATGCAGTATCGGAAACCTTGCCGCTAAGACCGGGAATGTTTGACGTTGCGATAATAGATGAGGCATCTCAATGTGATATTGCAGGTTGTTTTCCAATATTATTCAGAGCAAAAAGAGCTGTTATTGTAGGTGATGACAAACAATTACCACATTTGTCATTTTTAGAAAAGGCAAAAGAACAATCATTCCTAAACCAATACGGAATTCCTATTAAATATCAATTAATTTGGAGATATAGAACAAATTCTATGTTTGATGTATCCGACTATTATTCAATGAGTTCTGTTATGCTTGATGAACACTTTAGAAGTTTACCACCCGTTATTGATTTTTCCAATAAAGAATTTTACGGCGGAAAAATCCGTATCATGAGAAAAGATAATATAGAAGAAAAAGTTATAGATTTAATTGAAGTAAAAGACGGTAAGACGGATAAAACAATAACAAGGAACTTACCTGAAATAGAAGCTGTTGTAAATACATTACATGAACTTATTATAGAAGATGAAAGGAAAAATCCTAAATACCCTGTTACAATCGGTATAATTTCACCATTTAGAGCACAGGTTGACCAATTAAAAATATCTGTCAGAAAAGTTATATCTGATTTTATGTTAAAAAAACATCAGGTAGAAATAGGTACTGCTCATACATTTCAGGGTGATGAGCGTGATATTATGCTAATATCTTGGGCATTTGCAGATAACAGTAAAAATCAAAGTTTAACATTTTTACAAAAACCAAATTTGTTTAATGTTGCAATTACAAGAGCAAAAAACAGAGTTATAAATTTTATATCACACGATACATCAACTTTACCTGACGGACATTTCAGAAATTATATGTCATACATTAAAGAATATAATGAACATAGAAAAGCAGTTTTGGATTACAAACTTGATGAAAGCATATATAAAAATGAACTTGAGCGTGAAATTGCAAACAGTTTAAGAAAGCTCGGAAAAACAGTAATTGCAGGTGCTAATATAGCTAATTTAAGTGCAGACTTAGTTTTTGATAACACTATAGTAGAAGTTGACGGAATGGAAGATACACCTAAAGAAAAAATTTCAGGTATGCGAAAACAAGCTATTTTGGAACGCTCCGGTTATCAGGTTAAACATGTAAGTTTTAGAGAATGGCAAAACTCAAAAGAAGCTTGTTTAAAAAATATTTTGGAATGAAATAAATTTTAAAAATAAAAAAGCCCTATGTGGAACCATAGGGCTTTTGAAAATAATAAAACTCTCAACTATCTCACAATTATACTCTTTTAATTCTCAATTATTTAACCATCACCATAGTTTGCGGCATTTCAGCATTTTTCTGCATCATTTGTGCATTTGCCATTGCCATTGAACGTCTTTTTCTTGCTCCTCTTAAGATAAATTCAACTCCATTATCAACATTGCAACTTGGTGTATAAATTCTTCTTAACATAAGCATATCCCCTTTTTAAATTCTATTTAACTTACATTTTTATATTCGGCATTTGATATTCAAAACTTAAATGTTTTATTTCAAATATTAAGTTTTCGTTACAATATTTTATTTATTTTTTTATTTCAATTTTCCTATAATCACTTATATAACACGAATACAAGGATAATATTTTTTATTTTTTTAAATATTTTTTTTAAATAATTTATTTAATTTGTAATGTATTTTGAAAATTTTAAACAAATCTCTTAATATTACTTAATATTATCCAAAATTATGTTACAAGTCATCATGAGCGTGGAATAGTTTTAATATAGGGCTTGTATGGAGTTTAAAATATATAGTTGACAGTATTTTGTCTGTCTTATTAAGATGTGGTTTATCCGCATAAACTTCTTATCGGTCTTTTGGCAGAAGACATATAAACGCTTATGAGATTGGAATTTTAGCATTCTAATATAAGACTTTGTGTTTCAGAAGTTAAGCTTTTTATAGACTAATCTATCATTTGCGGCTACATACTTGGGTATATAATCTGTACCTAGGTCTTCTGCTATTTGTCTTATACTCATTGAACCGGATATAATAACCTTTTGAGTTTTATAATATTCTTGTAGCATATTAACTTGTTTTATAAACCACTCTCCTGCAAAATCAGGTAAAAAATCACTTTCCATTGATAAATCGGAAATTATTAAATCAAATGGTGTATAGATATTCGCATAAACTTTATCATATCCCTCACGAGCGGAATATGCTTGGACTATTTCAAGTGTTTCACCATATAATTCTTTTAAGTTATTTTTATGATAATCATTCCAACTATGGGAATCATCCACGATTAAAACTTTTTTTATCATTGTGTTAATCTCAATACTTCATATATATTTAATTTCTTTGCTTTACCTCTTATTTTAACTTCTGAAATTTTTATAACATCAGCAATACCTCTAACATATTGATAAGTATATGAACTTATTAAAAATTGTGTTTTATAAACTTTGTTATAACTTTCAATTCTGCTTGCAAGGTTTACCATATCACCAATAACAGTGTATTCTAGTCGTTTTTCCGAACCGATATTTCCTACAAACGCATCTCCTGTATTTATTCCTACCCCTATTTCTATTTTTGGTTTACCTTCTGCTAACCATTTTTGTTGAAGTTCTTCAACTTTTTTTAACATTGCATCAGCACATTTTACCGCATTTATGGCATGATTTTTATCTTGTATCGGCTCTCCAAATATTGCCATAACAGCATCACCTATAAATTTATTAATAACACCATTATACTTACTTATAATTGGTTCTATTTCGGTAAAATATTCATTTAAAATAACTGATATTTCATCCGGCTGTAATTTTTCACTCATTGATGTAAAGCCCCTTATATCCGCAAACAAAACTGTTACATTGGCTTTTTTACCACCTAAACGAATATTGTCTATATTTTCTTCTACAACATTTTCCATAATATCTTTTGAGATATATTTACCCATTGCATCTCTTATTTTTTCTTTATTATGTGATTCAACAATGAATTTTCTTGAATATGCAAAAATCATTGTTACCAATTGCAAAGATATTGGAGTAGCAACAGGTACGGCAAAATTTAATTTATAAGAAAGCGTACTCATAAAAATATATCCAATAATCATTAAAACAAGTATCATTAGCCCCTGTATAAGAGAAAAACGACTTATGATAATAAATGTTGCAATAACTAAAATAATAACCATGAAAAATTCTAAGCCCTCTGATATAGAATTCATAAATTCATTATGCATAAGGTTATCTAAATTTGTTGCCTGAATATCTACTCCCGGATGAGATGCATTAACAGGTGTCATGTGTACATCTTCATAAAGTCCTGCTGCCGTAGCATTAGCACCTACAAATACAACTTTGTTATTAAAAACTTCAGGGTTAATTTTGGGTTTTTTACCCGCAGATATTGCATCCATTGAGTCAATAATATCAACAGCGGAATAAGTTTTGTGCGTATAGCTTGAATTTTTATAAGGGCTGTAAAAACGTAAAAAATTAAATATGCTGCCATATCGTTTATGAATAGGAATTTTTATTTCTTCTTCACCTTCTATAATGGCATGTGAATTAGTAAGCGTTATGCTTTTTGTGTGGTTTAAATATGAAAACATTCTGATAGAAAGCGAAGGATAATAATTTCCTTTATAATAAACAAATTGAGGAGCATCTTTTACACAATTATCAACATGATGCGGTAAAACCCATACAGAACCGTTTTTAGACAGTGCCTTAAAATAACCGTCAGGATACATGGATATACTGTGGAATACTTCCATATTTGGTTTCTTAGTTTTCAATACTATATTGTTATTTCCATATTTGTTGTCAAATCGTTCATCGTATTTTTCACCTGTTTTTTTATCGGTATATTCACTCGAAAGAGGCATAAAACCACCGACAAAATTATCAATATTTTTTATAGTGTCGTAAAACTTTTTATCTTTTATTAAATCATCATTTGATGTTAAAACAGAGTCAAAACCAATAACTTTAGTATCTGCATAATTTCCTAAATAATTAAATATTTTAGCATATTTATCTCTGCTCCAGGGCCAACGATATTTTGCTATTGATTTATCATCAATAACAACAATAACAATACCATCTGAACCTTTAGAACGTGCAGAAAAAGCAGATGTCATTATATTATAAACTCTTGGTTCTAAAAATTCACTTATCATAACATAAGATATTAATATAAGTATCACAAAAGCTATAAACATTATCACTGCTTTTAACTGTTTCATATATTTTTCTCCATAAAGAAATTGTATTTTTTATTTCATGATATAATAAACTTAAAAAAAGGACATGCTATGAAACAAAATGTTATGAATTTAATTTCTGAAGAAAAAGTTTATCCTATAATTAGGAATAAGGATGCACAAAAAGCCATTGATATAGCTCATGCTCTAATTGACGGCGGAATAAAAGTTTTAGAAATAACAGTAGAAAATCCGTCATTATATCAAGCAATTGATGAAATATCAAAGGATGCAACCGTATGTGCAGGCGGTATAATTACACAGCAACAGGCAGAAGAAGCTCTTAACAGTGGAGCAACTATTTTTTCTTCACCAATATTTCAAATGAGCATTGTAAAAATATCTAAAAACAGACAAATGCCTTTCATTGCAGGTGCTTCTACACCAAATGAAGCTTATGAAGCATGGAAAGCAAGAGTTCCATTAATAAAAATATTCCCTGTAACAGCTTTGGGCGGTGTTAAATATATAGAAGATATTTTAAGACCAATGCCATTTTTAAATATTATGCCAATGGGACATATTCATTTATCAGAAATAGAAGAATACATAAAAGTAGGAGCAAAAGCTGTAGGTGTCGGCAGAGATTTTTGTGAAGATTTGTCTTTTGCAGAAATTTCAAAACGTGCAAAAGAAACATTATCAAGAGTTAAGGGACTATGATAGGACAACTTGATTTAATTACTATCGGTGAAGCTTACGTTGAACTTTTAAGTGATAAATCCTTTGAAAACACTGAATACTTTAATAAAAACTATGGTGGTGATGCTGTTACAACAGCAGTTACCGGCTCACGTATGGGGGTTAACACAGGATTTATAACATGTATCGGTAACGATTATTTTAAAAATTTTCTATTAAAATCATGGCAAAATGAACATTTAGATACAGAATATGTAAAACAAACAGAAGGTCAAAATGCAGTTGCTTTGATTTCAATAAGCGATAATAACTTAAAAGAAACTGCATTTTACAGAAAAAAAACCGCTGCTCAAAAACTTTCTATTGATGATATTGATGAAAATTACATAAAAAGCTCAAAATATATATACACAACAGGTATTGCTCAATCTTTATCAATATCCGCAAATGAAGCTATTAAAAAAGCTTATGAAATTGCCCATAAAAATAATACAATAACAGCTTATGCATTGAATTATAAAAAAAATATCATGTTGAAAGAAACGGCAAAAGAAAATTTTGAAGACATAATACCTCTTGTTGATATATTATTTATGAGTGCAAAAAATGATATACCTGCTGTAACGGATACAGATTCTATAGAAAACTTTATTAAAAGAGCTTGGGATACAGGTGTTAAAATTATTGTAATTAAATCAGCTCAAAATGGCGGATATTATACCGGTTATAATGGAGATATTGTTTTTTGTAAATACTTTACAGATAATATTGTTGATACAACCGGTTCAAAAGATGTATTTAATGGGGCTTTCTTGGCTTCAATGATACAAGGTGCTGTTCCTTTTGAAGCTGCAAAAATAGCATCCGTTGCAAGCGGATTACAAGCTAAGAATATAGGAACAATTAAAGCTATTCCAACAAAAGAAGATATTTTATCAAATTTAAGCGGAGCAGTATTATAATGGCAAAAAAAGTCTGTATATCAGGATACTATGGAGCTGATAACTTTGGTGATGAAACTATTTTATCTGTTTTAGTTAAAAAATTAAAAGAATTAAAAGCCGATATAACAGTTTTTTCCACAAATCCCGATAAAACGTCTAAAACACATAATGTTAAAGCAGTAAAAAGTTTTAAAATTCTATCAGTTTTAAACAGTTTAATATCTTCGGATATTCTCATATCCGGAGGCGGAAGCTTATTACAAGATGTAACAAGTTCTAAAAGCTTATTTTACTACCTTTTTGTAATATTTATAGCACAATTATTCGGTAAAGATGTTATTATTTTTGCTCAAGGTATTGGGCCAATAAATAATAAATTAGGAGAATTTTTAACAAAAATTTTATTAAAGAGATGTAAATATGTAAGTGTAAGAGATGATAAAAGCTTATTCTTGTTAAGAGGGTGGGGAATAAAAACAGACCTTGTATGTGATCCTTTGTATGATTTACCTGTACATAGTTCTAATCCGCAAAACAAAATCGGAATACAATTGAGAAGTTTTAAAACACTGAATGAGAAATTATTAATAACTCTTGCAAACAGAGTAGCATTTGATTTTGCAGATAAAGAAATTGAAATTTATTCTTTCCAAGATTCTAATGATTTGAAAATATGTGAGCATTTTGAAAGCTTACTTCTTTCTGTAAATCCTAATTTAAAAACATTTGTAATATCTAAAAAAACGCCTGATGAAATTATTACAATGTTTTCAAATCTGGATATGTTAATTGCCATGCGTTATCATGCCATTTTAATCGGCTTAAAGTATGGTATAAGAACACTTGCAATAAATTATGATTATAAAATTGAAAGTATTGCAAATGAAGCAGGTATACCGTATCTTTCAATGCTTGCAACAGAAAATTACGGTTATATGTTCAATATACTAAAAAACTTAGACCGTAGAAAAATTTTAGAATACATAAACAGTAAACATTTCAATTGGATTAATATTGAACAAATTATTAAATAGTATGTAAAAAATCTACAATTTCTTTCACTGAATTGTAATTATTTACTACAAAAAATTTTTGTCCTGTTTTTTCACATACATAAGTTAAGTTTTTTCCGTCTAAAAAATCTTCACTCATAGGTTTAAGCATAACAGACGGAATAATTGTAATATCACTTTTTACATCCTTTAAGGCATTAATTAAATCATCTGTTGTAATAAGTCCTGCAACTGTAATATTTCTACCCCAATATGTTGATTTTACAGGAACACACTTACAATTTAAATTTTTTATTTTATTTAATTTTTTACAAACATATTCTAATGCATCTTTTGCGGCAAAAGATGTAGCAAGAGTAATTGATGTTTTTTTCTTTAATTTTGACGGCAATTTAAGATGTTTAAATTCACTCAATAAATATCTTATAGAACCAACGCCATCACTTAATTGAGAAAATTTTCCATAATATTTTTCATTAGGAATTTTTTCACCTGCTAAAATAAAAAATTCATCAGAACAACATACACCTTTAAATTCAGAGGCAATTTTTAAGGTTTCTTTTGCAACTTTTTCATCTACTGTTTTTAACAATTCATCTTTTCTAAATTTTGTAAGTCCAACAGGTACAATGGCTATCGACAGAACAGTTCTTTTTAAAGATTTTAAATCCGTTAAAGTTCTTCTTAATTCTTCTCCGTCATTATAACCGGGACATAAAACTATTTGGCAGTGTACAGGAATTTTTTGTTTTCTGAACCACATTAAATGCTCCATAATTTTTGAAGCATTAGGATTTCTAAGCATCTTTGCACGTAACTCAGGATTTGTGGTATGTACTGATACATAAAACGGGCCAAGATGCATTCCTGAAATTCTTAACTTATCTTGCTCTGTAAGGTTAGTAAGAGTTATATACGTTCCCTGCAAATATGATAACCTATAATCATCATCTTTTATATAAAGTGTATCCCTTAATCCCTTTGGTTGTTGGTCTACGAAACAAAAAATACAATGATTACAACAAGGTTTTATCCTGTCAAAAACGGCTGATTCAAATATTATACCAAGTGGTTCATCATAGTCTTTTTCAATCTCAACATCTTCTAATTGACCATTAATGTGCTTGATTGATAAAGTTAAAAATTCATTTTTACAATAAAAATTGTAATCTATTAAATCTCTAAGTTTACAATCGTCTATTGCAAGTATTTCATCACCTGCATCAATGCCAATTTCATCCGCAATTGAGCCGGTTTCTACACTGTTAACTATTGCCGGCATTATTTTTCTTCTCCAATAATTCTAATGTTTGAATAAAATTTTGATATTCACAAATTGTATTATCAAGCATTAATCTTTGATAAAAAGATAATTTATTTTTATCTTTACCTAAAATATTTTCTGCTGTATTTTTTAATGTAAACGCTTGTGTTTTTAAATTTAAACACAATTTTTGAATATCATCGTTATCTAATACTGAAGCACAAGACATTTTTATGCGAGCATTCGTAAAAAATTGCAGTGGATTATCTGATATTTCCTGTAAGAGTAAATTTTTTAATTCTGTAATACCGTTTTCTGTTATAGAATAAAATCCAAATTGTTTTCCGCCTTCTGAAAGAGTTTTAGATGAATTTATGCATCCTGACATTTCCAAACGCTTTAGAGCCGGCTTAATAGCTCCAAAACTTGGTTGAGTATAAGAACCAAATTGTTCGATAATTTTTTTTCTTATACCATACATTGATGTTTCGTATTTTGAAATAATAAATAAAATTAATAGTTCAATCATATAAAGATTATACCATATAAAAACATTATATTTTTTATATGATATAATAACCGGAATTTTAATAAATATATATATATTAATCTTAAAAAAATCTTACTCATCAATACAAAAAGTTAAACAACGAAGTAATCAATTTTTATTAAATTTTGTTAACTAAATATAGAAAATTTATAACAAATCATTAAGAAGAATATGTAATAAGCATGGAATTAATTCGTATCATACAAAAAAATGAAATTTTTATTAAAAACTAAAATTTTATAAAAAAAAGACGAATTATCAAAATGAAAGAGGTGAGATTATGAATGGTTTTTATCCGCAAATAAATTTTAATTCACAAATGCCAAGAATAAACAATAATATGACTTACGGCAGAATATCCAATATAGACGATACTCAAAAAACAGAAAGTTTTACAGACGTATTGCATAGTATGGTAAATAATGTTAATGCACAGATGAATAAGCCGGATGAATTATTATCTCAAGCTGCAAGCGGAAACGGTGATGTAGACGTACATGATGTAATGGTTGCTATGTCGCAAGCTGAAATAACATTAACTGTAGCAACAAATGCAATTACAAAAGTCATACAGGCATACGATAAAATTACACAAATTCAAGTATAGAATAAGAATGCAAAAGGTGTATTAGCATCTTTTTAAAATTGGGTGGAGAGATTATGGATTTTAAGAAAATTTTAGAAAACAAACCTTTATTATACGGCATCATAGGTGTCGTAATAGTAGTTTTGGCTCTTGGAATTATGGCAATAGTAATTACAGCGGGCAACAGTTCTTCTGCAAAAGGAAGTAAAATAATTAGTGAAAAACCTTTAGATGAAGATTTAACTCTTTTAACTACTGATAATTTAGGTAAGGCAATAGAAATCCAAGCTCTTTTAGCCAGAATAGGTATAACTGCCTCAAGAGCATTAGATGGTACAAAATCATCAATAATTTTAAGAAAAGGTACATATACTCAAAGTCAAAGAGATGCTGCATTATTAGAAATAGTAAAAAGCGGTTTAATGGATCAAAATGTAGGTCTTGAAATTTTTGATAAAGGTGATTTTACATCAACAAAAGAAGATAAAAGAATTCGACTTGCAAGAGCAATTAATGGAGAACTTGCCAGATTAATAAGAAAAATGGACGGAATTGATAATGCATCAGTGTTTATTTCAGTTCCTGAACAGACAATGTTTTCATCTATGCAAAAACCTGTAACAGCAACAGTTCAATTAACAATAGGAGCAGGTGATAAATTACCTCCATTAAAAATAAAAGCCATTACAAACCTTCTTCTTGGAAGTGTAACCGGATTAACTGCCGATAACATTTCTATAACAGATACAAATGGCAATGTTTATTCAAGTATAATCGGAGCAGAAGATGAAATGCTTCAAAAAGTTGAAGAAAATGACAAATACATGCAGCAAAAGGTTAATGCTCAATTAGACAGATTAATCGGTAAAGGTAACTATGTTGTAACAGTAAGTACTGCATTAAAGCAATCACCTGTAGAAAAATCAAGCATAATATATGATCCAAATTCTAAAGCATCAGTATCAGAACAAACATTTACAGAGGGCTTGGGAGATAGTTCAAGTGATAACTCATCCGGTTCAGGTCATTCTAATGCAGTAAGTGTATACCTTCCAAACGGATTAAATGCTGCTCCTGGAAATTCAAAACAAGCTTCAGCATCTTCTCAAAACAGAAATTATTCAAGACGAGCAAGAGAAACACAATACGGAGTAAGCAAAACACAAATAAACGAATACCAAAAAGCAGGTATAGTTGAAGAAATATCAATTGCAGTAACTTTAGAAAAGAATTCATTACCGGCAGATGCAACAATTGAAGAATTAAAAGAACTAATTGCAAGTGCAGCAAGTCCTAAAGTAAAACCTGAAAATGTAACAATAGCATTGTCAGAAACAATAGAACCATATCTTGCAACAGACAGACCTGAGAATTTACCTAAACCGCAAGAATCCGGAAACCCTTGGTGGTTAATATTGGTAGTCGTTGGTTTATGTCTAACAGGCGGTTACATAGTTGTATCAGGTAAGATAAAGACAAGTCAAATGATACAACAGCAAGAAATGCAATTATTAAAGAATAAAACAAACGAGCAAGATGCTCAATTGCAAGATGTAAATATGAAAGCTGCAGAATTAATACAACGTCAATCACAATTGCAACAGGGCTTAATTGAACAACAGCAGCAATTTGCAAATAATGCTCCGCAATTACCACCTGAAATGGTAGTCCAAGCATTGGCAGCCATAAGATCAGACATAAACGGTTTAGATCCGAATGAAACAGGTGAAAGAATCAGAAGCTGGATTGAACAATAAAATAAATAAATCAAGACAGACCATTTAAGGTCTGTCTTGAATAATAAAAATATAAGGAATAAGAGTTAAGGAACAACAAAATGCCAATAGAAGGATTTGATGTCAAAAAATTTGCACAGGATTTAGCAAACCAATCAAAAGACTTAGTGCCTCAAGATTTAGAAAAATTTCAAAAAGATTATATTGTAAAAACTTTATATAATTTTTCAAATATGGCAGGAGATGCAATATCTAACGATAAAGAAGCAAATTTTGACGTAAATCAGGCAATATTTTTAACTCAAGTTATAGCAGAATGGTCATTTCATAAATCTATAGACGTTATAAGATCAGGTATACAACCGGAATATTGGGACGGAGTTCTTCAAAAAGTAGCATTTACTATTTATGATATTTGTAAACAAGCAATAATAAAAGACTTGCCTCAAAATAACATTCTTGAACTTGTAGAGCATCATGTAAAAAAATCCTATGATGAAGCCCTGCAAGAATTAAATCAGCGAGGAATAATTGATGAAAAAGAATTAGAATTTGCTGAAAAACAAAATAATCTAAATCAAATGATGGAAGAAATAGCTGAGCAACAGGCGCAAGAACAGGCGACACAACAAGCACAGCAAGAACCTGCACCTGATGTAAAACAAGTTCCTCAAGTTCAGCAGGATGCTCCGATACAAATGCCGCAAGGTAACGAAAAACATTCGTTTAAACTTGCATCATTGGCAATGTTATTAAAGACAATGGCTCAAGATAAAGTATCATCTATTTTAAATAAAGTCGAACAGCAAGATGCACAAATGATTATACAATATATGCAAATGCCTGACTTAGACAGTATGATTAGTTCAAATATTGCAGTTCAGTATTTGAAAGAAATAAAAGCAAGTTTACCTGAAAAAAACTTAACAAATCCTTATCAAATTATGTACAGGATAAGATATGCATTACAAAATGCAACAAGCGAAAATTTAGAAACCATGTTTGGTAAAGAACGTATAGAAGTAAGACGATTTATAGCAGGTGCATTGGAAAACGAATATTATGAACTTCCACCAAAAATTGCAAATGTTATTGCCCAACATGTTGAAAGTATTGTATAATATAATCAATCATGATTATAAAAAAGAAAAATAAAACATCAGAAAATACTTCTGCTGTTTCTCCTGTTTCTGCTCCTGTTGAACAGCATGAAGCAGTAAAACCGCAAGCAGTAAAGCCGGAATTGGCTAAGATAGAAAAAACATTTGATGTTTTTGAATTAGACAATATAGACTTTTCCCAACGTCAGGAAAGACGTAGAGGAGATAGACGCAGAGGTTATAGGCGAATTGATGACAGAAATTTAATTTCACGTGCGCAAGAAGAAGCTGACGGTATAAAAGAAGCGGCAGCTAAAGAAGGTTATAGGGAAGGTTTAGCAAAAGCACAAGACGTAATTGAAGAATTCAGGGAAAAAATTCGAAACTTTATTTCCGGTAAGAAAGAAGTATTTGAATACATTGCACCTGATATTTTAGAAATCAGTGTTGATATTGCACAAAAAATCATTAAAAAAGAAGTTGAGGAAGATCCTCAGATAGTGTTAAATTCTATACTTGATATTATGCAAAATTTATCAAAAGAAGAACCAAAAATAACAATAACAGTAAATCCGTCTATAGTTGATTTTGTAAAAGCAGAATTACCCGAACATGTATCATCAATGGGTATTGAAGCAAAAGTAACTGTAACCGGAAGTGATGAAATGCAAGATGGAGGATGTATTATTACAACAAGTAACGGTATGGTAGATGCATCTATTGATACACAAATAGATATAATAACAGAAGCTTTAAAGGGAATATAATGGCACAAGAAGGCGGAGGCAACGGTTCAATAAGTGAAATTACATTAGCAGGGTTTGTATTAACTCTGATACTTATTTTGCTTATGGAAATGCCTACATGGGTTATCAATTTCTGTATCAGTTTTAATATAACATTGGGTATTGTTCTTTTAATGATAGCACTTTATGTAAAAAAACCGTTAGATTTAGCTGCATTTCCGTCAATCATCTTACTTGGAACAATGTTTCGTTTAATTATGTCAATTGCATCAACTCGTCTTATTCTTGCAAAAGGTGATGCAGGAGAAGTTGTAACAGCATTTGGTCATTTCGTAACAGGTGGTAACATGATTGTTGGAGTTGTAATATTTTTAATTATTACAATTGTACAGTTTATGGTAATTACAAAAGGTGCTGAACGTATTGCCGAAGTTTCTGCCAGATTTGCCTTAGACGCTATGCCCGGAAAACAAATGACAATTGATGCCGATTTTAATGCGGGTTTAATCTCTCCGGAAGAAGCCGTAAAAAAACGTGAGGACTTACAAAGAGAATCAAGCTTATTCGGTTCTATGGACGGTTCCATGAAGTTTGTAAAGGGAGATACAATTGCAGGTCTTATTATTACTATTATAAATATTGTAGGTGGCTTATGTATCGGTTGTTTAATGAATCAAATGCCAATAGCAGATGCCATAGGTAAATATACAATATTAACAATAGGTGATGGTTTGTCATCACAATTACCATCTTTATTGATGTCAATATCAGCAGGTATATATATGACACGTTCATCATCTGCAGGCACATTAGGTACGGATTTGGTTGCACAAGTTACAGGTAAACCAAATGCCTTGTTTCTTGCATCTGCATTTTTGCTTTTAATTGCAGCATCAAGCGGTGTTACAGGTTTACCTTGGCTTCCGTTTGTTCTTTTTGCTGTCGGTTTGACTTTAGCCGGCTTATCGGTATTAGTAAATGCTGATGTTCAATCTCAATTAGGTCAATTGGAAAGTGTTCGTCAAAACATGCAGGATTTAGTAAACCCTAACAGAATGTACGAAAGATTAGGTGTTGACGTATTAAGTTTGCAGGTAGGAGCGGGCTTGTTAGTTATTGCAGACCCTGACCAAGATGGTCAATTATTAGCAAAGATTGCAGCTTTAAGACAACGTATGACGGATGAACTCGGTTATATTTTACCTAACATAAGAATTATGGACTCATCTGCTCTTGAATCAGAAGAATATTTAATTGCTATTCGTGGTAATACTGTTACTACCGGTTTTGTTTATCCCGGCAGATACATGGTAATTGCTGACCAATGGGATTCTGTAAGACCAACAGTACCTGAAGATGCAATTGTAGGTGTTGATCCTACATATCAAACACAAGCTTATTGGGTTTCCGAAGATGATGCAAAAGCTACAAGGGCAATTACTGCAGTTGATGCTACAGACGTTGTTGTTACTCACTTGCAGGAAATTACAAGAAAACATGTTGATGATATTATGACAAAAACTGATGTCTTAAAATTAATGGAATTAGTTCGTTCTCAAGACCCGACTCTTGTAAATGACCTTGTTCCAACAATTATTTCAACTAGTGATTTAAGAAAAATATTTGTAAACCTTATTAGAGAAAAGGTTTCTATAAAAGATATTATGTTTATTTTTGAACGTTTATGCGATTATGCACGATTTTCAAAAGAGCCGGATATTTTATCAGAACGTTTAAGGGCTGCTTTAGGTCGTCAAATTTGTTTAGGTAACGTATCTGAAGATAAAGTTTTGTATGCACTAACTCTTTCACCTGAATGGGAAAAAGTTTTAGATGACAGCTGTCAGAGAACCGAACTTGGTACAATGTTCCTGTTAAATCCAATGCAAGTACAAGAGTTGATTGAAACAACTGCAACAACATTAATGAATGCTCACCAAAATATCGGACGACAACCTGTAATATTATGTTCTCCAAGAATACGTCTTCCTTTGTATCAATTGCTGGAAAGACATATTCCTACAATTGTTGTAATATCATATTCAGAATTAATAACAGATATTAGGGTTGAAGCAGTAGATACAATTGGTGCAAGCTACATGCAGCAAGGATAGTAATAATGATTAAAAATTTTTTGTTATATTTAATAAAGATTTATCAAAGCATATCAAAATATACTCCTGCTGTTTGCAGATTTTATCCAACATGCTCTGAATATATGCGTCAGGCAATAGAAAAATACGGAGTTTTAAAAGGCGGCTGGCTTGGTATAAAACGCCTTTGTAAGTGCCACCCGTTTCATCCGGGAGGAAATGATCCTGTTCCATAAAAATAAAATATCTAAAATTTAGTTATTTTTACCTGTAATTTCTCTTTCATTTTCAAAAGTGCCTACATAACCGTCATTAACCATTAAGTCAAACTGTACACCACGACCTTCATGACCGTATAACGGGCCTGCTATACCCATACGAACTTTATCTCCGGGTTGTAAAACAACATCGCACATGTATTTTGGAACTTGCGGAAGAGCATATTTTTCAGCTATTTCTTCAGGTGTTAAATCTTTTACATCGTCATATCTCATTACCCAAGAACCCTTCATGCCGGAATTTTTTCCGTCATAAGTTCTTACAAATCTTGTAGGTTCTGTTAGTTCAAGTATCTGAACGTTTGTATTTTCACCTTCTTTTGCATCTTTTTTTGTTAAATATGGAGTGTCCAAACCTCTTTTTGCAAGAGTATGGTTTACTTCCATACATGATCTTTCAGCAATAACTCTGTATTTACCGCTTATTGTATAATCTCCGGCCTGCAAAGTTTTTACAATACGAGCACCTTTAAGTGCTTGTAGGGCAGGATTAGTAGTCAAACCTGCCATAAACATGTTTCTTACTGCTGCACTTCCTGCACTTGAAACATATTCTTTGTTATCGGAGATTGCTTTGTTATCATGCTTTTGTTCCGCTTTTTTGGTTTCTACTTTTGTTGCAGTTAAAAATTCTGTTTTATTTATACTCTGTATACTCATATATTAATAAACACTTTTTTACTTAAAAAATTGCGGGCATGCCGATAAAATTTATTCACTTGTTACAATTATTATAATAAATTTTATTACTGTTATTCTTTGTGATATTATTACTACAAGAATAGGAATAAGAGGTTATTATGGAAAATCGTGATTTATGGAATTCTAGGTTTACGTTTATATTGGCAGCTGTAGCTTCAGCCGTTGGTTTAGGTAATATGTGGAGATTTCCCGGTATTGTTTATCAAAATGGCGGAGGTGCGTTTTTAATACCTTATGTTGTTGCACTTGTAACTGCAGGTATACCATTATTGGCTATGGAAATATCTTTAGGTAAAAAATTTCAACTAGGTGCGCCGATGGCATTAAAAAAATTAAACCCGCATTTTGAATGGATTGGCTGGCTTGGAGTTGGTACGGGTGCATGTATTACTTCTTATTATTCTGTTGTATTGGCATGGGTTATATATTATGTATATCTTTCTTTTAAATCTCCTTGGATAACACAGCATGCTGCTGATATTTTTCACAATGCCTTGCAGGTTTCTTCAGGAATGTTTGATATTGGTGGAATAAATTGGCAACTATTACTATGTTTAATTATCGGCTGGTCATTAATTTGGCTTTGCATTAGAAACGGAGTAGATTCTATCAGTAAAGTATTAAACTATGTTATTGTACTTCCATTAATACTTTTATTAATATTAATTATCAGGGCTGTAACTTTACCCGGTGCATTAGAAGGTCTTTCATACTATTGGACTCCTGATTGGTCAAAATTAGCAAGTCCAAAAGTTTGGGCTGATGCTTACGGACAGGTATTTTTCTCTTTAAGTATATTATTTTCTATTATGGTTGCTTATGGAAGTTATCTTCCAAAAGATGCACCTGTTACTAAGGATAGTATAATTATTGCTATGGCAGATGCTTTTATAAGCTTTTTTGCAGGAATTGCCTGTTTCGGTTCATTGGGATATCTTTCTCACATGACAAATACTCCTATTTCTGAGATGAGTCATTCAGGTATTACATTAGCTTTTGTAAGTTATCCTACGGCAATTGCTGCATTACCGGGAGGTAAAATTGCGGTTATAAGTTTTTCGTTAATATTCTTTTCAATATTATTCTTACTTGCCTTAGGTTCTGTTTTTTCAATTGTTGTTGCAGTTGCAACATCTTTCAAAGATAAATTTAATTCATCTAAACAAAAAACAATGATGTTTTTCTGTATAACGGGCTTTTTAATTGCAACTATTTATATAACCAAAGCCGGCTTATATTGGGTTGATATTGTTGACCACTTTATGAATGACTTTAACCTTATTATGATAGGTTTGATAGAAACAATTGCTCTTGGTTGGATTTTTGGAGCTGATAAAGTATTAAATATAATAAATGAAGATACTGATTTCAAATATGGAAAATCATGGGTATTTTGTTTTAAATATCTTTGTCCGTTTGTATTTGCGACAATCACATTAAGTTATTTATATGAAAACATTAAAATACCTTATGGCGGATACCCTATAATTGGCTTGCTTACTGTCGGATGGGGATTTATTTTAGTAACATTTTTATTCAGTATTTTTATGACATTTTTTAAGGATAGAAATGTTGAAGATAAAAAAGAATAGATAATTATTTTCATGATAATATTTTGAATTAAGAGGTTTATCAATGAAATTATTTACATTAGGTCCTGTTGAAATGTATGAAAGTACAAAAAAAATAAGCAAAAAAGATTTTGTATATTTTCGTACTGAAGAATATTCCGATATTGTAAATAATTCACTAAAAAAATTGGCTAAATTAATTGGCGTAAGCGGAGAAAATTCTGTTATTTATATGGCATCATCAGGGACAGGAGCAATGGAGGGCTCTGTTGAAAACTGTATAAATAAAAACGAAAAAGCCCTTGTCATAAATGGCGGTACATTTGGATATAGGTTTTGCCAATTACTTGAGTATCATGGTATTCCATACAGTTCAATAGATTTAAAATGGAATGAAACTTTAACCCAAAAACATTTAGATTTATATAATAACAAGAATTTTACACATCTTTTTGTAAATATTTGTGAAACACAAACAGGACAACTTTATGATATAAAAATGCTTAGTGATTTTTGTAAGCAGAATAATATGTATTTAATTGTTGATGCAATAGGTTCATTTTTAGCGGATGAATATTGTATGGATAAATATGGAATAGATTTAACTATTATAAGTTCACAAAAGGGTTTATGTCTTTCTTCAGGAATGGCAATAGTTGCTTTTAGTGAAAGAATGAAAGAAAAAGTTTTAAATAATAAAAACAAAATTTCATCAGTTTATTTTGATTTTAAGGATTACTTAAAAAATATTGAGAGAGGACAAACTCCTTATACTCCTACAATCGGTATTATGTATGAATTATCTGACATGCTTAATCTGATTGATAAAGAAGGTGGTAAAGAAGTATGGATTTCTAAAGTACAACAAAAATGCGATTATTTCAGAGAAAAGGCAGTAAATTTTGGGTTATCAATTCCTGAATATCCAAAATCGAATATGCTTACACCTGTTTATTTTAACAATGTAAATGCGTATGAAATTTTTAAAAAATTAAAAGATAAATTTCAAATATATGTTAATCCTTGCGGAGGAGAATTGGCTGATAAAATTTTTCGTATTTCACACATCGGAAATACAACAATTGAGGATATAGATAATTTATTGGAAAAAATAGAAATTTGCATAAAAGAACTACAAGAAGGTGTATATGTTTAAATCTACAGATACACGTATATATAATAAAAAAACAAATATTAATATAAATCATGTAAATGAATTTTGGCAGAATAAAGCTCAAAAAGAAAGCGGTTACAGTACGGTTTTATTAAATACAAATTTACCTGAAAATGCAAATATTATAAGAAATCAAAAAGAAAAAGAATTTTTATTTGATTGTTTGAAAAACAAAAAATATAATATATTAGAAATTGGCTGTGGTAACGGTCGCTGGGTTGATAACTTAAAGGAAAAATATATAAATAGATATGATGGTATAGATTTTGTTGAAAATTTTATAAATCAATGTAATGAAAAATTTGCAAAAATATCGGACATTCATTTCTATTGTATGTCAGCAACGGATTTAAAACAGGATATATTGAAAAAACATTATGATTTAATCATAATTACCGGTGTAAGTATGTATATAAATGATAAGGATTTAGAATTGTTATATAGAAATTTAAATAACCTTTTAACATTAAATGGAAGTTTATATATACAAGAATCTGTGAGTACAATAAATCAACGGCTTACATTAAATGATTTTTATTCGGAAGAATTAAATAGTAAATACAATGCAATATATCGAACAATTGAAGAATATTCTTGTATTATAGAACGTAATTTTACTAATATAAAATTAAAAAACAGCGAATATTTATTAACAAAAGATATTGGTGCAAGAAAAGAAACAAATGCATATTGTTATTTTTATGAAAGAGGTTAAGAATGATAGGAAATAAAACAGTTGTATATACATCAGGAACTTTTGATATGCTTCATATAAATCATTTAAAAATGATAGAATATGCACGAGCATTAGGAGATATTTTAATAGTAGGTGTAAATACGGATGAACTTGTTGCAAGTTACAAATCAGAACCGATAATTCCTTTTGAAGAACGAATTGCTTTAATGAAAGCAATAAAAGGTCCTGATATTGTTATTCCGCAAAAAACATTAGACCATAGTGAAAAAGTTGAAAAACTTCACTTTGATATATTTGTTGTAGGGGATGATTGGACAGGTAAATATGACTATTTGAAAGAGCAGGGTGTAACCGTAGTTTATTTTCCTTATGGAGAAGGTGTAAGTTCGTCAGAATTAAAAAATAGAATTTATGATAATTATAAAAAATTACAAGATAAGGCAAACAGCCATTTTCCAATTGATATAGAAACAAAAGGTAGTTTTTGTTAATTTTGAAAAAATCTTTGATTTTTGCGGCAATCTATTGATAAAGTAATTATTGTTATACTGAAAGAATGCAAAGTATCTCGTTATCGACATTTTGTTATAATTTTGACATGCTTCGGTTGTTTCACTCTCTCAGCATGTCTTAATATTGTAACATAGAGAAAACTTCGCATCCAATATCATTAACGAGTTTTTCTCTGCCTCCAAGTCCGTTTAATTCAATCCAAAAAGCAGCCCCGACAACATTTGCCTTTGCCTGATGAATAAGTTTGCAAGCAGCGGATGCTGTTCCTCCTGTTGCTAATAAATCATCTATAATTAATACATTCTTTCCTTCTTCAACGGCATCTTTATGCATTTCTATTGAATCCATACCGTATTCAAGTTCATAAAATTCTTTATAGGTTTCAGCAGGTAGTTTATGAGGTTTTCTTATAGGTATAAAACCAACATTTAATTTATAAGCAAGAGGCATACCGGCAATAAAACCACGAGATTCCATTCCTGCAACATAATCAATATCATAATCTTTATAGTGTTCATAAATATAATCCACCATAGATTTCATAATATTTGCATCTTTTAAAGCAGTTGTAATATCTCTAAAAAGAATTCCCTCTTTTGGAAAATCTTTTATTACTCTAATTTTATCTTTAATCCCTGCTAACATTGTAATATACCTCATTATTTACCATTGTATTTTTGTTATTATCTTTTGTGATGTTGTTTTCTTCTTCTTTTACCAGACCGTGCATTGTTTTACCCCAATCCATATCTTTTGGTTTGAATAATATCTTTAAAGATATATAGAAAGCTACCGGAAACCATATTACGAAAAGATATATAGATGTTTCAACAGCTTGCTTAAAACTCTGAATAAAAGTCATGCCGTTATATTTTCTTAAACTATACCTTGTTGCAAGGAAAAAACATACGGCAACAACTAATCCTACCACAACTGAAGAAAAAAGTCCAATATCATCTTTTGCAATTTTACCTGTTGTAACTTTAAAAATTCTTAAAATAATTTCTGTTATAAGCCATATAGGCATTATTATTTCTGAAATATAAGCTGTCATATCTAGTTTTGCCCTCAATGACATTTTTTTGGAATGCAATGCATCTTTTAAATATTCAAGATAACGTCTTACACTACCTTCAAACCAACGTCTTCTTTGTCTGTAAAGAGGTCTTAAATATATTACCCCTTCTTCTCTAACAACAACATCAGGACAAAATCTAACATCCCAGCCCTTTATATGCATTCTTGTAGACATATCCAAATCGTCAGTTATTGTGTAATTATTCCATCCGCCTATATCTTCTAATGCCTCTCTTTTTATAAGTTCACCATTACCTCTTAATTCTACAGCACCTTTTACTGCATCTCTGCCTATTTGAAAGTGTGTATCAAGAGTCATTTCATTATCTTGACATCTTGTTAAAAGATTATATTCTCTGTTTGAAACAACTTTTCTCGCCTGTACGGCACCGACATCTTCCGGTTCCAAAGCCGGTACAAGGTTTGTTAAAAAATCAGTATCAACCCTTGCATCTGCATCAAATATTAAAATTGCGTCACCTTTTGCAAATTGCATTGCATCATTTAAAACAGCGGACTTTCCGGGAAATGCATCTTTATTCCTTATAAATGCTTTTATTTTACTGTTTTCTTTTTCTAATTCTTTTATTACATCAGCCGTATTATCTTCACTTCTGTCATCAATTAATATAATTTCATAATTAGGATAATCTATATTTAAAATATTTTTTGCAGTATCTCCTATAACAGATGCCTCATTATGTGCAGGTATCATAATAGTTACAAATGGCTTGTAATCTTTATTTATTACTTGCGGATTTTTTTGTAATTTACGTTTTCTGTGTTTATCTGCAAGTGTCATATAAGCTGTATATACAATCATACATAAAACTAAAAAAGCAAGACCATAAACTGTATTAAAATGGTACTGGTATATATATAATAAAACAGCTAAGCTTGTTACTATAATTAACAGTACTATTCTTTCTTTCATAATTAAATAAAATACCTCTGTTTACATACGGTACAATTCTACATCAAACATATTTTAAAAGACATATAATTTTTGTAAAAATTTATTTATATGTAGAAATATTACGTAAAACGAGGAATTAAATGTAAAATTTGCTTAATATTATTGCTTTAATGGAATTTAAGTTTATAATAATCCTGTAGATTAATATGAAAGGAAATATTTATTATGAACAAAGAAGAGTTAGTACAAGAAGTTGCAAAAAAAGCAAAAGTTACACAAAAAGATGCTAATGAAGTTTTAACAGCATTAGTAGAATCAATTCAAACAGCTGTTTCAAAAGGAAACAAAGTAACATTAGTTGGCTTTGGAACATTTGAACCACGTAAACGTGCAGCAAGAAACGGCAGAAACCCTCAAACAGGTAAAGAAATTAAAATCCCTGCAAAGACAGTTCCTGCATTCTCAGCTGGTAAAAAATTCAGAACAGCTGTAAACGGCAAGTAATTTTTTAAACATTTTTGTTTAAAAGCGGTTATTCAAAATCGAATAACCGCTTTTTATTATTTTTGTAAATAAATGTAAATAAAAATTATTTTATCCGCAAAAAATTTTTTTACGATTTTTACCTAAGTATTATGAAAACATTATTAAATACTTTTAAGCCGATTTATTTTACGGCAAATTATCAATCAAATCCTGTTAAGAGAAAAAATTTAGAGAAGATGGAATGGTTAGAAACGTCAGGGGACGGTTCTTATGCATCTGCAACGGTTGACGGTATCAATTCTCGTGTTTATCATGGGTTATTGAATGCATCAAAAAATGCACCTGTAGAAAGAAATGTTATTTTACAGCGTGTCGATGATGTAATAGACGTTAACGGAAAGGAAAAGCGTCTTTCAAACGTATGTTATGGCGGTTTAAAAGAGGGTGCGCCAAAAGATGAATTAGTAAAAATCAATGATTTTACTACATTGCCTGTTCCGACATGGGAATATGATTTGGGAGAAAACAAATCATTAAAAAAACAACTTGTTATGCCTGAAAAAGTAGGAAACCCTGAAGTTGTTATGGGTTATACTTACAATGCACCTGAGGGTTCAGAACCACTTACTATAAAACTAAGACCTTTTGTTAATAACAGAAGTATTCACGGTGGTAATAACGGTGTTAAGGAATGGTATTATTCAAGAGGACCAAAAGGTGCGGTTGTAAATGCAAAACGTTGGGATAACAGTGTTGAACCGACATATTTAGCATGGTCAAAACCTGTGCAAATAAATGATAAAGGTCAATATTACAATGATTTCTTCTATCAAAGAGAAGCAGACAGAGGACTTCAAAGTAAAGAAGACGGTGTTTACCAACCAATAGAAATGGAAGTAACTTTAAAGCCGGGTGAAACATTCTCATTTATGGCAGCTACATCTCCAATCAATAAAGAAGTAAGTATAGAAAAAGAAGTTGATAAAAAATCAGACAGATTAGAAGGTTTATATAAACAATCCGGTTTACCGAGAAGTCAAACTATTGATAACTTACAACGTGCAGCCGATCAGTTTATTGTACACAGAAATTCAATAAACGGTAAAACAATCATGGCAGGTTATCATTGGTTTAACGATTGGGGACGTGATACAATGATAGCATTACCGGGTTTAACACTTACAACAAAACGTTTTGATGATGCAAAATCAATTTTAACAACATTCTCAAAATACACTCATAACGGTATGTTACCTAACAACTTCCCTGAAGGTGCAAATGACAGACCTGGATATAATACGTTAGATGCATCAATGTATTGGTTTAATGCACTTGATATGTACACAAAAGAAGCAGGCGACAAAGCTGATATGAACTTTGTAAAAGAACAATATACAGCTTTAAAAGATGTAGTAAAACATCACATGTACGGCAGAATGAGTGCAGAAGAACTTGAAAAATCTAATCCGTTGATGAAAGGAATTGTTTCTGAAGGTCAAGGTAAACTTCCTGTTGGAGATGGTCATAGCGGTATAGGCATGGATAAAGACGGTTTAATTACCGCAGATGACGGTCAATTAACATGGATGGATTCTGCAAAATGGGATCCTTGGGCTAAAAAATCACATCCTTACACACCTCGTGATGGTAAAGCAGTTGAAATAAATGCTTTATGGTACAACGGTTTAAGAGTAATGGCTGAATTGGCAGAAAAATTTGAAGAACCGGAAAATGCTAAAAAATTCACTGAATTGGCTGATATTGTAAAAGGAAGCATGCAAAAATTCAAAAGTCCAAGAGGTGGGTTGTATGACTTAATTGATACACCAAACAATCCTGAATACAGAGCAAACAGAGGTCAGCAAATCAGACCGAACCAAATATTAGCAGCTTCACTTCCTCATAGTGCATTTGATAAAGAAACTCAAAAAGACATTGTTAAGACTGTTAAAGATAAACTTTTGACACCTTACGGTTTAAAGAGTTTAGCAGAAGGTGAAGACGGATATGCTCCATATTATCCAAACGGAAACGGTGATACAAGAGATGCAGTATATCATCAAGGTACAGTTTGGTCATGGCAGATAGGTCCATTCTGTGATGCATATTTAAATGCTTACGGTAATACAAAAGAAACTCGTAAGGATGTTGCCGGCTTTATTACACCATTATTAGACCATATGTCAGGTAAAGTGCCTGCTCATGCTGATAGCGGTGCTTGTGTAGGCGGTATTGCAGAAATATTTGATGCAACAGGCGACCAACATTCTAAAGGTACTGTAAATCAGGCATGGTCTGTTGCAGAAGTATTAAGAACTTACGCTAAAGTTCAAGACGTAGCAGAATTTGAATAATATAGAGTAAGGAAATTTTAAAACACCCATTCTTCTATTAGAGGAATGGGTGTTTTAATTTTATATTTAAATATTATTTAATGAAATACTTCGGTTATTACATTCCCTCATTATGACGGAATACTGTTCAATGACAGAACAAAAACAAATGGATTGCCACAAAAACCTAAGTTTTTTCATAATGACAATAATATATTTCAATCTAAATAATACACGGCTTTCTTCTTGTTAAGATTCTTCTGCAATCCAGCGTTTTGGATCAAATCTTAAGTCATTAACAGTTATTCTTAAAGATTTTAAATATGGTTTAAAATCTTTTAAAATAGTTGTTTTTCTAAGCATTAATTCTTGTGCTGTTACGGAATTATCACAAGCTATTACCATAACAGAATCTTTAGTCATGGAATAGGGTTTAGACTTGTTTTTAAATTTATCTCCGACAATCTGTTTCCAAAATTTAAAAAGGTTATTTCTTGTTATTGCTTTTTTAAAACTTTTATCTTCAAGTATATCTGAAATAACTTCATCAATGCCTGTAAAATCCGTATATAAAACTTTTTTAGTCATAATTAATTTTTTAATATTATATTTTAAATATATTTTTGTCAATAAATATTATGATTTCAAAATTTTTGTGCTACAATTCTATTTATTATGATTAATGAATTTACACAAAAGGTATATTATTCCGATACAGATGCTTACGGAGTTGTATGGCATGGTTCATATTTACGTTGGATGGAAATGGGAAGAATTAATCTCTGTGAAGAAGCAGGATATTCTCTAAGTAAACTTTATGATGAAGATATAACATTGCCTGTTGTAGAGATAAATATTCGTTATAAATCTCCTGCCAAGTTAGAAGATGTTATTCTTGTAAAAACAGAATTTTTAGAAGCTTCTAAAATATCTATGACATTTAAACAGCAATTATTTAACCAAAAAACAAATAAACTTTATATTGAGGCAACCGTAAAAGTTGTAGCAGTACATAATGACGGAAATTTATATAGAAATTTACCAGATGCATTGGTTAATTTTATAGGAAAATGTAAGAATGAGCAGTAAATTACGGCTTAATAAATATATCGCATCATCAGGTATTTGTTCACGTCGTAAGGCAGATGAATTAATTGAAAACGGATATGTTAATGTAAATGGTAAAACAATAAAAGAACTTGGTTATTTAATATCTGAAAAAGATAAAGTGTTTGTAGAAGGGAAACTTATACATCCGTTAAAACATGAATACTACAAATTTTATAAACCTGCAGGATATATTACAACGGCAGATGATGAAAAAGGAAGAAAAACTATTTATGATATTTTACCTGAAGAATTAAAAAAACTTAAGCCGGCAGGAAGATTGGATAAAGATTCAACAGGACTTTTAATTTTAACAAATGATGGAGATTTAATAAATGAATTAACTCATCCGTCAGTTAAAATACCTAAAATATACCATGTAACCGTTGATGGTTTTGTAACAGAAGCAAATATAAATAAAATGGCAGAAGGTTTTGAAATTGAAGCCGGTAAAATGGCTTATGCAGATGTTCAAATATTAGAACGTACCAAAAAAGCTACATCGATGGAAATAACTTTATATCAAGGTTTAAACAGACAAATCAGAAAAATGTTTGATTTTCTTGGGTTTCAAGTTGTATCTTTAAAACGTATTCAACATGCTACAATTACATTAGAGGGTTTAAAAAGAGGTGAGTTTAAACCTATAAAGCCAAAACAAATCAAAGAATTAAAAATATTTTTATCAAGGAGCATTAATTAAATTTTTTAGTGTCATTGATATTATAAAAAAGATAAAGTAAAATATGTTATAGCATAGCTCTATTAAACATAGGAAATTTAAAATGATTAAAATTGCTATATCAGGCAATATTGCATCAGGAAAATCTACCGTAGAAAATTTATTAAAACAAAAAGGTTATAAAGTCTTTGATACAGATACAATAACCCATGACTTATTAGAAAAATATAATTCAGATATAATAAAACTTTTTGAAAAAGATAATATTTCTGAAAATGGATTTATATCACGCAAAAAACTAGGTTTAGTTGTTTTTTCTGATAATGAAAAAAAACAAATTTTAGAAAACTTTTTACATCCAAAAATTTTAGATGAAATAAATAAGGTTTTTGAAAATAATAATAGCGAAAAATATATTTTTATATCAGTTCCACTTTTATTTGAAGCTGGTTGGCAAGACAAATTTGATAAAATTCTTTTTATAGAAGCTGATTATGATATTCGGTTGAAAAGACTAATGTCAAGAAGTAATTTAACGGAAGAAGAAGCTAAAACACGTATAAACTCTCAACAATCGCAAGAAGAAAAAATCAAAAAATCTGATTTTATTATTTGTAACAATGGTGATACAGATAACTTGCAAATAAGTATCAATAAGTTTATAATTTTGTTAGAGGAACATGGAGAAAAACGGTGTCTGCGTATTTAGTATCAAAACTGGAAGCCGATAAGAAAAAACGAGTAAGAGTAGTGTGGGGCGTGTCATTCACCGTCATAGCTTTAATTGCTTTTAGTATAATTTTGTTCCAATTATTACTTCAAAATGAAAAGGTAGAAATTGCAAGCCATATAACAGAAGTTGCAAAACAGAGTGCTGTTTCGGCAAATGAACTTTTAAGAGGTGATTTTCAATCTCTTAATTTATTTGCACATTTGCTTGAAAGTGAACCGCAATACCTTGATAAAAAGCATATAGACGGACGTTTAACAAGTGCTATAAAAAGAACAGGTTTTCTTTCTATGGCAGTTATATATCCAAATGGTCTTGCTCGTATTTATGATACAAACAGAGGGTTTCAAACATATAAAAACGTTAAAAACTTAAATTATTTTAAATACGGTATGCAAGGTCATGAATTTGTTGATTTTGAACCTTCAAGATATGATAACGATAATGTAATTGTACTTTTTGCAGTTCCCGTTATGGGTGCAAACAAAAAACCAATTGCTCTTATCACTGCAGCAAGAGGTATTGAAGATTTCAGTAAAGCCGTTGCTATTACAACATTTAATAATCATGCTGTTGTACATGTTATTGATAATAAGGGTAATTTGATTTTACGTGATAAAAGTACTCAAGCAGTTTTAAAATCAAGTATATTTGAAAATAATGAAGTTTCCGATGAAAAACGAGAAAAAGCTTTAAAATCAGACAAGCCGGAATCATATTGGTTTAAAGATATTAATGGTGTTAGAAAAGTTGCATCATTTATTCCTTTGGGATATAACAATTGGAAGCTTCTTGCAATACTTCCTTTTAGTGCAATTAATCATAATTCACAAAGAGTTTTACAGTTTGCAATATTATTTTTCTTACTTATTAATGCAATAGTGCTTGTTGCCGTAAGGTATAATTTAAAAGTAAAAGCTCGTTCTGATAATATGGTTATGGATTTGGCTTTGCAAGATGATGTTACACATGCTTTAAACAAAACAAGTTTCTTTATAGAAACAGAAAAAATACTTTTAAAAGAAAGCCCTGCGGATGAAAAAATAGATATTATCGCTATGGATATTGATAATTTTAAGGTTATCAATGAAATTTATGATATGGAAAAGGGCAATCAAGTTTTAAAAGATATTGCTTCTATTTTATCAAAAGCTATTGGTGAAAATGGTATATTTGCAAGATTTAGTGATGACTTGTTTACTATATTGTACAAATATACAGATGCTAATATGCCTATTTTATTAATTGATGATATAACAAAAACATTATCAAAATACAGATTAAATGTAAAAATAAATCCGTCTTTTGGTATATATGAAGTAGAAGATAGAACGACATCAGTAAATACGTTATGTGATAGGGCTAATATAGCAAGACGTTCTATAAAAGGAATGACTGCAATAAGATACGCATTTTATGATGCAAGTTTAAGTCGTGCTATTTTAGAAGAAAAACAGATAGAAGATAGCATGCGTCAAGCTCTTGAAAATGGTGAGTTTGAAATGTATTTGCAGCCAAAAATTAATATGCAGACAATGCTTCCTTGCGGTTCAGAGGCGCTTGTTCGCTGGAATCATCCTGAAAAGGGTTTAGTACCTCCTGCAAAATTTATTCCGTTATTTGAAAAAAATGGTTTTGTTATAGATGTTGATAAATTTATTTGGGAAGAAGCATGTAAGGTTATAAGACGTTGGCTTGATGAAGGTAAAACACCTTTACCTGTATCAGTTAATTTATCACGTGTACATTTCAAATACGAAGATTTGGTTGATATTATTCAAAAATTAGTTAATAAATACAATGTTCCTCATAAATATTTAGAATTAGAATTAACGGAAAGTTCGTTCCTTGATAATGAAGGAGTTGTAAATTCAACTCTTGTCAGATTACAGCAATTAGGTTTTACTATTGCAATGGATGACTTTGGAATGGGTTATTCTTCATTAAATATGTTGAGAAAGCTTCCTGTAAATATATTAAAACTTGATAGGGGCTTTATTAATGAAGCAGCTTGTTCAAAACGCGGATTTATTGTTTTAAATCATGTAATTAGTATGGCAAAAGATTTGCAAACAACTATCGTTTGTGAAGGTATTGAAACTAAAGAACAGGCAGAAACTTTAAGAAAAGCCGGTTGTGATATAGCACAGGGATTTTTATATGCAAAACCAATGCCTGTCGCTGAATATGAAAAATTTGTATACTCCGAATATAATATGGCATAAAAAGTATTTTAAATAAAATCGGTTAAATAAATCATATATCTTTTAAGATAAATACTTATAATGCTCTTATGAATACTCAAATTTTGTCTGAATATTTAGAATACTTAGAGCTGGAACGTGGTTTATCTAAAAATACAATAGATGCTTACAGACGGGACTTAATATTATTTTTAGATTATTGTAATAATTCTGATTTTAATAATATTACAAGAATGAGCATTAACAGATATGTTCTTTTTTTACATGAACAACATTATAATCCTTCGAGTGTTATAAGAAAAATTGCATCTATCCGAGGTCTTTTTAAATGGTTATGTGCAAATGAAATATGTTTAAAAGATCCTACAATTACAATAGAAAGACCAAAGTTACCGCAAAAATTACCTAAGGTTATGACAATCAGTGAAATTGAGGATATATTAAAAAGTAATTTAACTATAATACAAAAGGTTATTATTGAACTTTTATACGGTTGTGGTTTACGTGTATCAGAACTTATAAATTTAAAAATAAATAATTTTGATTTAAATGCAAAATATTTAACAGCATTCGGAAAAGGTTCTAAAGAAAGAATAATTCCGCTTGGAAGTAAAGCAATTAATGCATTAACAGCGTATTTAAAATACAGAGAATTTTTAGTAAAAAAGTATAAGTTAGATACAAAAATGCTTCTAATATCTGATAACGGCAGATGTTTGAATAGACAAGATATATATACTTTTGTTCATGAGCAGGGTAAAAAAATACATAAAAATATTTCACCTCATACATTAAGACATTCATTTGCAACACATCTTCTTGAAAATGGTGCTGATTTGAGAATAGTACAAGAACTATTGGGACATAGTGATGTTGCAACAACACAATTATATACGCATGTAAGTAAAAAACGACTTAAAGATGTTTATTTTGCAATAAATGAGGCACAGTAAAATGATTATTACTGCGGGAAAATTTAAGGGAAGAAAAATATTAACTCCTGATGAAAAAATTACACGTCCGACATTATCAAAAATAAGAATGGCTGTTTTTAACACATTACAAGCAATGATTGATTTTAATGAATCATCATTTTTGGATATGTTTGCAGGTTCCGGTATAATGGGACTTGAGGCATTATCAAGGGGCTTTTCCAACATAACTGCTATTGAAAAAAATAAAGATACATTTAATATTTTAAAAAAGAATTATAAAACTTTTGATATAAATGCAGATTTAATTTTCGGTGATAGTTTAAAACAAAATTATAGCAGATATTATGATGTAGTTTATATTGATCCTCCTTATTTTTCCGGAGTTTATGAAACATCACTAAGTATGCTTAAAAATGTGAATATAGTTGTTTTGGAACATGTAAAAGAAGTAAACATTGAACCATTTTCATTAATAAAACAAAAGCAATATGGTGATAAATATATAAGTTATTTAAAACTATAAGGAATTGATAAGCAAAAAAAAGCTTCCTTAACGGAAGCTAAAATTGATTTAAATTGAGAGAGAGAGTATTATATATTATAAAAAATTTTCCTTACCTTCTACATTCCATAGGAATGTTTTTTAAAATCTTGTATTCATATCCTTTCAGATTATGCGATGAAGTTAGAACCCATAAAAGATGCACCGTGGAAGAATGATTCTTTCATGATGTTTCTAAGAGATTTTGCTCTTACGTCTTTTTTAGGTGCTGCATTGATAGCTG
>Ga0256405_10003340_pt1 | contig 33394 bp, 28 predicted proteins | sample RumenRJG_02DNA_FD_189096 | JGI IMG/M metagenome (GOLD analysis project Ga0256405, IMG submission 189096) | Bovine rumen microbial communities from Lethbridge, Alberta, Canada - RJG_02 | ecosystem: Host-associated > Mammals > Digestive system > Stomach > Rumen | place: Canada: Alberta...
AAACCCCGTCAAGGGCGAAAACAAAAAGAAGGTGCGGCTTGACGCCGACCAAATTAGGCGGGCAGCGGACATTTATCACACATGGCAGGCGGAGGGAACGGACGGAACGCATTACGAAGTGCCGGAGTTATACCGCAGCGTCGGCATGGCAGAGATTGAAAGGAATGGCTGGAGCCTGATCCCCAGCAAGTATATTGAGTTTATCGACCATGATCTGGAAATTGACTTCCCAGCGGAAATGCAGCGCATCCAGAATGAGATGCGCGAGGTTTTAGCGCAGGAGAAGGAGTCTCAGAAGATGCTGGAGGATGCGTTCAGGGGGATCGGGTATGAAATCTAATTCGAGCTCTGTTCCAAGAGTAAGACTCGGTGACTACATCAGCCGTTCAACAGTAAATAATCACGACCTCAAATATGGAATTGAACTTATAGAAGGTGTCACAAATGAAGGTGTATTTTCCACGCCAAAAGGCGATCCGCTGGATGTTGATTTGAAGCCATATAAGATTGTCAACACCGGGGCATTCGTTTATAACCCTTCTCGGCTTGATTTGGGTTCCATCGCATATCGGACAGGTGGCCTTTGTATTGTTTCACACCTGTATATTGTCTTCTATCTGAATGAGAATGGCAAGAAAGTCATCGACCCTGACTACTTGTATATTTATTTTCGTCGCAGTGAGTTTTGCCGAGAAGTGACTTTTCGCAATTTCGGAAGTCAGCGACCAGAATTCAATTTCAATGATATGTGCGAGATTGTGATTCCGCTTCCTGATATTACTGTTCAGCGGAAATATGTGGCTATATACAGAGCCATGGTTGCCAATCAGAAGAGCTATGAGCGCGGGTTGGAGGATCTGAAGCTGGTTTGCGATGGATATATTGAAGATCTGCGGCGGAAGATGCCGTGCGAGAAGATCGGAAAGTATTTGCAGGAAAGTGATCAGCGAAACGATATTGGACTTTCCTCTGATTCTGTAAGGGGTATCTCAACCAACAAGGAGTTGATTCCAACCAAAGCTGACATGGACGGTGTTGGGCTGGATAACTACAAAATTGTTAAGCCAGGACAGATCGCATATGTACCTGATACATCACGGCGCGGCGACAAGATTTCGTTGGGCTTCAATAATACGCAGGACACGTTTTTGGTATCATCCATTTACACCGTGTTTGGAACGGAAACCGAAAGCCTCATTCCGGAGTATCTTATGCTTTTTCTTACAAGAGAAGAGTTTGACCGTTATGCTCGCTTCCACTCATGGGGTTCTGCACGGGAGACATTTGACTGGGATGAAATGTGCAACGTGGATATTCCAATCCCAGACATCAAGGTTCAGGAAGCAATAGCGGAAGTGTTTGCTGTATACAACGCAAGAAAGCGGATCAACGAACAGTTGAAAGCGCAAATCAAGGATATTTGCCCGATACTGATTAAGGGGTCGTTGGAGGAAGGTGTGAATACTTGAAAAGAATCACAGAGGTAACAAGGCGAGATTTGTTTGACATTATCCAAGAGGGGTTTGATAAGGAAGTTGATTCGCTGGAATACGAACCTCTGTATGATCGGATGATGCCTTCCTCAAAAACAGTGCATATTAGTATGCCATACTGCGGGCGTTTTTCGGAAATTGATTTTCTCGACCGGCTATATCATCTTGATGAAATGCCGTCTACAGACCGTCGATTCAGCAATGCAAAGGGCGATATATATTGTCATACTGTCAGCTTTAATGATTGGCCTGAGTATTGGTTTCTTGATGATGACCGGTTTGAATTAAAAGACGGATTTGATGATGAACCACTTCTGAAATTCCTTTGTGAAATGCTTCACCCATCTGTCCGCGAGGAAGACAGCCCATGGAAAGAGTATCTTGACAAGTTCAATGACTTGTTACGTCAAGACGGATATGAATTATACTCATCTTATAGGATTTCAGGGCGAGATGTTTACAAGGCGAGAGAATACCGTCAAGAAACCACGTCGATATTGCCAGGCAATCTTTTCTCCGAAAGGTATAAGGAATTGATCTGCTACGGCAATGGCGAAGCGATAGACAATATAAGCGGAAATGTTAGCTACAATGCAAAAAAGCATCTCTGCAAGGTAATGAATGAATTTGCGGAACCAATGAGAATTCAAAGGAACCGCTACGATAGCTGGACCGATAGTACTGACGCTCTGACGGAAGCGATTGGTCATCTAAATGATTTTATGGAGTTCCCTATAATTGACCTTCGTGTGGCAGAGTTTTCTGCCTGTCCGTTTGAGGATTGGTTTGCAGGAGTATTTACCCCATTCGTCTTTGATGTTATCGAATACCAATATGAAGAATTATCAAGCGGCGAAAAGAGCCCTTTCCAGATGGCAATCAATGATTCTCTACGAAAGGACAATCTGTCATTTCGCCTATCTGACAGCGGTCTTGTAGAGCTACAGGCCAACCATGAAGTCTTAACCTCGGATATTATTGCAAGCATAGATAATATCACGGAACGGGGAATTCAGGATTTGCTGAAGGAATCAATAGAGAAGCATATGCAGCCAACTGTCCAATCACATCGTGATGCCGTAGAGAAAATCTGGGACGCGCTCGAACGGTTAAAGACCTACTATGCTGATTTGGGCAAGAAAGAATCGGCGTCGAAGATTGTCAATGATATGGCGGGTGAAAATGCCAGCTTTATTGATTTGTTCGACACGGAGTTTAAGACGCTCACAGCTATCGGGAATCAGTATCGAATCCGTCACCACGAAACAGATAAAGTGGATATAACCGATCCACGGTACTATGACTATTTCTTCAACCGTTGCTTGTCTCTGATTGCGCTGGCAATACAGTATTTGCAATGAGAACGGTTAGTAGCAATTTGCTTATACCACGGAGGACAAAACCATGGCGAAGCTGCAAAACTACAACGGCCGCTTTTGCGAGTCGGAATTTGAAAATGCCTTTCTCGCCTATTTGGAGGCAGAGGATTGGCAGTATCTTGCCGGAAGCAGCATGGCGCGCCGTTCCAAGCGTGACGTGCTGTATGAGGACGATTTGGAACAGTTTTTGAGCAAGACGAATCCCGACCTGACCGTCGATGAGGTTCGCCAACTCATGGATACCGTCCGCCTCGCCGGTGCGGAGAGCGACTTTGCCACGCTGCACAAGGTATATGGCTGGATGGTCAATGGCATCCAGTTCACGCCGCAAAGTGGCGAGCCACGTATGATTGCCCTGATTGATTTTGAGCACCCGGACAGTAATATCTTCCGTGCCGTCAATCAATTCACCGTGGAATATACCAACAACGGGCAGGTCGAAAATCGCCGCCCCGACATCCTCTTGTTTGTCAATGGTCTGCCTCTGTGCATTATTGAGCTCAAAAACCCGGCGGACGCAAACGCTACGATCTATGATGCGTGGGAACAGATCAATATCCGCTACTGGCGCGACATCCCGCACCTGCTGCACTACTGTCCGCTGGCGTGTATCTCCGACGGCGTGAAAACGCGGCTGGGTACGGTTCGCACGCCCTATGAACACTTATACGCATGGCGCCGCGTGAACGAAGGAGACAAGGTATCCACGCTTCCCTTTGAAGAGACGCAGACCATGATCAAGGGCGTATACAGCCCGGAGCGCTTCCTTGAAATTTTCCGCGACTACATCTATTTTCAAGACAGCGAATACGACAGCGACGAAGTGGAAATCGTTTGCCGGTATCCGCAGTTCTTTGCTGCGCGCCTGCTGAAGCAGAGCATTATCAAATCTGTGGTTGCAAAGAGCGGAAAGGGCGGCACCTATTTCGGCGCGACCGGCTGCGGGAAAACCTATACGATGGCATTTCTTGCCCGTCAGCTTGCCCTGCGCTGCACGGATGTCCCGGAAATCGGTTCCCCCACGATCGTTATGATCGTTGACCGCGATGACCTGCAAAATCAGGGTTCAAAACTGTTTACCAAAAGCAACGAGTTCTTGAGCCTCGGCGAAGTCAGCGTTGTCCCGAGCCGCAAGGTGTTGAGAGAAGAACTCGGCGTGCGTGAAAGCGGCGGGTTTTATATCTGCACCATTCAGAAGTTCTGCGACAGAAAAGACGATAAAATCGGCCTGATCAATGACCGCGCAAATATCATCTGCTTCTCGGATGAGGCGCACCGTACCCAACTGGAACAGTCCAGACAGATCAAGTTCAGCAAGGACGCGGACAACAACATGAAAGCCATGGTGTCCAAGCCCTATGCCAAGGTTTTGCGGGAAGCGTTCCCTCACGCCACTTTTGTCGGTTTTACCGGTACGCCGATTTCCGAGACCTATCAAACCTTTGGCGATGAAATCGACCGCTATACGATGGATCAGGCGGTTGCCGACGGTCTGACCGTTTCCATCAAGTATCATCCCCGGATTGCAAAAGTCCTGCTGGATCAGGAAAAAGTCAAGCTGATCGAGGAGTATTACAAAAAATGCGCCGACGACGGCGCGACCGAGGAGGATGTCGAGGCAAGCAAGAAGGCCATGAGTTCTATGGAGATCATTCTGGGCGAGCCCTCGCGCCTGGAGCGCCTTGCCGTGGATATCCATGACCACTATGTTTCGGCATGTGCCAACGATCCGGAGCGCGTGCAAAAGGCCATGATTGTTTGTTCCAGCAGAAAAATCGCTTATGACCTGCTGAAAAAGTTTCAGGATAAGTATCCGGAGTGGTTTGTGGAGAAGAAGGCCCCGGATGGCGTCACCGTTTCTGCGGATGAACTGAACGAATTAAAGCCCATGCCCTTTATTGCTATGGTGGCAAGCGTCGGAAAGAACGACGATAAAGACATGTACAATTATCTCGGCGGCGTCACAAATGATAAGCGCTCCGAGAAGCTTGATGTTGCCTTCAAACAGGAAAAGTCAAATTTCCGCATCGTTATTGTCGTCGATATGTGGATCACGGGATTTGACGTTCCCTCGCTTACATACATGTACAACGACAAACCTCTGAAAAAGCATATGCTGATCCAGACCATCAGCCGTGTAAACAGGAAATACCCTGGCAAGGAGTACGGCCTGATCGTCGATTATATCGGCATTCGTGACAATATGCGCGAAGCCATGAAGATGTATGGCGGCGACAGCTCCGTCGCGCCCACATCCGATGACATTGAACAGGCGACCGGCGTATTTAGAGAGGAACTTCTTACCCTCAAGAACCTCTTTGCAGGCTATGACTTGACGCCGTTTCTCAATCCCGCAGGAGATCCGGCCGAGCGGTATCGGCTGCTGGCAAAGGCTGCCGAGTACGTTTTTGTGTCTACGGAAGAACTGAACTCTATCAGCAAAAATGGAAAGAGCGTCCAGAAGGTGTCGTTCAAAACATATTTCCTCAAAACCGTCAAGAGGATGCGAACAGCCTATGATATCTGCCAGCCCTCCGGCGAGCTTGGCGAAGAGGAATCGGCTCTTGCTCAATGCTTCATGGCGATTGCCGGTTTCGTCCGCAAAATGAGCGGAACCAGCGAAATTGATGCCGATATCATGAATCGCAATGTGGCGAGGATGGTTGAGGAGGCGCTAAAATACAGCAAAGTCGAAAGTATCCTTGAAAGCGGCGAGGAAGAAGACATTTTTAGCCCGGAATACTTCGAAAAGCTTTCCGATGTGAAAATGCCCGCGTCCAAGCTCGAAATACTGGTGAAAATGCTCCGCAGGCAGATTACGGAATACAGCAAAACCAACCAGATGGCAGCCAAGCGGTTCCAGGAAATGCTTGAGGCAACAATCAAGCAGTATCACGACCGGAGAAAGCGCCTGACGGCAGAAGAAGCCGGTGCCGCACAAGAGGAAACGTCTGAAGAGATAATCAAAAATGCGACGGAGCAGGCACTGCGCATTTTGAAAGAGATGAACGCTGACCGTGAAAGCTTCCGCAAGGTCGGTCTGACCTTTGAGGAGAAGGCGTTTTATGATATTTTGATGGCCCTGCGCGATCAATATAACTTTGTATATGGCGAGGATAAGGTCGTCGACGGCGTTTCGGTCAATGAAAAGTGCAAATCGTTGGCAAAGAAAATTAAGGAGATTATTGATACGAAGTCCTCGTTTGCCGATTGGCTCAACAACCAAATCGTCAGGGATCAACTCAAGTTCGATATAAAGATTTGCCTTGTCAAAAACGGCTATCCTCCTCAGTACAGCCCGGAGGTGTTCCGCAAGGTCATGGAGCAGGTCGAGAATTTCGAGGAGAACAGATAAAACGATACTATCGAGCGGTACAGAATGACATCACTGGAGGTATTAATATGGCAAATCCAATGATGATTCAGTATTTGGTAGGACTCTGTTGTTTGCAACATAATCCTGATGCTGTTGAAATCACTGTTGGTGATATGGTATACGACCCTGCGGCGGGGAAAAATCGTGATGTTGATATTACAATCACCTATAGAGATCAAGAAGGAATGATAGCAGCTTTCAAAGCTGCTGAAGTAAAAAAAGAATCGAAACCGCTTGATGTCGTTACAATTGAACAGTTATGTATGAAATTTGCAGATATGCCGCAAATCACTCACAAAGCCATTTTTTCCACATCGGGATATAGCGAAGCTGCAAAGAATAAAGCGATTTTTCACGGCGTTGATTTATACACTCTTGAACCGTGGAAACAGCGAATTGAAGATGACTTCCCAGACTTTAAGGGGACAGGCACTCCGGAAAATTTCCTTCATGCAAAATCGCAATACCTAAAGTGGGTCAACTGGAGTATATATTTAGAAGCGCCAAACGCGCCTGGTGAATTTAAATGGTTTCCTAATACGCCGATATTTTCGGATTGCAACAAGAGTCATAGTAAGTATAAAAACATGGAACAATACACAAATGCTGTTATTGATCGTTCTGCAAAGAAGCTGTTTATGCTCGATCCAATTTTAGCAATTGCTGATACCGCATTCCGCAACAATCTTGAACGTCAGGACACCTTGGCTTGCTCGTTCAGCCATTCTCATACAATGGACATTTCCTCCGATGGGGTATACTTGCTGATTGCAGATAAGCTTTGCCAGATAGCAAGCATAACCATATCGGGTGTTATGCAATGGAGCCTTCGCACAATTCTTCCGGAATACTATGTATTAAAGAACGCTGCCACTCATGAGGTGTTTTCCGGAGCCGTTATTGCTGATTCCGGTGAGGGAAATGGACATATGTTCGCTATGATATTTCCGCCAAAAGGGAGAACCGTCAATTATCACAATATTTTCCTTACTGAGAAGCAGAAGCAAATTATACATAACCTGAAACTGAAGGACGGCTAACCGGTAAAAGGAGGCACCCCATGCCCTACATTGCCATCAAAGGTTTTCCCAAGGACGACGAGACCGTGTGCAAGGTTGCGGAGCGGTTCAACGCGGCGCTGCCGGAGCGATGGACCTAAAAGCTGCTTGTTGATATATGGAGGATACTATGAGCACGATTGCAATCAGAAAAATCGGCATCACGGATTTGGACACGGACGCCATCGTGAACGCCGCCAACGATGGTCTGTGGGCGGGCAGCGGCATCTGCGGAGCCATCTTCCGAGCCGCCGGGCACGAGCAGCTGCAGGCTGCCTGCGACAGGATCGGCCACTGCGACACTGGCTCCGCCGTGATCACGCCGGGCTTTCGGCTGAAGGCAAAGTACATTATCCATGCCGTCGGACCGAGATGGTCGGGTGGTACGCACGACGAGGCAAAACTCCTGTATGGGGCGTATCGCCGCTCGTTGGAGTTGGCTGCCGAAAATGGCTGCGCGTCCATTGGCTTTCCGTTGATTTCGGCGGGCATCTTCGGATATCCGGTCGATCAGGCGTGGCGGAAGGCGCTGCAGGCGTGCAATGACTTCCTTGAAAAAGGGAATCAGCTCGACATTGTCTTCGCCGTGCTTGACGACAACATCCTGGAAGCGGGAAAGAAATCGTTGAAAGAGATTTCACCGCATTTCGCAGCCGCAGCCCGGAGTGACTGAGACTTTTCAGCTTTCCATGCTGAGCAGGGAGGCCCCACATGAACAAAGACCCGTTTGAAGAGTATCTTCGCCAAAGCGAACCGAATAAGCGTGATCTTGGCTATGCGTGGCAGACGGCTGTAGGGCTGCAGGCTGTGGATGGCCTGGAAACGTCGCGCTATTTGATCGAAACGGCAAAGAAAAACATCGAGGGCGAGATTTCTCTCGAAGAGGCCAACGCGCTGATCAACAGCTACTATGCGGAAAGCCGGCGGCACGACGCGGACCGGACAGAGGAGGCCGACAAGGTCTCCACCCGTATTGCCCAGCTGCTGGCGGAGCAGTCCTTCGTGTTTTCGCCCGCGCAGTATCTCTCCATCCACAAACGCCTGTTTACCGGCATCTACAAGCACGCGGGGCAGATTCGGGACTACAACATCACGAAGAAGGAATGGGTGCTGGACGGAAATACTGTCATCTACGGCGGCGCGTCTGAACTGCGGGCGACGCTGGATTACGATTTTGCGACGGAGAAGGCGTTCCGTTACGACGGCCTTTCTATGAGCGAGATCATTGCGCATCTGGCGGCCTTTGTCTCCCGCCTGTGGCAGATTCATGTTTTCGGCGAGGGAAACACGCGCACGACTGCCGTGTTTTTCATCAAGTATCTGCGGACGCTGGGCTTCGACGTGACCAACGACATTTTTGCGGAAAATGCGTGGTATTTCAGGAATTCCCTCGTTCGCGCCAACTATAACGACCTCAAGCGCGGCGTCCATGAGACGACGGAGTATTTGGAGCTGTTCCTCCGGAATCTCCTGCTGGGCGAGCAGAACGAGCTGCACAACCGGTATCTTCATATTGGCACGACGTTCCCAAAACAGGACATCGGAGATGCAAAACAGGACATTGGAAGTGAAAAACAGGATATTGACGGCACGTTCCCCTATGGCAATGTCCTGAAAGCGGCGGGCGCTTCTGCAAAAACGGCGGATCATGTGCGGAAAATGTTTGCGGAGTACGGATTTGAAACCATATTTGGACGCAATAATGTTACCGAACTCCTAAGCATTACGGCTTCACCGGCTTCCACCTTGCTGAAAAAGCTGGCAGACATGAGCGTGACGGAAGCCGTCAGCGGCTTGGGGAAGGGGAAATACCGCTTCAAACCAATCGGTTGACATAAAACAAGAAACGGCCCTGTGGCCGCTTCTTGTTGCCCCTGAATAAATCATTTTGCTCGATGTGGTGTTTAGCTGTAGATGAGATCGTACAGCACGACCTCATCGGCAGCGGAGCGGATAGCGTTCATGCGGCGTACCCACTCCATCTGATCCTCCGCTTTGAGCGTTTCGGTGATGCCTTCGCGCTCCGCCATGCTCTCGATGATGCGGGAGAGCATTTCGTTCGCAGCGCGGTCGGTTTCCTCCAGGTGGGCGTTCAGTTCGCCGCTGAGTAGCATTCCTGTGTAGATGCCGTCCCTGCTTTTCAGTAGGTAGTTCTTCCGGCGCAGCCCCCATATGCCGATGTTCGGAGCTTCGGGTGCAATGAGGTTGGGAATCAGATAGTCGCCCTCGCGGTGGTAAGTCAACTTTTCACTCATAGCGATGCCTCCTTTTGATTTGGTTGTTTCATCATACCAATGGCAATTTGAATAGTCGAATGTGTGAGCGGTGAAAAACGTGATTCCTGCCGTGTGGCACACGAAAAATTTCTCTTTTTTTTCCCTTACCAGCATAACATGAGCTAAAATTGCGTGGGATTATGTAACAGATAAAGTTGCAATTACTATACAGTATGGCATAAAATGATATACAAAAACACCAGAAAACATTCAAAAAGCGGAATTCGAATCCCTTCAGGTCCACCAAACTGGAATAATCCGAACATCGTGTCAATCGGCGCGGCGTTCGGATTTTCCGTTTCCAGAAGCGATATTGCGTGATAGCGAAAGAGGCTTCCGTCCGAAGTGGACGGAAGCCTCTTTCGCTTTAAGCCTTGGACTGCTGGGCCTTCCAAGACTCAAACTCCGCGCGATTCTGCGGGTTCTCGTAGAACTCGCGCAGATGCGGAAGCAGGACACGAGCCATGCGCTCAATGGTGAAGTCGGGGACGACGGTTTGAGAGCAGGTCTCGAAGCTGAGTTGACCGACGCAGTCGGCCTTGGGGGTGGTTTTGCGCGCCATGAGGTATCCTCCGTGCGCCGTGTGGTGGTTGGAGGGACAGGAGGAAGCTAAGTTGTTTTATGGCGCGCTTACGGGCGGCAAAAAGCAGACGCCGAAGATTCTTCAGCGTCTGCTTTTTATAGAGCAGTAATATAGAAAGCAATCAAAACACGGTCACACGGCCTACCCGCATTAGGATGACAATGAGAAAAGAAAACACGACGCATAGAGATGCGTAACAGCCCCCTATGCAATAAAAGTTGACGACAGTATTATCCAAAATACTGAAATAAGGTAACGATTACAGTTCTTTATTGTATGGAGAACGTCATTCCCTGTCAAGCGCTTATTTTGATTGTTTACAATCTCGCTCCATTGTCTCGTCGATGGCCCGGTTCAGAAATGCGTTGACGGATTCCTCGCGGCTCGCGGCGTGTGCTTGAATGATTTCCTTTTTTCCTTTTGGTACGCGCAGGGGAATGCGGTCTATCTTTTCTTGGTCATACTTTTTGATTGCTCGCTTCATTGCTTCAGAGGATGGCATATTATGACCCCCTTTCCTATCTAACAATTATACTGAGCCGAGGCGCACTCGTCAAGAGAAATATAAGGCATCATATATTGTGCACAAAAACCGCTATGAAAATGTGCAAAATATTAGGCACCATATATATTGAAATATGGCACCTTATATGCTATCATAGTAACAACAAAGAAAAGCGGGCGGCAATGAAGCAAGACGCTTTTCTTCGAGAAAGAGACCGCAGGTGCGCGAACACCCACGGTCTCGGGCGGGAATATCGTCTGGCCGACTCTTTCCCGCCTCCACTATAACATGCCTGTCAAGACCGGCAGGCCAATCAGAAGGAGGAATATCAAAATGAAGAAGTTTGAAGTCTGGAACGCGAAAACGAGCGGCAAAAGCGGCGACGTACCTGTTGTCATCATTGCTGACCTCGCAAATGCGGTCGTTGCCGTACCTCTCGGCATAAACGCTGACGAGGAGCGTCTGCCGACCCACGCACTGCTGTTTGTGGACGGGCCGTCTGTCGTCGCCATTGCCCGCTGCGAGCAGGCGATGGTGTTCGACAAGTCGCTCCTTAGCAAGCGCATTGGCGAGGTCAGCGAGGAACTGGACCGCTCGGCGCTGATGCGCATCCTGAACGCGCGGCTCGCGAAAGCCGCGTGACACGCAAAACAGAAGAACGCTGCCCGAAAGGAGCAGCTTCTGGAAGAGAGACCGCGGGTGCGCGAACACCCACGGTCTCGGGCGGGAGCATCGTCTGGCCGACTCGATTCCCGCCTCCACAGAGCGCCTGCCAACATTGACAGGCACATATCAAAGGAGGAATGTTACCATGAACACCACGGCAAGTATCGAACGTTATCCCCTACAAACCAAGCCGAACCTCAGCGGTCTGATTCAGAACCTTGGTTCTAGCTACAGCGGCTTGGAGCAGGCCATCAATGAGCTGGTGGACGATTCAGTATCCGCTTTGCGTGCGAATACTGATAGCAGAAGCCCAAAGCTCATTCGCATTACGCTTGAGGAGCGCGCTGCAAGCGTCAACATTACGGTGGAAGACACCGGCGTGGGCATCTCTGACATCGACGAGGCGCTTCGGATTGCGGGAACGTCTGCACGCTTAACCCCGATGAACGAGCATGGAATGGGGCTGAAACAGGTGATAGCTTACGTCATGAAAAATGGCGGTGATTGGAGTCTCGTCACGCGCGATGCTTTATCGCGCGACTGTTCAACATGCTGGGCTGTGAACCCTCCTCATAACAAGCTCGACGAAACCATGGAAGTCGAGGCTTGCTCGGAGTGGCCGGGAGAACTGGCGGGCACAGGCACCATCGTACACTTGGACTGCCCCAAAGAGCTGTTCGCGACCGTTGAGACAGGTGTGCGCGGCAATCCGCCGTTTTTGCGCTTGGCAGCGCTGCTGGAAGAAGGCTTGCGCTACACATACGCAGATATCATCCGTGCGGACGAAGCGAGCATTGAGATTGTCTCTGTGCCGATCATCGGCAAGACGGAGTGTCATAAGTTAAAGCCGCTTGAGCCGGATTGGAATGATGGTTACACAGACATTAGACCCACAACTATTGACCTTGGCGGCGGACCCGTCACCGTTTCCGGCCGCTACGGTCGCATAAAGGCCGCAGAGGACGCAGAGCGTCACTATCAGGCGAATCTTGCCACCAGCGGCGCCGTCATCAGTCTCAATGGTCGTATCATCTCCGGACAGCTCTTCTCGGAGATTTGGGGTAAAACGCGCCATCCATCAGGCAATGACTTCGTGCTGCGTCTCGACGTGCATTCAGACAGCTTGGAGGGATTGCCGGAGACAACGACCGAGAAAAACGGATTTCGTCAAGGCGACCCGCGCCTGAAGGCTCTGTATAGCTGGATTCGCGCGCAAGTAGCGTTGCCCGGCGGCAAGGAAAAGTTGGAGATTCGCCTGTTCAAAAAGCTGGAAGCGAAGATGCAAATGGATTCCGCGTATTCGCGCATCACTCGGGAACTGTTCGTGTTTACAAGCCTCGGTTTCAAAGACCGCATCGACCTTTTCGCGGCTACAGACGGCGGGGCTGTGTGCGCATTCGAAGGCAAAGCAAAAAACACCAAATCAGCTGATATTTATCAGTTGCGTCGGTACTGGGATGGATGCGTGCACGACGGAATCAACATCACCGACGGCGTCTTGATTGGCTCGAAGCACAATGACGAGGTTCGTGCGCTGGTCGCGTACATCAATACGCAGACCGGCGAGGACGGCCGCCCGTATCGCTTCCATCTGGCAACTTGGGCGGAGTACGGCATCGATGTGTCGGCAGTTTAAGTCGATGGACTACACAGACATTGGTGCGCGCATCAGAGAGGCGCGCAAAGTGACAGGGATGACACAGGAGCAGTTGGCGGAGGCGGCAGAGTTGGCGACCAGCTATGTCAGTCAACTCGAAAGCGGCACAAAATGTGCCCGGTTGGACACGCTTGCGCGCATCGCGGATGCACTTCACATACCGCTCACGCAGCTGCTTGTGGACAGGCAGTTGGACTGCGACGCGTTGCTAGCGCTCGCGGCCGACTGCACAGATGCTGAAAGACAAATCATTTTCGATGTGATACAGGCGCTGAAACGGAGCCTTCGGACAAACGCATCATAGGCAAAAGCACGGGATTAGGCGTGTCCTAATCCCGTGCTTTTCACCGTCGGCAATATAATCGTTGCTCGTAGCTTATGGTTTCTTTACACCTACCATGCTACGCTAATACGGGCTGTTTTGGATAGCCCCTTGACAATCCGCGTACAATAACGCCATTCTCAACCAAGGGAGGTATGGCATGACGATAACAAAAGAGGACCTAACCGCGTATCGCGCCCATCTGCGCGCGGAAGAGCGCAGCGCCGCGACCATCGCGAAGTACCTGCACGATGTGGCCGCATTTGCGCTATGGCTGAACGATACGCCGCTGACCAAGGAAGCTGCCGCGGACTGGAAGCATGAGCTGGTGCGCCGTGAACAAGCTCCCGCCACCGTCAACGCAGCATTGGCGGCGCTCAACGGGCTGTTCCGGTTCCTCGGACGGGATGACTGTCGCGTGCGGTTCCTCAAGGTCCAGAGGCGCGCATTCCGGGACGAATCCAAAGAGCTGTCACAGGGCGAATACACCGCACTCGTCAGTGCCGCAAGGTCACGGGGCAAGGCACGGCTCGCGCTGCTCATCGAAACCATCGGCGGCACGGGCGTCCGCGTCAGCGAGGTCGCGTATATCACCGTCGAGGCGGCACAGAGGGGACGCGCGGAAATCGCGCTCAAGGGCAAAATCCGCACCATTCTGCTGCCCGCGAAGCTCTGCCGCAAGCTGCTCAAGTACGCCAAGGCGCAGGGTATCACAAGCGGAGTCATCTTCCGCACCGCAACCGGCAAGCCGCTCTCGCGACGCCAGATTTGGGGCGAGATGAAGGCCATCTGCAAGGCGGCGGGTGTGGAGCCGTCGAAGGTGTTCCCGCACAACCTGCGGCATTTGTTCGCGGTGGCGTTCTACCGCGTGAGCCGCGATATCGTGAAACTCGCGGATGTGCTGGGCCACAGCTCGATTGAAACCACACGCATCTACCTCATGACGACAGAAAAAGAACACCAACGGCAGCTCGACCGGCTGCGATTGGTGTCGTAGGACGGAATACACATTCCGTTGTATGTTTCAAGTGGAAAAATAGTGACAATGCCACTGCTACATATCTTTTATACCATATAATCCCTTGCAACGCAACACTTTTTTGTCAATATGAGCATAAAAATCTAAGCCTCGCGGTTTGAAAACTGCTAAGGCTTTGGTCACTGCACCCTAATGTTTCCATTCGCGGAACAAGAGGGTGCTTTTTTGTGTTTTGAGGGGACTTTGGGTGCTTCGCCCTGTCAACGGAATGTGTATTCCGAGACAAGGAGATGCTGACCTATGGCTCACACCACCGCCCGCCTTGACCTGACCGGACAGCGCTTCGGCAAGCTCACCGTCGTCGCGCCCGCCGAGAACATCGGACGGCGCACCGCGTGGCTGTGTCATTGCGACTGCGGCGGCGAGCGCGTGGTCAAGACCGTCCATCTCCGCGAGAGCAAGGTCACAAGCTGCGGCTGCGCCAAAGAAAAGCACAGCGCGAGCGCACTGGGCCTGCACTATGTCGACGGCACCTGCGTCGAGATGCTGCGCGCCAACACCAGACGCCGCAACAACAAAAGCGGCGTGGTCGGCGTGGTGTGGAGACCGGAGAGCCGCAGATGGCAGGCAAGCATCATGTTCAAGGGCACGCGCCACAACCTCGGAAAGTATGAGCGGTTCGACGACGCGGCAAAGGCGAGACGGGAGGCGGAAGCCCTCTACTACGGCTCGTTTCTTGCGGACTTCGACGCGGCACAGACTGCCTCTGCCTCACAAGAGGCACCGGCGTGAGAGATTGCGAAGAGGCTGAACGATGGAACGGAACTACAGCACCAAGCGCCTCGATTTGACCGGACAGCGCTTCGGCAGGCTGACCGTCGTTTCTCGCGCCGAGAACATCGGGCGCGACACCGCATGGCTGTGCCGCTGCGACTGCGGAAACGAGGTCGTCGTCCGCACCTGCTATCTTCGCAAGGGCGAGAAACGCGACTGCGGCTGTGATACGTCGGTCCCGATGCTGGCGGGAACCCGTCAGTACGACTTGACGGGTCAACGCTTCGGCAAGCTGACCGCGCTCCGCCCGCTGGGCGCGCCGGACGGGAAGAACTACCGCTGGCTCTGCCGCTGTGACTGCGGCAAGGAAATCTCCGCGCAGGTCGGAAATCTGCGCAACGGCAAGGCTGCGAGTTGCGGCTGTGACCGCGTCCCGCTTGCCGAGTATCTGCACTATGTGGACGGCACGAACGTGGAAATGATACGCAGCCAGACCGTCCGCTCCAATAACTCCAGCGGCGTGACGGGCGTGTACTGGGTGAAGCGTCAGCAGCGCTGGGCGGCATCCCTCTGCTTCAAGGGCGAACGCTACCACCTCGGCCTGTTCGACCGCTTTGACGACGCGGTCGAAGCACGCAAGGAAGCGGAACAAAAGTATTTCGGCGCGTTTCTCGCGGATTACGACGCGAAGCAGGCTATGACCGAACCGGCGTGAGCCGGGTCGTACCCATAGAATTATAATAGGAAGGATGTGATATTCAGGCAAAAGCGTGGCAGTTTGGCGGGGCGCACGCTCCGTCGCGGGCGACTACGTACGCCCGTGACGACGGAGGGCGAGGATGCGCCGGAGGCGTCGTCGGAGACTGCGCAGACCGACGAGACCGCGCCGTTCGCGCGCGAAATAGTGAAAGAACAAGACCGCAAAGCCGTTGGGAAACCCGGTGACGCAAAGGCAGGAGGCTAAAGCGCGCAAGCGCCATGCTCGTCCGCCCGCCAGATATGGCGTCTTCATTGGCAAGGATATCGAAAGATATCTCACGCAAAGCCGCACGTTGGGAAACCGCGTGCTTTAGGAGGCTAAAGCCGATGCGAAGTCCAGATATTGGATACGCGCGGAGGCCAAGTCTGTCCGGCTGCCGAGGATATAATATCTGCTTTGGCACGGCGGTGGGAAACCCCGCTTCGCAAAGCCAGAGGCTACGGCGCGTATGCGCTAAGCTCGTTCGGCCGCCGGGGATCTTTGCCTCCGCAAGAAGGAAGGGGACCCGTTTTGCATCCGCCGCCCATCGGGCGTGATGCGTCAGCATGACACCGCCGGGAGGCGGCGGCAATCCGGAAAACCGGAAATTTTGAAATTGCAAAGAAAGAAAGTATCAACATGAAGAGTAAACTCAAAAAAACATTATCTCTCCTCTTAGCGCTCGTCATGGTACTCAGCTGCATGAGCATGGGGGCGTTTGCTAATGCAGATGATGTATACAGCGTGGAAAATAACCAACTGTATATAAATGGGTCAGTTGCATCTGATACGGAGTTAGAAGCATTAGCTGGAAAGATTATTGTCGAAAGCAATGGCAACTATTCTTTAACTGGAAAGAGCGTTCAGAATCTTTTCACTGATGCCGAAGACGGTTCCACATTAAACTTGTACCTTATTCGTGGATCTTATATTGTAAGATCAATTAATGGTAATAGTCTGGTGTCCAAAACTGTTACAGTAAATATATCTGGATTGAGTGATGCAACTGGGAATAAAGCTGCTTCGGTGAACCTCTACAATCCGGACGATACAGAGACAAACGGCTACTATTGCAGAGGCATGGCGCTGACTGTAAGCAATCTCGTTTTGATTGGGCAAGACGAAGATGCAAACGGAGATGAACGTCATGGTGCCGGATTCGTATACGCCAACAGTCTGTTGATTGAAAACTGCGTGTTTCAAAAGAGTCAGTGTCTGTGGAATGAAGGGAATGCCTATACTGTCAAAGACAGTACCTTTGACTGCGGAAATATTGGCAACAAATATGCGATGTGGACACGCGGAAACGGAACGTGGACCTTTATGAATTGCATATTCAACACTTCCGGCAAGGCGCTTAAAATCTACCATACAATAGGCAATGTTAATGTTACCGGTAGCACGTTTAACAGGGTAGCCACAGCAGCAGACAAATATGCAGTAGAGGTTGCTTCTACTACCGCAAACATCAGCATCAGTAACTGCATAAATGTTGGGCACAAAGGGTTGGTTGATGAGAGCAAGAATAATGTTACTCTGACTTTTACAACCGAACCCGCTGTGACCGTGACCACGGGTGACAACGTGAGCGAGTCTTATGACACCTTGGAAGACGCTGTCGCGGCAATCGAGGCTCCTGCGAATGGCGAAACCGCTCCCGAAATCAAAGTTTCCTCGGAAGCCGCAATCGGCAGCGGCGAAGCTAAGGTGACTGTCCCTGCGAACAGCACCGTCACCGTGAATGAAGCTGCTTCCACCAACACTGGCGTCACTGCCAAGCAGATTACCATTGCGCCGGGCGAGGATAGCTCCGAGTCCATCAAGACCGCTTACGTCGTCAGCAATGGCGAGGCGACCGCTGCTATCGCGAGCACAGCTGTCACCAAGGACGCCAGTGTTGCGACTGAGGGCAAGGCGGAGGTCGCAGACTTCATTAATGTCTCGCAGGTGCTTGCCAACGCTGTGGCCGAGAACAGCGCTATCGACGTCAGCACCATCACCGGCATGGAGCTGAGCCTCAAGACGGACGATGTTGCAGCAAACACGGAAGTCGGTGGCGATGAGAGCCCAGCGAAGACTGAACTGGAAGGAAAGATTGCCAATGAGAGCGTCAAGGTGTTTGACGTCTACCCTGAGGCCAAGGTGACCACCACCACGACCACCACCGGTAGCGAGCCGCAGACGGCGGAATATACCTACAACGCCTCCAAGGATTTGGCAGACAACGCGAAATTCACGTTCCAGTTGGAAGTCGCCACCCCCGCCGAGGTGGGCATGACCGCCAACCTGACGCACTACCACAACAACAATGACACTTGGGAGACCGAGTCCAAGAGCGGTATTGTGGATAATGAGGGCAAGGTTACGGTCGAGCTGGATAAGTTCAGCTACATCACTGTGGACGGCGTGGAAGCAACCGACTTCGCGTCTGCCGTTGCGAGCGCGAGTGCGGGTGCTACCATCACGCTGTACGATGACGTGGCGCTGACGAGCACGGTTGAGATCAACAAGAACCTCATCATCAACCTCAACGGTCACAGCATCACCGCCACCGGCGCGCGTGCGCTGTGGGTCAAGTCCGGCGCGGTGGAGATCAAGGATACCTCGACTGGCGAGACGAAGGGTACGGTGAGCGCCAACGGCGACGCTCTGGGTGAAACCAGTTCTGTCATCCGTGTGGGCGATTCTGCGGCGAACACCGCTATTGCTTCCCTGGCCATCGGTGAGGGCGTCACGGTGAGCAGCGGCAAGAGCTATGTCATTACGGTTTTCGGCACGAACACCGAAGGCATCGAGCTTGTCGTGAACGGCAACGTGGTGAGCACTGTTCCTGTGGGCAGCAAGGCTGACGCGGCCATCGCCGGCAACGGGACTAGCACTTTGGCGGCGACTGCGATCACCATCAATGGCTCCGTCACCTCTACCAACACCTACGCCATCTATCACCCCGGCAAGGGTACCTTGACTGTGAACGGCACCGTGAGCGGTTTGGGCGGCATCGAAGCCAAGGGCGGCACCGTTACGGTCAACAGCGGCGCGACGGTTGAGGCTACGGCTGCGACGCAGGGGCACAAGGCGTATAACAACGGCCCCTCCACCAGCGGCTACGCAATCGCGGCTGTGAACAATACCGGCTATATCGCGAACCCTGCAACGGTTAACATCAACGGCGGTACCATCAGCGGTAAAGCGGTTGCGCTTGCTGACCAGGAAACGGTTGCAATCGGCACAGTGACGGCATCCAGCAACAACATTCCTGTTGATGATGGCTGCATGTGGGTCTCTGACGGAAACGGCGGATATAAGCTGGCTGCGGTTGTCGCCACGATTGGCACTGCCAAGTACGCTTCGCTGAAGGATGCGGTTGATACCGCGACTGCCGGCCAGACTGTCAAGCTGGAAAGCAATGTGGCGCTGGATAGCACGGTTGTGATCGACAAGGCGCTGACCATCGACCTCAACGACAAAACCGTGACAAACAACGGTACGGATTATGCGTTCAAGGTCACCGGCGGGGCTGTAACAATCAAGAACGGCACCATTGACGGAAACGGAAGGGGTGTCACAGCCAATGGGAGTTCTGCAAACGTCACTCTTGGCGCTGCGTCTGAGGCGCTGAACGTCGTTGCGACCGGTCGCGCGCTGGGGCTGTATAACGGCGCTTCCGCGGCGCTTGTCGCCGGCTCTAAGCTGAGCACCAGCATCGACAACGAAGTGACGGTATTTACTTCGATGAACTCGACCTTTGACGTATACGGCACCGTTGAGCAGACGAATGTTGGTGGAACCGATAAGAGCTACGAAAACAACGCCATCGCTGGCAACGGCAACGGCCAGCACAACGGTACTACGCTGAATATCCATCCCGGCGCGACCGTCACCTCCCAAAGTGCAGTCGCCATCTATCAGCCGCAGGTCGGCATAAGCGTAATCGACGGTGCGACCGTGAGCGGACCCTCCGCGATCGGCATCAAGGCCGGAACGATGACCATCAAGGGCGACAGCCATATCAGCGGTACGGGTGAGTTTAAGAGCGTTAACGCGTTCGATAATGGTATCTATGCGGAGGGCTCTGCTATCATCGTTGAGGCAAATGAAGGATATGCGGTTGGGAGCAACGGGCTGACGCTCAAAGTAGAAAGCGGCGCAATCACCAGCGCCAACGCCTACGCGCTGAACCAGACGAAGAAAAGCGCAGCTACGTCGAGTGACAAGATTGGCTTGATTGAGATTAGTGGCGGAACCTTCACCGGAAATTCTGGTAAGGCCGCACTGAACGGCGCTTTTGAAGAGAAGTTCGCTGTTTCCGGCGGTTCTTTCTCCAGCGCAGTTCCCGCTGCTTGCTGCGCCGATGGCTTTGAGCCAAAGGCCAACGGTAACGGGACATATGGCGTGCAGGTAGAGAGCACAGAGCCGCAAGTTAAATACAATAATCTTACCTCTGCGGTTACAGCAAACGAATGCATTGTCACGACTAGAAACCTCGACCTGCTCAGCTATATTAAGTTGAACGTTTACGTCTATATTCCCGAAAGCTTGAAGAACAGTGCGTCGTTTAGGATTACGTTCAACGGTGGCAAAACCACGACGGTTGCTGCTATAAATCTTGAGACAAACGGTTCTGTGAAAGACTCGAATGATGCTATTATGGGCAAGTTCTATGTGGTTTCTCAGGATACATTTGCTCAATTTATGGATGCCGAATTCACCATCGAGTTGCTGATTGATGGGTCGCACAGAGATTTGCTGCGCTATAACGGTACCGAGGTTGTTTTGGATGCCAGCGGTAACTACTCCACCACGATTAACGATTATCTGACGAGTCAGCTGAATAGTGCAAACACCTATATGGCGGACTTGGCCCAAGAGATGATTGTGTATGGTCAAAAGGCGAAAGCTTATCTCGCGCACAAGAACTGATGCCCGCTTTTCCGCGATAGGAGGTAAAGATGATGAGAAAACGCTATATTGTGCCTACGATGGATGCTGTTATCTTCGATGATATTATAATTACATCTGGTAATAATGGCGGCGGAATTACGATTGATATGCCCATTCCAGGTGAAACCGGCACCGATACCAGTAACGGCGCATAACTTTGGCATCTAATAAAAGGGGGCGGACGCAACCGCGTCCGCCCCCTTTCCCTATGATACGACAAAGCGGAGGTATGACATGAAAACGGTCATAAGATTTATTGCGGTCCTGATACTTGGCATTTTGCTTTGTTGGCCGACCTATGCGCTAACGATTGACTTGCCAACTGCGGGTGAAAACGGTACACCCATGGATAATATAGAACCAGCGGAGAGCGATGCAATATCGACCAATACACTTGACTCTGGGGACAGGGCAGAAGTTTCTAAAACAAACAATGAAGCGGAGACTCCGGTTAAACAGGATGTGTCAAATGCACCTAATCTTCCCCCTGCGACTTCGCACACCGAGAACGCTGTGCGTTCCATCGTTGGTTCTACGGTCGAAATCATCAATATCGGCGGACTAGATGTCCCACTTGAGGGCACTCCTGATGGCTTCGTTTATATCCCATTCGTAGACATCGCGTCCGACGCCTACTACGCCGAGGCCGTCGCGTGGGCGTACAGCAACGACATCACCGCCGGCGTGACGGAGCTGAGCTTCGGCCCCAACCAGACCTGCACCCGCGGTCAGATGGTGACCTTCCTCTGGCGTGCAGCGGGCTGCCCCGAGCCGACGGGCACCGCGTCCGCGTTCTCTGACGTGACGGCGGGAGCGTACTACGAAAAGGCAGTCGCGTGGGCGGTGGAGAACGGCATCACCGACGGCGTGGGCGACGGCAGGTTCGACCCGAACGGCATCGTGAACCGCGCGCAGGCGGTCACGTTCCTCTACCGCGCCAAGGGCAAGCCAGCGGCAACGTCCGAGGCACAGTTCACCGACGTTGCGGCTGGCGAGTATTATGCCGACGCGGTGGCGTGGGCGGTTGCCAACGGCATCACCAATGGCGTGAGCGACAATAGCTTCGCGCCGAACGCGAACTGCGTCCGCGGCCAGACGGTCACGTTCCTGTACCGCGCGTACAAGTAAGGCGTACATGGCGGGGAGCTTCGGCTCCTCGCCTGTTTTTTGCGTTGTTTGAGAGGCGCACTACTTCGGCGGCAGCACGAAATAACCAGTTAGTGGTCCCAGAAAACGCAGCAAAAAAGTTTTGCCGCAATTTATCAAAAAGATGCTTGACGCCATTTGCCGCCCAGTATTATGATGATAACGTATTAAGTGTAGGTTTTTAAAATGACGTAGTATATACGTTGTTGCGTTATGTTTTACATCTGCCCCAGAGGGCGGTATAGTCAACTTCTTTTCAGTCCACTATAGTTGGAATCCCTGTTATCTTTTTTAAGGTAGCGGGGATTTTTTACATTTTATGGACAATTCAGCCCACGTGGAAACCAGTTAAGCAGGTTTCTGCGCGGGCTTTTTCATATATCGGAGAATCAAGCATGGCTGCCACAGTTTCGTGGGAGCCAGCTTTCACACATCACATCTGTCGACCGCAGCCAGCGTTCGCGGGCAAGAAGAACAGTCCCTCGCATCAGTTCTAGGGAGAAACCAAGCGCTCCGACCCTGCGCCCCCTGCACTTTTAGGGGAAATGGGTTACGCATGGGCTTAACCGCCCCCCTCTGCCGGCATATTCGAGGGTCATCGAAGCCGGGGGTTGAAGATGCGGCAACCCAAAATACAGCATCACCGCGAGCGGCTCCGCGGTCGTTAATTGAGCTATCTGAGATTTATCTCCCGCCTCGCCGCTTTCGGAGAACAGCGGCGCAGATACAAAGCACGATGTATCTGTCTCTAACAACTGTGCAGGCGACGGAGCGTGGCAACCTCTGTCTGTCGGGTAGTGGCTCCCCGATCCACCCGCCCGGGTGATGTGAAAAAAAGCTGTGCCGATTTTAACATGTCCTATCAGGACTGGGGCAGGCGTGCCTTAAACGCGAATAAGCAACAAGGAGGCGGCATTATGGGCAGGCGGAAGCTGGGGTCGATGACGTATCAGGTCTCACACATCAACATAGACCTGACGAAGCAGAATAAGCGCAAAAGTGGCGCAATCTCGCCAAAGAGCTTGAAGCAGTATCGTCAGCACGCCATCAGATTTGGTGAGTGGTGTAAGGCGAACTATGGAGTCAAGGCGTTTGCGGATTGCAAACCTTATATTCAGCAGTACGGTGATTGGCTAGTCAGCGAGGGCAAAAGCGCGTCGACCGTGCATACTTATCTTGCCGCTGTCTGTCGCTTCTTCGATGTAGGCCTTGGCAGCATTCAAAAGCCAAAGCGTGTCTGCGCGAAAAACACACGCTCGCGCGGAAAAAAGGAATCGGACGCTCGCCGCAGCACGATGCGCGAGTCGTCGCCGCGGTTGTACGATTTTGCGCTCAAGGTAGGCATTCGTCGAGCCGAGTACGGGCACTTGCTTATGGACGATTTCATGCTTGACGAGAGCGGATGTCCGTGTGTTCGAGTTGTCAAGGGGAAAGGAGGAAAGTTTCAACTGCAACGCATTTTGCCGGAAGACGTTGATTTTGTACGTTCTTACTTCGAGCGGGATGCGAAATATGTATTTTCGAACTCTGAAATGCGCAATGAAATCGACTTGCACGCACTGCGTGCCATACAGGCTCGCCGCGCCTATGAATATTATGTTCAAAGAATCAAACAGGAAGGTCGCGAAAAGTTGACGGAGGAGATAAAGACCCGATGGGAGAAGTACAACAACAAACCATGGAAAGAGTCTCTCGTCCGGGAGAAGCCGTACTTTATCCGCGGCGAAAATAAAAAACTTGCCGCCGACCACGGACTGCCGCTCGTTTATGACCGCCTCGCGCTCATGGCGGTCAGCGTATTCCATCTGTCACATTGGCGGTTGGACGTGACCGTGAGCAACTACATGCTGGCGGTTGGGTAGGATGCGGGTCAAAAGCAAGCAGCACATTCGGCTTGCTAAGCGCGGTGAAGCAACAGACCTTCCGGGCAAAATGTAGAAAATAAAGGGCGGTTTCTTCAGTTTCCAACTCGCGTCAGTTCTACGCACGTAGAATCGCGTTGTAATACTGACGCGAGTGACCTATGGTACAAGATGTAGAGGCAGCTTGCATTCTCAATACAACATCTGCGTTTTGTGCAAGACGCCGACTATGTCGGATGAACGCATAAAAAGAAATCTTGAGTTTGAAAAAGTGGCGCCATATAATACTAAATAGTTAGAAAAAGGAGGCTATTTCAATGAAAGCTGTAATTTATGTGCGCACCGCCAATCCGAGTTCTGAAACGGCATGGGAAACACAAGTCGAGATGTGTCGTATCTATGCGAAAGAGAACGGCATAGACATCATCGGCACATACCGCGACCATGGAGTACCTGCACGCGACATGACGGCGCGCGAGGGCCTGCAAAAGATGCTTTCCGATAGCGCCAAGGGTGGTTTTGAGGCCGTAATCGTAGCGAATCCTGATAGGCTCGCTCGAGACATCGGTGACTACAAGGACATCAGGGACGCTCTAGGTGCAAACGGCGTGCAAATCATTCCCATACAGGGAACTGAAGAGCGCGAAATCGACCTTCTCATCGACGCGATGTTGACGGAGCAGAGCTGATAAGCACAAAAGCATACGCACAGGAAGGAGGCGAGTGCTGTGGAAAAAGAGGTTAACTGCGTCGCAGTGATATATGCCCGCTTTTCTTCTGACCGCCAGCGGGAGGAGTCTATCGAGGGGCAGGTTCGCGAGTGTCGGGAATATGCCGAGAAGCAGGGTATCAGAATTGTTGGCGAGTATATCGACCGCGCCTTGTCGGCGTCCAAGGAAACCGAAAAGCGTCTGGACTTCCTTCGCATGATAGAAGACAGCACCAAAGGGACGTTCAATACCGTTCTTGTCTGGAAGCTCGACCGTTTTGCCCGCGACCGCTATGACAGCGCACACTATAAGCATCTCTTAAAGAAGAACGGCGTCCGCGTGATTTCAGCTACGGAGCCAATCGGCGAGGGACCGGAAGGCATCATACTTGAGGCCATGCTGGAAGGAATGGCGGAATATTACAGCGCTGAGCTGTCCGTGAAAATCAAGCGCGGGCTGAAGGAGAACGCGCTGAAAGGCGTTAACAACGGGGGGCGCACAGCGTTTGGGTATCAACTCGCAGGTGAAAAGGACGGGCCGAAGCACTACGAACCAGACCCGGCAACCGCGCCGTATGTACGCGAAATTTTTACCCGCTACGCAGACGGAGACGATACGAAGCGTATCGCAGAGGACTTGAATGCGAGAGGCGTTACAACGAATTATGGCGGAAAGTTCCGCTATTCCACCATTGCAGCGATACTTGCCAATCGCACATATCTGGGCGAGTATCGTTACGCGGATGTCGTCAGTGAGAACGCATTTCCGGCGTTGGTTGACAAAGCAACCTTTGACAGAGCCCAAGAACGCATTGAAAGGAACAGACATACCCCGGCAGCAGGCAAGGCGGACGAGAAATATCTGCTGACGACGAAGCTCTTTTGCGGTGACTGCGGCGCACCCATGGCGGGGGAGAGCGGCAAAAGCCGCAATGGCAATGTGCATCGATACTATAAGTGCATGAACGCAAAGCGCAAAAAAGGCTGCCATTTGAAAGCTGTCAAAAAGGATTGGATTGAAGACCTTGTTGTGCGGCAGACGATGGAGCTGGTATTTGATGATGAGGTCATAGGCCGCCTTACCAGCCAACTTATGGAATTGCAGGGTGAAGAACCCTACGATATCAAGCTGCTGGACAGAGAACTGTCAGACACCAACAGGAGCATCAACAACCTATTGAGCGCAATAGAGCAGGGCATCGTTACAAAGGCGACGAAGCAACGGCTTGAGGAACTGGAGGCTCGACAGGAAGAACTTGAGGTAGCTCTGGCGAAAGCCAAGCTGGAATCGGCCGCGTTGTCCAAAGAGGAGATACGCTTCTTCTTAACGCGGTTTCGCGATACCGATATATCAAACGAGAATGAACGGCAACGTCTGATAGACTCCTTCATAAACGCCGTGTTTGTTTATACCGACAAAATTGTGCTGACGTTCAATTTCCGCGACGGAACGAAAACGGTCAGCTTAAAAGATGTCGATGGTTCGGATTTTGAGAGTTCCACTCCACCAAAAAGAACAGCTTGCCAAAGGCAAGCTGTTCTTTTTATCTTACTCGATCCATTCCATCCGAAAACTCAACTTCACCATCGACCACGGGCCTGTGAGGTCGTAAACCGCAGCGTCGCGGTTGACCTTGGGATCGCCCAGCGTCTGCGCCCAGCGCGGATCAAACTCCGCGAGGCGGTAGAGCTTCGCCTCCGGCGCACCGGTGAGCGAGTTTTTGCGCTCAAAGGGGATGTGCCGCCCGTTGTCGCGGTCGAGCCGCACGGCGCCGAGCGCCTGCATCACGCGGATGCGGTTCGTGCGCTCGGCGGCGGTTTCGCGGTGCAACAGGCTGTTTTTGACGATCAGCTTGCCGTAGCGGTCGAACGCCTCGGCGGGGTGCAAGATCAATTCCATGAGCACCGCGGCGCTTAAAAAGCGGGCGGGCCAACGCTCACTCATCTCCTGCGCCAGCGCGCGCACGCCCTCGCAGGGGTTCCAGAGCACGGTTTCGAGCAGGCATTTTTCCAGCATGTCCGCCGCGCCGAGATCCCACTGCGGCACGTTGCTGTCAGGCTTCAGCTTTTCCAGCGCGTCCAGCTGCTCGCCGCACCAGAGCCACGTTTCGCGCATGGCATCGGAGTATTTGCCGTAGGCGGCGAACAGCGCGTGGGCGAGGGTCAGCAGCTCCGCGCGGGACAATGTTTCGCGCCCGCGTCCCAGAGCCTCCTCCACCGTGTCGCGCAGCACCAGCGCCGCCATGTCCGCGGCAAGGGGCGAGTCCACGCCCTCCAGACAGGGCGGGCAGTCGGGGCGCTGCTCCAGCTCCTCCGTCCACAGCGCGCGGCTGGCGTCGTCGTCCATGCGGGCAAGGCCGCGCAGCGCCGCGTCGCGGCACTTTTTCTCGGTTTCATTTTGGTAGAGTTCGGAGAGCAGCGGCGCGTTGTCCGGAGAGAGCCCCAGCGCCGCGATGACCGCCTCCCGCTCCTCCCGTGTGCTGCGGGGCAGCAGGCGCAGGTACCAGTCGTTCTCCGCCGCGCCCGCAAGACGCGCCACGGCGTAAATGCGCGCGGCTCCGCCGCCGCCTTTCAGCAGCGGCACGGCGCGGTCACCCAGCGTCGCGAGGATGCGCTCGAACAGCTCCGCGGATTCGCCGCGGGCGTCGTCCAGCGCATCGACCAGCACCGGCAGCACGCGGGGGTCGGTGAAGTACTCCGGATGCGCCGCCCATGCCTCCTCGATGACGGTGACGCGCCCGCTGTCGGAGCTTTGGAGCGCCGCAAGCAGCGGCTGAAACGCGCTGAACGGCGCGTCCACATACCCGTCCCCGATCGGGAGCGGCGACAGTTCACCGGGAACGCCCGCCTCCGCGCGCTCGCAGAGCAGCGCGTCCACGAGGGCGAGGGTATCCAGCAGCCGCCCCGGGCGCTGCTTGTCGTCGGAGGTGCGCAGGGCGCGCGCGGCAAGCAGGATGCGGCGGGACGCGGCGTCGTCCGCGGCGGCGGAGAGCGCGTCAACGGCGCTTTTGAACCCCGCGTCCTCGACGAGCGTACCCGCGCCGCGCGTCGCAGCGTCAACCAGACAGGCTTTTAAGTTGTGGATCACTTGTAAATCCATAGGCGTCAGAATTGCAGGCGGATGATGCGCTCCGCCGTTACGAGACTGTAGGGATGCAGGCACAACTGCCCGCCGTCGACAAAGAGCAGCCCGAACAGGGCGTCGCCCTCCGTTGCTTCCACGGGCAGCGCGGCGAGCCGCCGCACAGAGGCGAGCATCGCGCCGTCAAGAGCGCGGTCGCGCAGCGCGATGCGTCCGCCGAGATCGTCTTCTAAAATAAAGGTATCGTCTGTCGCACCCAACATGCCGACACGGAGCAGCGCCGGTACGGCGTCCGTCAGCAGCGGATCACCGAGGTGCGGCTTGGCGCGTTTGGCGGCGTCCGCGACGGACTCGGTGCGGCGGAGCACGGCGGCATAGTCCGCCGCGGTCAGCGCCACCGATGCGCAGTCGTCCCACCATACGCGCTGGCACGGCGGGACGGGGGATTCGTACAGCACGGGCACCTCCAGCAGTTCGAAGCAGCTGTCGTCGGTGCCGACGTAGTTGAGGGTGCGGGAGGGGTGCAGGCTTTGCGTCTGCACGACGTCGCCGCGGTCCAGCTCCAGCCAGAAGCCGCGCTCGGCGTAGGCGCGCTTTGCCTCATCGTAGGAGACATCGAACGAGAGCTGTACCAGCCGCGCGCTCTTGCGATAGAGGCCGAGCTCCCGCAACTCGTCGTTGCTCCACACGCCGCCGAGCGCCTCGAACAGCAGCGGGTCCTCCAGCGAATAGCTCTCGGAGGAAAGCTGCTCGGCGAGGAATTTCCGAGCCCGCGCGGTCAGTGCGCGCAGCGAAAGCAGCGCGCGGAGCATCTGCGCGCGGCAGCTTTGGACGGCGCGGACATCCTGTCGGCTCTGCTTGTCCAGCAGCGCGACGCGCTCAAACACGTCCCGCGCGGCGGGCAGGTCGCAGTTGCCCAGCTCCGCCGCCATGCGCTCGAGCGTCTGCGCGGGCAGGGCGGGGATCGCGGCAAGACCGTCGGTCAGCAGCTGGTTGGAGAGCTTTTCCGCCTTGTCCAGCGCGGCAAGCTGCCGCTCCAGCTTTTTCTGCTTCACCGCCGCGTCGTACTTGCGCGCCTTTTCGAGGCGCTGTGCGGCACGCTCCCGCTCCCGCTGCTCCCGCGCGCGGACGCGCAGGAGATAGGCGGGCGGCTCGTCCACGTCAAAGGGCTTGCCCGCGAGCAGGTCGAACATCAGCGCCAGCGCGTGCTTGCAGGGGAAGTGGCGGCTGGCGCAGGAGCAGCTATAGACCGGCTCCTTCTCGGACAGCGACCAGTCGATGGAGACGTAGTACGGGTTGTGGGCGCTGCCGGCGCACTCGCCCCAGCAGGCGCGTCCATCTTCGGCGCGGCAGCGCGTGAGGAAGCGTTCCGCCGCGGAGAGGCTGCGGCCGTCCTCCGCCACCGCCGGACTCGGCGCGTGGGCAAGGATCCATTGTTCCGTGATCTGCATGGGCGTTCTCCATCCGTTTTCGCGATTTTGTCAGGGCTCCGTGTGCCGGTAGGGCGTGTTCTGCCACTTGCCGCCCCGGTAGCGGTGCATCTCCTCGGTAAGGTGGTCCCACCAGAGCACGTCGTTTTTCTCGGGGTAGAATTCCAGAAAGCATCCGTCCAAAAAGAGATAGAAGCGGGAAATATCGGTGCACATGCCGTAGGTCGGCAGCTGCACGGCGGGGATATCGAACTGGAAGGGCGCGTTTTCCAGCGTGCCGTTGAAGTGCAGGCCCTCGACGTCGAGCGCCAGTATCCCCTCGCCGCGAATTTCCGAGGTCGCGTCGCCTTGCAGCGCCTTGCGCTCCGGCAGCACGCCCACCTTGACCTTCCCGCTGTGGCGGAAGTTCGGACGGCGCACCTCCTCGGCGGCGCGCTCGCGCTCCTTGATCGTCCAGTCTGTGACGCGGACGGGGGAGACGCAGTTGTCCCCGGGGTGCAGGGCATAGGTGTCGTCGATGCGCACCGTGTTGCCGCAGGCTTCGCAGCGGATCGTGTCGCCCTCGGAGACCATGCGATGCAGCGCGCCGCAGCGCGGGCAGAGGTAGAGCAGCGTTTCGAGCTGCTTCGCCATGGGACTCTTGCCGCGGAAGTGCACCTTGGCGGTCTCGTTCCAGATGTAATCGTCGTGGGCGAGAAGGCGGTTCATGGTGTCCTCGATCTCCTCCGCACTCAATTCCGAGAGCTGTTGCGCGGTGAACATCCGATCCACCGTCACATCCACGCGGCCCTTGCGCCGGTCGAGGCAGTGCTTGGTGTAGGTGAGGTAGCCGCCCGCGATCTTGGCGTAGTACACAGGCAGCCCCAGCTTTTTCACCAGCTTCGCCCCGCCGGGGATGATGGGCTGCGCCATGCCGGTGATGGAGCTCATGCCCTCCGGCATGATGCAGATGCTGCACCCGTCCTTTACCGCGCGCAGAATCTCCCGCACGGCGTAGCGGTCGGGGGTAAAGTTCTTCTTCGGGATGACCTGCATCAGCGGCAGCAGGATGCTGGTGGGAAAGCGGAAGAACTCGTTGTAGCCCACCACGAAGTTGAGCCGCTTCGGCCAGCAGGGCGGGCCGACGAACTCATAGTCCACGCGGGAGGCGTGGTTGGCGATCATGACGATGGGGCCGTCCTCCCGCCCGGGATAGGCGTTGTAGGTGAAATGCGTGTTGTCCAGCTTGCCCAGCAGCCGGGCGACCAGCATCAATATCGCGTAGAGCAGTCTGGGGGGCGCGTGGATCTTGCGCGTTTGCAGCCATTCGGCGCGGGTCTGGCCTCGTTTCATGGGCGGCGTCCTTTCTGAATCAAGCGACGATTTACCATTATAACAGCTTTCCGCCGAAAGTTCCAGTACGGGAGCGGAGAAATCCCGCCTTTTTGAACAGAATGTGAATTTTGAAAATTCCTGCCAAAAAACGCAAAATTCCTCTTGCATTTGCGGGGGGTCTGCGCTAATATAACAGCGTTGGTTAGCACTCGGACAAAAAGAGTGCTAACCACGAAACATGTTTTTTAAAATTTGGACATATAAGGAGGCAATTCCCATGAAACTCACTCCGCTTGCCGACCGCGTCGTGCTCAAGCTCGTCGAGGCCGAAGAGACTACCAAGAGCGGCATCATCCTCACGCCCAAGGCGCAGGAGAAGCCCTCCGTCGCGGAAGTCATCGCCGTCGGCCCCGGCGGCATGGTCGAGGGTCACGACGTCGTTATGACCGTCAAGCCCGGCGACAAGGTCATCACCAGCAAGTATTCCGGCACCGAGGTCAAGGTCGACGACGTCGAATATACCATCGTGCGCCAGAGCGATATTCTCGCCATTGTCGAGTAAGAAACAGGAGGTAATTCATTATGGCTAAGCTCATCAAGTCCGGCGAAGAGGCGCGCAAGGCGCTGGAAACCGGCGTCAATACCCTCGCCGATACCGTCAAGGTCACCCTCGGCCCCAAGGGCCGCAACGTGGTGCTCGACAAGAAGTTCGGCGCTCCGCTCATCACCAACGACGGCGTGACCATCGCCAAGGAGATCGAGCTCGAGGACCCGTTCGAGAACATGGGCGCGCAGCTGGTGCGTGAGGTCTCCACCAAGACCAACGACGTCGCCGGCGACGGCACCACCACCGCGACCCTGCTGGCGCAGGCGATGGTGCGCGAGGGCCTGAAGAACCTCGCCGCCGGCGCGAACCCCATCGTGATGAAGAAGGGCATGGCGAAGGCGGTCGAGGCCGCTGTCGCGTCCATCAAGGCGAACAGCCAGAAGGTCAACGGCACGGCGGACATCGCCCGCGTCGGCACCGTCTCCAGCGGCGACGAGTTCATCGGCAAGCTGATCGCCGAGGCGATGGAGAAGGTCAGCAACGACGGCGTCATCACCATCGAGGAGAGCAAGACCGCCGAGACCTACAGCGAGGTCGTCGAGGGTATGCAGTTCGACCGCGGCTACATCACGCCGTACATGGTCACCGACGCCGAGAAGATGGAGGCGGTCGTGGACGACGCGTACCTGCTCATCACCGACAAGAAGATCTCCGTCATCGCGGACATCCTCCCGCTGCTCGAGCAGCTTGTCCAGAGCGGCAAGAAGCTCGTCATCATCGCCGAGGACGTTGAGGGCGAGGCGCTCTCCACCCTGATCGTCAACCGTCTGCGCGGCACGCTCAACGTCGTGTGCGTCAAGGCGCCCGGCTTCGGTGATCGCCGCAAGGAGATGCTCCAGGATATCGCGATCCTGACCGGCGGTCAGGTCATCAGCGAGGAGCTGGGCTACGATCTCAAGACTGCGGACGTCAGCATGCTCGGCCGCGCCAACCAGATCAAGGTCACCAAGGAGAACACCACCATCGTCGGCGGCAAGGGCGACAAGGATAAGATCGCTGACCGCGTCAGCCAGATCCGCAACCAGATCGCCGTCACCACCTCCGACTATGACAAGGAGAAGCTGCAGGAGCGCCTTGCCAAGCTCGCCGGCGGCGTGGCCGTTATCAAGGTCGGCGCTGCCACCGAGACCGAGATGAAGGAGAAGAAGCTCCGCATCGAGGACGCCCTCAACGCCACCCGCGCGGCGGTGGAGGAAGGCATCGTCGCCGGCGGCGGCACGGCCTATGTCAACGCCGTTCCCGAGGTCGAGAAGCTGATGGAGTCCCTCGAGGGCGACGAGAAGACCGGCGTGAAGATCATCGTGCAGGCGCTGCAGGAGCCCCTGCGCCAGATCGCCAAAAACGCGGGCATCGACGGCAGCGTCGTGCTCGAGAAGGTCAAGACCTCCGGCAAGACCGGCTACGGCTTCGACGCCTACAAGGAAGTCTACTGCGACATGATCCCCAGCGGCATCGTCGATCCCGCGAAGGTCACCCGCAGCGCGCTTGAGAACGCGGCGTCCGTTTCCGGCATGGTGCTCACCACCGAGGCGCTCGTCGCCGACAAGCCCGAGCCCCCCGCGCCCTCGGCTCCCGCCGGCATGGGCGACATGGGCGGCATGTATTAAGCGAAGACCGCATTCGCAAAAATCGGACGTTTGCTTTGGCAAACGTCCGATTTTTTGCTGTTTTGCACAATAAAAATGTACATGAAACATTTCGCTGATTTCCACAAAAATATGTGAATATTTTGTTAATGTTACCTCTTGAAATCGTTTCCGGTGAGGTCTACACTCTAAAACCGACAGGACGGGTGTGTGTTCGCCTTTCCTGATCTATTACATTATGGGAGATGTTGTGTGTGGTTAGCTTTCTGATCTGTCTCGCCATCCTCGTCTGCGGGTACTTCACCTACGGCAAGCTGGTCGACCGTACCTTCGGCCCGGATGACCGCGAGACGCCCGCCGTCGCCATCAACGACGGCGTGGACTATGTGGTGCTTCCCCAGTGGAAGCTGTTTCTGGTACAGCTGTTGAACATCGCGGGCCTCGGCCCAATCTTCGGCGCGATGCAGGGTGCGCTGTGGGGCCCGATCGTGTTTTTGTGGATCACCTTCGGCACGGTGTTCGCCGGCGGTGTCCACGATTATTTCTCGGGCATGCTGTCTGAGCGCAACAACGGCGCCTCGATTTCCGAGGTCACCGGTAAGTACCTCGGCAACACCATGAAGAACGTCATGCGCGTGTTCGCGGTCATTCTTCTCATCATGGTCGGCACGGTGTTCGCGGTGGGCCCCGCGGGCCTGATCGTCAAGCTGCTGACCGAGAAGGGCGTCAGCGGCGCGTTCGCACAGACCACCGTTTGGCTCGCGATCATCCTGATCTACTACTTCATCGCGACCTTCCTCTCCGTTGACAAGGTCATCGGCAAGATCTATCCCGTGTTCGGCATCTGCCTCATTCTGATGGCGGTGGGCATGATCATCGGCATCGTCGCCAACGGCTATGCGATTCCGGA
>Ga0256405_10003341_pt1 | contig 33361 bp, 29 predicted proteins | sample RumenRJG_02DNA_FD_189096 | JGI IMG/M metagenome (GOLD analysis project Ga0256405, IMG submission 189096) | Bovine rumen microbial communities from Lethbridge, Alberta, Canada - RJG_02 | ecosystem: Host-associated > Mammals > Digestive system > Stomach > Rumen | place: Canada: Alberta...
ATTCCGCCTCGCGGCGGACACCCTTGCCTTTGGCTAACGCTTCCCACTGCCGGGCGCGTTCGGGACTTTCACCCTAAAGAATGTGCGCTCGCCGGGCGCACTTCAACAAAAGCAATTGGAAACTATTGCTTTTCAACCTCCAATGTGATAATCTATTAAACTGATACAACATAATGCGAATTAAGTCATTTGACGCCCTTGTGGCGTTTTTTTATTTATCAATCATCTTATTTGTTTAAATAATAAGGCGCATCCTTTCCAGGAATCTACGATGCTCTGCCCCCGTTGAAACAATATAAATTCTCGTCGTCTCAATGCTTGCATGGCCCAAAATATCCGCGAGCTTCGCAATATCTTTATTGATTCCATAAAAGATTCGAGCAAACAGATGCCGCAGATTATGTGGGAACACTTTTTCGGGGCTCACTGCTGCCTGTGCACATAGAGCCTTCATTTCGCGCCAGATGTTTGTCCGGCATATTGGCTTCCCACTTCGGGTAACAAATACCGGCCCTTCTTCAATGCCATTACGCCTAGCGTAGTCCATCAGTTTTTTTCTCAGTTTTTTTACAATAAAAACTTCTCGCGTTTTACCCTTTAGAGAAACTACGGCCTCTCCTTTTCTGGCTGCTTCAACAGTTATAAATTGGAGTTCTCCTACTCGAATGCCTGTACCACATATGGTCTGCAGTATTAACTCAAGACGCTCATTTCCGTTTCTTCTGGCTGTAAGCACAAGACGTTCATATTCATTCTTTGTAAGTTCCTTTTCTTCCGGACAGTATGTTTGTCGTTGAAGCTTCAGGGTTTTTACTCTCACATCATCCCAGTCCAAGAAGCTAAAAAGACGATTCAAAGAGATTAGCATTGAGTTAACACTTCTAGGAGCGTAATTCTGAATCAAGTAGGTTTTATATGCCAGAACCTGATCTTTTGTCACAAGGTTTCCTTGCAAATAGCTCATGAATGCCCTCGCGTCACGTTTGTATTTTTCAATTGTGTTCTCGCTTTTTTCCTCAGAAACAAGGTAGGTTACCCATTCAGAAATCAGTTGTTCAGTTATAGTTTTTTCAGTAAGCACCATTAGTCCCTCTATTTTTTATTTTCCTATCTAATATGGCAGTCTTTGTTTTTGAAAGAACAAAGACTATAAATCCTTTTTGATTCATAAGCCATATACATATTTGGTCTGTACTTCACATACTAAAGCAGACATTAATGCATTTCATTCGAAGAACACGGCAAGCCTCTAACAAAAGCCGATTTTCCTTGTAAAATCAAGCACTTTTGACCATCCCTCACGCAGTTTACACCTCGTTTGCACCTCGTGAACCAGGGATAATTTGGGAAAAGCAGGTTCATTTTGCAATTGGAAATGTAAGTATGTCTGGATAACAACTGACAGCATTTGAGCAAAGCCGCAATGCCTTGAAAAACCTGTCTTTTTTCTATTCCTTCAAAGACCAACCGTAAATTTTACACCTTTTGTAACAACACACCAAGCCCGCCATGACACCAATAGGAATCTGCTGCCCGATACGCAGGGGGAGGCGGTCATGCTTTTCTACTTTTCCGGGCTCCCGATCAAAAGCATTTCGGAGATCATTGGAAAAAGTGAAACAAACACAAAACTCTGGATGCTTTACAGAAAAGGCATTCTCCATATCCGATCCCCCATTTCTATTTCTGGAAAAAGTATAGGCGAAGTTGATAAAATCGTACAGTTTGCGAATGGGCAGATTTACCCTATAAATGCTAAAAGACCTCAAGAGTTTGCAGCCTCTCAAGGTCTTTTAGGTATTCAAATGTGCGATTGAATTTCAGCTTATCACGTTTTGGCATCGTTTGATGTAAGCGTGATGTAAGATGTGCGTTTTTTGCCTCTCTCAAATCGCTGAAACCCGCATGATTGCTGGCTTTTTTAAGGGTCGATCAATCAAGTGGCTTCATTGTCGGGAAGAGCAGAACGTCGCGGATGGCCGGGCTGTCGGTCAGGAGCATGCACAGGCGGTCGATGCCGTAGCCGATTCCGCCCGTGGGCGGCATGCCGATTTCCAGGGCATTGAGGAAGTCCTCGTCCGTGGTGTTGGCCTCTTCGTCGCCTTTGGCCAGCTGCTCTTCCTGATGGCGGAAGCGCTCGCGCTGGTCGATGGGGTCATTCAGCTCGGAGTAGGCGTTGGCCATCTCCCAGCCGTTGATGAAGAGCTCAAAGCGCTCCACATGCTCGGGATCGTCCGGCTTGCGCTTGGTCAGAGGAGAGATCTCCACCGGATGCTCAGTCAGGAAGGTGGGCTGGATCAGATGCTCTTCCACAAAGGCGTCGAAGAACAGATTCAGGATATCGCCCTTCTGATGGCGCTCCTCATATTCAACCCCCTTCGCTTTCGCGGCGGCTCTCGCCTCTTCCAGGGTATGGATCTCATGGAAGTCCACGCCGCTGTACTGCTTCACCGCGTCAGTCATGGTGATGCGCGCAAAGGGCTTGCCCAGGTCGATCTCGGTGCCGTTGTAGGTGATGAGGGTGGTGCCAAGGACCTCCTGCGCCACGTGGCGGTACAGGTTCTCGGTCAGGTCCATCATACCGTGAAAATCGGTATAGGCCTGATACAGCTCCATCAGGGTGAACTCGGGGTTGTGTTTGGTGTCCATGCCCTCGTTGCGGAAGACGCGGCCGATTTCATAGACCTTTTCGAGCCCGCCGACAATGAGGCGCTTCAGATACAGCTCCAGCGAGATGCGCAGCTTGAGATCCTGGTCCAGGGCGTTAAAATGGGTCAGGAAGGGACGCGCCGCAGCACCGCCGGCGTTCTGCACCAGCATGGGGGTCTCGACTTCGAGGAAACCCTGGGCGTCGAGATAACGGCGAATGCTGGAGATGATGCGGGATCTTCGGATGAAGGTCTCGCGCACCTCGGCGTTCATGATCAGGTCGGTGTAGCGCTGGCGATAGCGCAGGTCTGTGTTGGTCATGCCGTGATACTTCTCCGGCAGAGGCCGCAGGGACTTTGAAAGCAGCGTGACATGCTCGACATGGACGGTGATCTCGCCGGTCTGGGTCTTGAAGACATAGCCGCGGACACCGATGATGTCGCCGACGTCATACTTCCGGAAGTCGGCAAACTCGGTCTCCGTGACGGCGTCCTTGCGGATATAGAGTTGGATCTGGCCCTCGCGGTCCTGGATGTGGCAGAAGATGGCCTTGCCCATCCCGCGCTTGGACATGATGCGGCCGGCAACGGCAACCTGCTTGTTCTCGTACTCGTCAAAGGCATTCTTGATGCCGGCGGAGGTGGCGTCCCGGTCGAAGCGGGTCTCGCGGAAGGGGTCGCGGCCAGCGTTCTGAAGCTCGGTCAGCTTGTCGCGGCGAATCTGAAGCAGTTCGGATACCTGCTGTTCGGTTACCTGCTGTTCGGTTGCCTGCTGTTCGGTGGTCTCTTTTATTTCTTCCATGGGCACTCCTTACGGGTTCTCCACCGAGAGGATTTCCAGACGGATCTCGCCGGCGGGAACCGCAATCACAACGCTGTCGCCGGCACGGTGGCCGATCAGGCCCTTGCCGACCGGGGAGTCGTCCGAGATCCGGCCTTCCCGGGGATTGGCCTCCTGGGAGCCGACGATCTCATACTTATCTTCAAAATCTTCATCCAGATCCTTCACCATGACATTGCTGCCCAGCGTAACGGCATCCTTCGGGAGATTGTGATCCACGTTGTCCACAATTTCAGCGTGCTCGATCAGGTCCTTGTACTCGGCGATGCGGGAGTAGAGCTTACCCTGCTCGGTCTTTGCCTCATCGTACTCGCTGTTCTCGGACAGGTCGCCGAAGCTCCTGGCTTCCTTGATCTGCTCAGAGACCTCTTTCTCACGGACGGTCTCCATGTAGTTGAGCTCTTTCTTGAGCTCGTCCAGGCGCTCCTGGCTCATTTTGTAACGATTGGAATTTGAACTGGCCATGTTTCTTCTCTCCTCAAATGATTGTTTAGCTCAGGAATCTGAGTGCTTCCATCAGCTGTGTATCGTCCGACACACTCGCCGTTCCCTCTTCGCCGCCGACCGTGCCTTCGGTCGTACCGGTGGCCGCGGCGTTGCGGTTGAAGACGATCATATCCGGCACAACGCCGCCGGCCGCAGCGATGTCGATCCCGCTCGGGGACAGCAGACTGTGCGTGCTCAGGCGCAGGGCGCTTCCGTCATGCAGGACGATGACCTCCTGGGTGCGGGTGTTTCCGGTGGTGGGTTCACCGATCAAGGTCGCCCAGTGGTAATCCTTCAGCACCTGGGCGAAGAGTTCCGACTCGCGGAAGCTGCCGGCATTGATCAGCACCACCATGGGCAGTTCCAGGCTCATGCTGTCCGACTCGGTGACACGCTCGGTGCCGTCCTTGCTGATATCCGAAAACAGACGTCCTGCCGGAAGCAGGTAGTCCAGGAAGGTCGCGGCTTCGGTGGTCAGGCCGCCGGAATTGTCGCGCACATCGATGACCAGGGAGACAGCCCCCTGGCTCAGCAGATACTCAACCGCGTCGACCGCCGCCTGGCCGCTGCCCGCTTCAAAGTTGTGGATCTGGACGTATCCGGCCCCCGTCTTCTCCAGGCGGTAGGTGATCGCCTCGGAGTTGACATTGGTCGCATCAATCTCCAGCGGGTCGGACATGCCGACGATGCTGAGAGTGAACTTCCCGTTCATTTTCGAGCGGATCAGGGTCCGGACATCATCCGTGGAATAATCCGCGACCTTCTGTCCGTCGACCGCGGTAATCAGCATACCGATCACGACGCCCGAGCGCGCCGCCGGAGAGTCGGGATAGACCGTTACCACCTGAAAACCGCCGCTGGAGTCCTTGACCAGGCTCATGCCGATGTCGGCATATTCGTTGGAGGACGAGAGCTGGTAGGTTTTGTATTCATCATCGGTCAGGAAGCTGCTCCAGGAGTCGCCCAGGCCGGAGACCATGGCGATGGCAGCGGAATATCCCATACTCTTGCGGTCAACAGGCTCAATATACTTCTCGTCAATGATGTCCTTGATTTCGATATAGCGCATGGCCTCGTTGAAGTCCTCTTCGCCGCCGACCTCCCGGACCACCTGATTGCGGGTGATGATGCGCGTGGCAAAGAGCGACCCCAGCACCATCAGCAAGACAAACCACAAAGGGATCCCGAGGCTGAGCAGACGGCGGAAAAAGATCCCCACGCCACCGAACATATGGCGGAAAATCCGTCTCATGCACTCACTCCTTTTCCAAACTGAAATACGCCAGCGCTTCCGAACGGCTCATGCCGTTGAAGCGCCGGCGATACTGCCGGCAGGAGCTCAGCAGTTATAATAGGACAGGCCGGAGAAGAACTGCGCCGGATCGGTGCGTTCGCCGTTGATGAACACCTCAAAGTGGCAGTGCGTGCCGGTTGCGCGGCCCGTTGCCCCGAGATAGCCGACCGTCTGGCCCTGGGAGACCGACTGGCCCGCGCCGACGGCAAGTCCGGACATATGGGCATACAGCGTCTGATAGCCGTTACCGTGGTCGATGATCACATAGTTGCCATACCCGTCGTTATAACTCGCCGTTACAACCGTGCCGCCGTCGGAGGCCACAACCGGCGCACCGTCATTGCCGTAGCCGTCGATGTCGATGCCGCTGTGGTAACGGGTCTCGCCGGTAAAGGGGTCGGAACGGTTGCCGAAGCGGCTGGTGATTCGCGTGCTGCAGGGCACCGGCCAGCCCAGATTTCCGGTTCCGACGGCACCGCCCGGATTCAGGCCGCCACCGCCGTCTCCGCCGCCTTCTCCGCCGCTGCCGCCGTTCTGGGCATTCGCCCGGGCAATGGCCGCGGCGCGGGCCGCAGCTTCTTCTTCCTTCTGGCGCTGGTAAGCCGCCATCATGGCCGCGATCTCCTGCGCCGCCGCTTCTTCGGCAGCCAGGAAGCCCTCATACTCTGTCACGGCGACGTCGATCTGGTCCTCGAGCGCAGCAAGCTCTTCTTCCGTCTCGGCAATCTGGCCGTCGAGCATCTCCTTCTCGGCATTCAGAACTTCCTGCTTGGCCTCGCAGTCGGCCTTCACGTCTTCATACTCCGCCTTGACCCGCTCGCTCTCCTCGCGGGCTTCGATGTAGGCGTCCTCGAGGTCGCGGTCGGCGGTCATGATTTTTTCCATGTCGTCGAGCGCGGTGAGAAATTCATTGAAATCGCCGGAGCTCATCAGGACCGTGAGAATGTTGTAGCCTCCGGTCTCCTCCATCGCGCGGACGCGCGTGCGGTACTTGTCCAGCTGGTTCTGCTCACGGTTCAGCGCGAGGTTCAGCTCTTCCGTCTTCTCCTCGATGATACCGTTGTACATGACGATCTCTTCCCCGACAAGACGAAGCGCTTCCTTCGCGGCGTTGTTCTTTTCCTCCAGCGCCGCCTTCTGGTCCAGGACGTTCGCCTGCGCTTCCTTCAGCGTGTCGACGCGCTCCTGGGCTTCCTTCACGCGGGCGGAAATCTCGTCCTTCTTCGCCTGCAGAGCGTCAATATCGCTCTGGGAGACGGCAAACGCCGAGGGAATCACGCTGGCCACCAGGGACAACAGCATCAGCACCGCCATGATGATGGCGATGACGGAGATCATTCTTTTTCTCTGCTTCATGGCTTACACCTTCAGGTAATTGCGGATGGCATTGACACCGCCAAAAACACCGATCAGGACCCCGACGCCCACATACACCCCGAGCATCGGAAGCATCACCTGGCGGAAGGGGATCAGGGAGATAAAGCTTCCGGTCAGCGTGTCCAGCAGGCTGCTGTTAAGGACCGTATAGATGCCCCAGACCGCGAGGAAGCCCAGCACACCGCCGAGCAGGCCCAGAATCAGGCCCTCGATCACAAAAGGCGTGCGGATGAAAGAATTCGTCGCACCGACCATTTTCATGATTGCGATCTCTTCCCGCCGGCCGAAGGTGGTGAGCTTGATGGTGTTGGACATGATGAAGAAGGACACGAAGGTCAGAATCACCGTCAGGATCAGCGACACCACGCTCACGATGTTCCGAATGCGCACAAAGCGGTCGGCATATTCGATCTGCGCATTCACCTTTGCGATCCCCGGAATCGCTTCCAGCTCCGCCTTGGTGTCGGCCATCTGGGAAATATCCGTCAGGTGAATGACAAAACGGTGCCGGAAAACAGTGGAATCAATCCCTTCCATCAAACGGTCGTCATACTTCGACATGAAGTTCGACATCGCCGTGTCCCGGGAGACGAAGTCCGCTCCCCACACATTCGGAACATTCATGATGTCAGTCTTCAACGCTTCGGCAGAGGCCTCGTCGACGATGCTCTCGTCCACAAAAGCCACCACTTCATTCTGCTGCTCCAGGTCCGCGATCAGCGCGTCGATATTCAGCGACAGCAAGGTGATGCTGCCCATGATAATCAGGCAGGCAGTGATGATCGTCACCGAAGCAAACGACATAAAACCGTGTGTCCGGATGCTCCGGAACCCCTCGCGAATGAGGTATGTACTCTTACTCAAGCTCATAGCTGTAATACCCGTCCCCGTCATCGCTGATCACGTGTCCGTCGTCGATCGTGATGACCCGCTTGGAAAAGGCGTTCACCAATTCCTTTTCATGTGTGACAACGAGGATCGTCGTACCCATCTCGTTGATCTTCTCAAACAGCAGCATCAGTTCAAGGCTGCGCACCGGGTCCAGGTTTCCCGTCGGCTCGTCGGCAACGATCATGCGCGGGTTGTTCACCAGCGCACGCGCGATGGCGACACGCTGCTGCTCACCGCCTGAAAGCTCATTCGGGAAACGCTTCTCGCGCCCTTCCAGACCGACAAGCTCCAGAACATAGGGCACACGCTTGGCGATGCTCTTACCCTTCGCACCGACAACACGCATGGCAAAGGCCACATTGTCATACACGGTCATGTTTTCAATCAGGCGGTAATCCTGGAAAATCACCCCAAGCGTACGACGTACCCTGGGAAGCTTTCTCCGTTTGATCTTGACCATGTCAAAATCATTGACAACAATCTCACCGGCGGTGGCACGCACTTCGCCGGTGATCAGTTTCATCAGGGTCGTCTTCCCCGAGCCGGAAGGCCCGACAAGAAAGACAAATTCCCCTTCATTGATCGTCAGATTGATCCCGTCGAGCGCAACCGTGCTGCTGCTGTCGTAGATCTTCGTGACGTCTGTCATCTGTACCATAAATTGCCTCCGAGAAACTCTGCTCCGCCGGGACTCCGTCTGAACAGAGAGATCAGTATTTCGATGTATTCAGTGAATCGAGATACTGCTTTACCATCATCGCAACCTTGAACACGATCGCGTGATCAAACTCACGAAGATCCAGGCCTGTGATCTTTTTGATTTTCTCAAGCCTGTATACTAATGTATTTCTGTGAACATACAGTTTCCTGGATGTTTCGGAAACGTTAAGATTGTTCTCAAAGAAGCGGTTGATCGTCTCCAGGGTGTCCTCATCCAGGGTCTCGATGGGGTTTTTCTTGAAGACTTCATTGAGGAACATCTCACAGAGGGTCGTGGGAAGCTGATAGATGATTCTTCCCAGGCCGAGACTCTCATAATGGATGATCGTCTTGTCGCTCTCAAAAACACGACCCACATCGATGGCGACCTGGGCTTCCTTGTAACGGTCGGCCAGTTCCCGCAGATGACGGGCTTCGGTGCTGATGCCGATCACACAGCGGATTCCCAGCTGCTCAAACAAAGCCTTTTCAATCCCGGCAGCAATCGCATGGATTTCTTCCTTTGAGGTATCCGCCTGAATGGATTTTACAACCACGATATCGCTTTCGTTGATGTTCAGGACGAAGTCATGCTGGCGATCCGGGAACAGCCGGCTCACGAGCTCGCCCGCCGCCACATCGGCGTTTTCCGTCTGTCGCATCAGGAATACCGTACGCGGCTCATCCGTGACAAAATGGAGTTCTTTCGCCCGGACATAGACATCCCCGGGAAGAATATTATCCGAGATGATGTTCTTAATAAAGGCCGCGCGGTTGTGCTTTTCTTCATAATTGGCCAGCGCCTCATCGAATGCAACCGCCGAGATGGCGCAGACCGTCTTTGCAACACTGTCGGTCCCGTCCACGAAGGCCGCATAACCGAGCTGCCCGCTCTCCGAGCTGAGAAGGACATAGGTTCTCCCTGCCGTTACCAGTTCGTGACTGACACTGTCAACGAGATTGACCCTGAAGTCTTCCACCCGTGAACCGATGGCCGCGAGCTCACTACAGGCAATAACATACCCCTGATCATCCACAACGCCGACCGTTCTGTCGACGGAGTCTTTCATCTGAATAATAACGTTCTGAAAAATTCTGCTCGGCATAGCACATTCTCCATTCTGCCTGTTTCCGGCTGAAAAATCCGGTCGGTCATGACCGTGCTGAGGAATCGATACCCCATTTGGGCAAAATGTTTATAAAAAATCCACGCAAAAAATTACATAATGATATAATAACTCTATTATCAGTAATTTTCAATAGAAAATGCGTCGAATTTTTGTGAATTTTTTCGAGTGAATTGCCAAACAAGTCAAAAACCGCGGAATTTCAGAGGCTTTTTTTGACTATTTTTCCATACCCAACATCTTGAACATGATGCACAATTCTTCTTCCGTCAGTTCCCGGTAGCGGCCGGTTCCGGGTCCCGGTTCGACCTGAAGCGGTCCCACCGAGAGACGCCGCAGGGTCAGAACCGGTTTCCCGACCGCGGCCAGCATTCTCCGGACCTGGTGATACTTTCCCTCCTGCACCGTCACGAGGCAGTCGAATTCACCGAGGATTTCGAGGCCTGCCGGAAGGCAGCGCGTCCCGTCAGCCAATACCAGCCCGTCCCGGAAGCGCTCCGGATCCTGCGGGTCAAGCGGGTGTTCCACCGTCGCGCGATAGACCTTCGGCATCGCATATTTCGGGGAGATCACCCGGTGAGCAAACTCCCCGTCATTCGTCAGGAGCAGCAGACCGCTGGTATCCTTGTCCAATCTTCCGACCGGAGCAATGTCCAGTTTGCGGATCTCCGGCGGAAACAGGTTCAAAACCGTCTCCTGCCGCAGGTCCCTGGATGCGGTGATCAGGCCCGTCGGCTTATCCAACAGATAATACCGGAACCTGCGGTAGAAGCACGGAATCCCATTCAGCGTAACGACAGCCGTGTTTTCATCGATCTTCTGTTCCGGTTTTCGGATGACGCTTCCATTGACAGCTGCCGTTCCGGAGCGGATTGCTCTGCCTGCCTCGCTGCGGGTCAGGCCGACGGCTTCGGCGATGTATTTATCCAGGCGTATCATTGTTCCCCGCTTTTCTAAATCAGCCGGAGAAGCCAGCCGAGCAGCCGTTCGCGTCCGTCCCCCTTCTCCGCCGAGAACGGAATCAGTTCCGTCTCCTCGTTCAGACAGAGCGTCTGTCGGATCATCGTCATGGCCGGGTCAATCTCACTCTTTTTCAGCTTATCCAGCTTGTTGGCAAGCACGACAAACTCATGCCCGGCGTTTTTGAAATACTCCGCCATCCGGACATCGTCCGCCGTCGGCTTGTGCCGTGCGTCGACAATCAGCACCCCGACGTCAAACGTCTCGTTCTCGGCAAAAAAGCTCTCCATCAGTCCGGCCCAGCGGTCCCGTTCATTTTGAGACACTTTTGCAAAGCCATAACCGGGCAGATCAATGAACAGCATCTTCCCGTCGATGTCAAAATAATTGACATGGATGGTTTTTCCGGGTGTCGCGCCGACCTTGGCAAACTGTCTGCGGTTGACCAGACGGTTGATGACGGAGGACTTGCCGACGTTCGAGCGTCCCGCAAAGGCCACCTTCGGAAGCGAACTTCGGATAAACTGCTTCGGCGCGGCGGCAGAGCGCACAAACTCCGCCCGATTGAGGTTCAGATCGGTCATCTCTGCCCCTCACCGCCCTGCTGCGGGAACACCAGGTTCAGCACTTCATCGGCATGTTCCACCGCGACGAAATTCAGCCTGGCCCGGACCAGCGGATCAATCTCTTCGAGGTCTGATTCGTTCTCCTTCGGAATGATCACGGTGCTTACGCCTGCGCGAAGAGCGGCCATGGTCTTCTCCCGAAGGCCTCCGATCGGCAGCACACGGCCCCGCAGACTGATCTCACCCGTCATGGCAATGTCACCGCGCACCGGCTTTCCGCTCAGCGCGGAGATCACCGCGATGCACATGGTGATGCCGGCAGACGGACCGTCCTTCGGCACCGCCGCTTCCGGGAAGTGGATGTGGATGTCCTTGTTCTTATAAAACTCCGGGTCGATCCCCAGTAGTTCTGCCCTGCTGCGGATATAGGTGATCGCGGCTCTTGCCGATTCCTTCATCACGTCGCCCAGGTTTCCGGTGAGTTCGACCTTGCCGCTTCCGCTCACCACCGCGGTCTCGACGTCCAGCACCTCCCCGCCGACCGAGGTGTAGGCAAGTCCCCGCACCAGGCCGACCGTTGCCGCACTTCGGCGCTCATCGGGCTTGAAGCGGACGGGGCCAAGCAGCTTCTCCAGCTTCTCCGGCCGCACTGAGAGCGACTTGAAGCGAGCTTCCGCGATGCCGCTGGCCGCTTTGCGGCAGAGTGCGGCAATCTCGCGCTCCAGCTGGCGTACGCCGGATTCTCGGGTATAGCCCCGGATCACAGCGCGCACGGCGTCGTCGCCGATCTTCAACTGGGTCGCCTTGAGGCCGTGACGCTTGCGCTGCTTGGGCAGAAGATGCTGCCTTGCGATCTGAAGCTTTTCCTCATCTGTGTAGCTGGTGAGCTCGATCACTTCCATGCGATCCAACAGGGCCCGGGGAATGGTCTCGGTGGTATTGGCCGTGGTGATGAAGAAGACCTCGGACAGGTCGAAGGGAATTTCCAGGAAATGGTCCCGGAAGGTCTTGTTCTGCTCCGGGTCCAGCGCTTCGAGAAGTGCGGCAGAAGGGTCTCCCCGGTAGTCGGAACCCAGCTTGTCGATCTCATCGAGCACCATCAGCGGGTTGCAGCTCTTGGCCTGGATGATGCCGTTAATCAGGCGGCCGGGCATGGAACCGATATAGGTCTTACGATGGCCGCGGATCTCGGCTTCGTCATGAATGCCGCCCAGAGAAACCCGCACCAGCTCCCTGCCGGTGGCGCGCGCGATGCTCATGGCGATGCTGGTCTTTCCGGTTCCCGGAGGCCCGACGAGGCAGAGCATGCCGCCTTTGACTTCGGGTGCCAGCGTACGGACGGCAAGGTACTCCAGGATTCGCTCCTTCACCTTCTCCAGGCCGTAGTGGTCCTCATCCAGCATCTTCCGCGCCAGCGGAAGGTCGGTGATTTCTTCATTTTTCCTGCCCCAGGGCAGTTCCAGGCAAATATCCAGATAGCTCCGCAGAACCGCCGCCTCCGAAGAGCCGAAGGCCTGCTTGCGCAGTCTGCCGAGCTCCTTGTCCAGCTTCTCCCGCACCTCATCGGAACAGGCCAGGTTCTTGATCCGTTCGGCATAGTCGCCGAAATCGTCGATCTGGTCGCCCTCTCCGAGTTCGGCCTGGATCGCGCGCAGTTCTTCCCGCAGGAAGTACTCACGCTGGTTCTCGGCCATCTGTTCCTGCGCCTGCGTAGAGAGTTCCTGCTCGATCTGCAGGACCTGGATCTCGCTGCGGATGATCCGGTTGAGCAGCAGGAAGCGCTTGGTCGGGTAGTCGCACTCCAGAACCTCCTGCTTGTCTTCGGGATTGATCTGAAGATTCTGGGTAATAAAGTTGGCAATATAAGCGGAATCCGGATTGGCCAGGATCGGCAGGATCTGCGCCGAAGAAACGTCTCTGGTCAGTTCGAGGTACTCATGAAACGCATCCAAGCAGCTGCGGATCGCCGCTTCCTTGCGCACTTCCGAGACCCGTTCCTTCCGGTCGGGCCGTTCCTGAACGGAGGCATAGCAGATTCCGCCCTGCTCCTCCATCTTTACCGCTTCGGCACGGTACAGGCCTTCGACAATCAGACGGCTGTAGCCCTGATTCAGTTGGCGCAGCATCTGGCGGACCCGGCAGACGGTTCCGACGGTGTGGATCGCGTCCGGCTTCGGGTCGTCGTCCTCCAGATTCTTCTGCATGGCCATGAAGACCAGATGGTCCCCGCTCGCGGCCAGGTCCGCCGCCTGAACCGAGGAAGAGCGCTCGATATCGATCGAGAGCGTCATCTTCGGGAAAACCAGAAGGCCGCGCATCGCCAGCGTCGGCAGCGTCAATATATTTCGTTGTTCGTTTTCTTTGTTCATAGCGTATCCAAGTCTTTCCTAGATCAGGTCTCTGCACACCCTGAGCGGGGCAGACCCTGTTTCATCCCGCGAGGTCTTTTGTCCGTAGGACGACCGGCTTTCCGCCTTCCCGGACACTGTCCTCCGTAATTACGACACGGACGATCCCTGTATCGGACGGGACGGTGTACATGATGTCCGTCATGACGGATTCCATAATGCTGCGCAGGCCGCGTGCGCCGATCTTCCGGTCAATCGCGCGGTCCGCGACCGCTTCCAGTGCGGCAGGCTCAAACACAAGCTCCACGCCGTCCATCTTCATCAGTGCCTCATACTGTTTGGTCATGGCGTTTTTGGGTTCCGTCAGGATGCGCACGAGGTCTTCCCGTTTCAGGGTATCCAGCGTGGCCACGACCGGAAGGCGCCCGATCAATTCGGGAATGATACCGAACTTCAGGAGATCCTGCTGCTGAACCTGTTCAAAAAGCGCGCCGATGTCCTTGTCCTTTCCGCTTTCGATCTCGGCGCCGAAGCCCATGCTCTTCCGGGACGTGCGCCGCTCGATGATCTTATCCAGGCCGTCGAAGGCGCCGCCGCAGATGAAGAGAATGTTGGTGGTGTCAACCTGGATAAACTCCTGATGCGGATGCTTCCGTCCGCCCTGAGGCGGGACATTGGCCACGGTTCCCTCCAGAAGCTTCAGCAGGGCCTGCTGTACACCCTCGCCGGAGACATCGCGGGTAATGGATGTGTTTTCACTCTTTCTGGCAATCTTGTCGATCTCGTCGATGTAGATGATGCCGCGCTGGGCGCGCTCCACGTCGAATTCGGCTGCCTGCAGGAGCTTGACGATGACATTCTCCACATCTTCGCCGACATAGCCGGCTTCCGTCAGAGTCGTCGCGTCGGCGATGGCGAAGGGAACATCCAGCATCTTGGCCATTGTCTGGGCAAAAAGCGTCTTTCCGCTACCGGTCGGCCCGATCAGAAGAATATTACTCTTCTGGAGCTCAACATCGTTCTTCGTGCTGTGCAGAATCCGCTTATAGTGGTTGTATACCGCAACCGAGAGGACCTTCTTCGCACGTTCCTGTCCGATGACATACTGATCCAGATTCGCCTTGATCTGCACCGGCTTCGGCAGACGGTCAAACACCATTGGAAGCCCGTCATAGCCGGTCATCGGCTCCGTGTCCAATCCGTCCCCGATGATGCTCATGCACATCCGGACGCAGTCGTCACAGATATAACTGCCGTTTCCCGCGATCAGGCGGTTTACCTGACTCTGGGGCTTTCCGCAGAATGAGCAGCGCAGGCTGCGTCTGTCTTCATTTTTTGCCATTCATATTCTCCTTCACAGTATAGCTCAATATGGGGGAGCACCTAAGTGTTCCCCCATATTCTGACTCAGCGCTTTGTAATCACCTGATCAATGATGCCGTATTCCAGCGCTTCCTGAGCGGTCATGAAGTGATCACGTTCACAGTCGCGTTCCACCTCTTCCACCGTCCTGCCGGTGTTCTCCGCCAGGATCGCGTTCAGGCGCTGCTTGATCTTCAAGATCTGCTCGGCCTGAATCTGGATGTCCGTGCATTGGCCCCGGCTGCCCCCGGAAGGCTGATGGATCATGATTTCGCTGTTCGGGAGCGCAATGCGCTTCCCCTTTGCCCCGGAGGAGAGCAGAAACGCTCCCATGGAGGCGGCCATTCCGATGCAGATGGTGGAGACGTCCGGCTTCACGTACTGCATGGTATCGTAGATGGCCAGACCCGCGCTCACACTGCCGCCGGGGCTGTTGATATAGAACTGAATGTCCTTGTCCGGATCCTGTGCCTCGAGGAAGAGAAGCTGTGCCACAACAAGGCTTGCCGTCGTGTCGTTCACTTCTTCCGAGAGCATGATGATCCTGTCGTTCAGCAGACGGGAGAAAATGTCATAGGAACGCTCTCCGCGGCTGGTCTGCTCCACGACATAGGGGATGAAGCTCATTCCGCCTTCTCCTCAGCCTTCTCCACCGCTTCAGCGACGGCTTCGTCGGCAACCTCATCGGCAAACTCTTCCTTCAGTTCCTTTGCGGCCTCTTCCGGCTCCATCTCGTCCGCGGACTTTGCAACCGCGTTCTCGACGATCAGGTTCATGGCCTGCTCCTTCTTGAGTTCGTTCTTCAGGAACTCCTCACCGAAGTAGCGCTTGACATCGTCCACCTTGGCACCGACGCCTTCGGCGGTCTTCTGATAATAGGCTTCGAGCTCTTCTTCCGTCGGCTCCAGGCCCTCTGCCTTTGCAACCGCCTCAAGCAGCAGCTCGGTCTTCACCTGGGCTTCGGCAGCCGGGCGGATGGAGAACTTCAGGGAATCCTCGTTCATGCCGAAGAGCTTGAGCAGCTCTTCGCGGGTCATGTCGCGGTCATTCATGCCGAACTGGGCGGCGTAGTTGTGCAGGAACTCGTCGACCTTCTCCTCGAACATCACCTCGGGGATCTCGCCGGTCATATTATCGCAGGCCTTCCGGATCACTTCATCCTTGAACGCGGACTCGGCACTGTCGTCCATGCGCTTCTGCAGATTCGCGCGCACATCGGCCTTGTATTCTTCGAAGGTATCAAACTCGGAGACGTCCTTGGCAAACTCATCGTCCAGCTCCGGATACTCGGGAGCGCTGACTTCATTGCAGACAATATGGAAAACCACAGCCTTGCCGGCCAGATTCTCGGCATAGTTCTCGGGGAAGGTAATGTCGATGTCCTTCTCTTCGCCGGCGCTCATACCGACCAGCTGCTCCTCAAAGCCGGGAACGAAGGAGTTGGAGCCAAGCTCAAGCGCATGGCCTTCCGCCTTGCCGCCGTCAAACGGCTCGCCGTTGAGGAAGCCTTCAAAATCGATATTCACGGTGTCGCCCATTTCGGCGGGGCGCTCGACCGTCAGCATACGCGCATTGCGCTTCTGGACGCTTTTGATCTCGTTATCGACCGTGTCGTCAGAGACCGTCTCAGAGGTACGAAGTGCTTCGATGCCCTTGTACTCGCCGAGGACGACTTCGGGATAGGTGGTGACGTCAAAGGTAAACTCACAGGCCTTCTCATCCGTCACATTGACATCGGAGATGCGGGGCTGACCGACCACACGCAGCTCGCCTTCCTTCACACCGAGGGAGAAGGCTTCAGGAGCCAGATCGTCCATCGCATCCTGGTAAAAGACTTCCTTGCCGTACATGCCCTCGATCACCTGACGCGGGGCCTTGCCCTTACGGAAGCCGGGAATATAAACATCCTTCTTGTTCTTCAGATAAGCGCCGTTGACAGCCTTTTCAAATTCAGCCGAATCCGCGGCAACTGTAAATACTGCAGTGTTGTGCTCTTTCTTCTCGATATTTTTCAAAATCATGGAATCTTTCCTCCTCATCTGCACATGCTTTGGTATCATAACAGATTTCATTTATAAAATCAATCATTATTTCTTCTTTTCATCCGGGTTTCTTGCTGATTTTGTTCCCGTTTTTCTCCTTTGCACGTTTCCCTGTCCCGCCGGTCCCGCAACTTGAGCGGCAGGCGTGAAAGACGGAATCAGCAAAAGCAATTCCGCCACGGCGATCAGGGCCGTCACGACGGCCGACCAGCTGATCCCCCGCCCCATGCGGTACAGGAGAAACGCCGCCGAGAGCGAAAACGCCAGGCAGAGCATGGTAAGGATCAGGGTAAGCACGCGGCTGCGCTTATCGCCGAAGCTGGTGAACGCTCCCGCAAGTGCCAGAATGGCACAGACGATCATCAGGATACTTGCGTCAAAGCGGTCACGATACCGCTGTGCCGACTGCTCGGTCAATTCCGTCACCCAGCGTTCCGATGCGGACAGCAGTTCCTCCCCGTACCGGCTGCGGCGGCGAATCTCCTCCCTGGACAGCAATGCCGCGCGCAGTGTCTTTTCCCGGTCTTCCAGCTCCTTCTGCTCCTCGACCAGCTCGCTGCTCTGCTTCAGGGCCTTTTCCTGCTCATCCAGTTCCCGTTTCCTTTTATCCAGCTCTTCGGCCTTTTTCTTCTGCTCGTCCTTCGCCGCATCGAGCTTCGCTCTTCCCTCTGCCAAAGCCGCTTCGCCTTCTTCGATCTGTTCTCCCATTTCCTTCATGGCAGCCCAGGTCTCATTCAGCGTTGCCTTTGCTCCGGCAAGCTGTCCGACGAGGGTGAAGATCCTCTCGAAACTTGTCTCGGCATGCAATACCGTCCCATAGGCTTGCTGCCGATTTCCTTCGGCTGTATCAAGCGCTTCTTCGATCACGTCCTTATTCGAAAGATACATGGTTCGGATCGCTATCATTTCGTTTTCTGTAAAAGGATAATTCCCGCTGCCGTTTCCTGCATTTCTCAGTCCCGCAAGCAGGTATTCCGTCATCGCATCCGCCTCTCCCTCTACAGTCTCGGCGGCTTTGGTGAGCTGCTGTATTTGCTCTGTCACAGTGCGCATCAATACATCCGCAGCCGACAGATTTTCTAGCATCCGCCCAAGTGCGTTCCCCTGCTCTTCGTTAATCACGATCCCGCTTTCACGGATGGCGGTGATGATGCTTTTCCTCAGCTCATCCTCATTGGAAACTCCCGCACCGTTCAGAACCGTCTGAAGGATTTCCGGAGGAAGATTAATGCTCTCGGCCAGTTTCGCAATTTCCGCCGCATCTTCCTCGACCACGGCCGCCGCGTCCGCCACGTCCCGGATGGCCTCATTCAGTCGGCCGGAGAGATCAGTCTCCTCTCCTGTGTTCGGGGAATGCGGAGGTTCCGTGTTTTCCGTATCCGGAGGCGGATCATTGGAAGGCTCCGGCTGGGGTGCCTCCGGCGGCGGGTTCTCCGGCAGCGGCGTTACCGGCGGCGGGGTCTCCGGCTGCAACGGCTCCGGTGTTTCCGGCGGCGTTTCCGGTGTTTCCGACGGCGGTGTTTCCGGCAGCGCTTCCGGTGTTTCCGATGGCGTTTCCGGTGTTTCCGGCAGCGCTTCCGGTGTTTCCGATGGCGTTTCCGGTGTTTCCGACGGCGGTGTTTCCGGCGGCGTTTCCGGCAGTTCGTTTTCAATCAGTGCAGTGAGCTTCCGGACGGCCTGCTGCAGTTTTAAGACTGAACCGTCGTGGGGATCGCCGGCGTCCGCCTCCTCACCCCGCAGCATTCTCTCCGCCAGGTAGAGGATGTCCCGGATCGTCTCGCTCTGGGTTTGTATCGGTCCGATGACTGAATCGATCTGCGCAAAGGCATTGAGGCTGGCTCTCAGTGCCTTCCGTCCCATTTCATACTGTGTCTTCCCGGCCTCCAGGGCATTCTCCGCCTGATTCAGCGCGGCGGTTCCCATTTCCAGCCCGCTGTTCGTCGCGGTATAGGTGCTCAGATCGGCGCGGTGTTTGGCCGTATCGATGTTATATTGTTTCTGTTTTTTGTCCAGGGTCTGGTTCAGTTGCTCGTAGGAAGCCCTGTCCATCAGTGCGGCACTGATTTCCCGGTATTCATCAATCCGGCTCCGAATGTCCTGGAGTTCGGATTCATCTTTCAGACGCTCCCTGTTCGCGGCCCGGATTCCCAGTCCCCCCGACACCAGCATGGAGAGGCTGATGACAGCAAGGCACAGGGCAAGGAATCTTGTCCATCCGCTTGTTTTCAATCGACGCACCTCTCTCTCCTTTTCTATCGACCGGCTGATTTCGTACGTTGTTTCCTCTCGGAATCACACGGAGCAACATTATATTTTATTACAGATTATTATAGCAGGTTTTCTTCGGAAAATGTAAAAAACTTATGTACAGCCTTCTTTACGCTGAAAAAAGCTTTGCTTCACGGCTTATCCACGCTTGACAAATGATGGTTTGCTCCCTATAATAACCAAAATGTCGTTTTTGCGGCGTAATATGAAAGGAGAGAATTCATGGCGACCATTATCAATGAACCCGCTCATACTTTTAACGAGTATCTGCTCATCCCCGGCTACTCCTCCTCGAAATGCATTCCGGAGAATGTTTCGCTGAAGACTCCTCTTGTGAAGTTCCGCAAAGGAGAAGAACCCGCCATCACGATGAATATTCCGATGGTATCCGCGATTATGCAGTCTGTTTCCGGAGATCGGCTCGCAGTCGCTCTGGCCACAGAAGGCGGTATTTCATTTATTTATGGTTCCCAGACGGTTGAAGACGAAGCTGCGATGGTGCGCAGAGCCAAGAGCTACAAGGCCGGCTTTGTCCGCAGCGACTCCAACATCAGCCCGGATGCCACGCTGCGTGACATTCTGGCGCTGAAAGAAAAGACCGGGCACTCCACCGTCGCCGTGACCGAAGACGGCACCGCCGACGGGAAGCTGATCGGTATCGTCACCAGCCGTGACTATCGTGTCAGCCGCATGGATCCCTCGATGAAGGTCCGTGAATTCATGACCCCGTTTGAGAAGCTTGTCTGGGCCAAAGAGGGCACCACCCTGAAAGAGGCCAATGACATCATCTGGGATCACAAGCTCAACTCCCTCCCGATTATCGATGACAATGGCCGGCTCTGCTACTTTGTGTTCCGCAAGGATTATGACATGCACAAGCAGAATCCAAACGAGCTGCTGGACGCACACAAGCGCTATGTCGTCGGCGCCGGTATTAATACCCGTGACTATGCCACCCGTGTCCCCGCCCTCATTGAAGCCGGCGCGGATGTTCTCTGCATCGACTCCTCTGAGGGGCATACCGACTGGCAGAAGTTCACCCTGGCCTGGATCCGGGAGCACTACGGAGACAGCGTCAAGGTCGGCGCCGGAAATGTCGTCGACGCGGCCGGGTTCCGTTTCCTCGCCGAATGCGGCGCGGACTTCGTCAAGGTCGGCATCGGCGGCGGTTCCATCTGCATCACCCGCGAGACCAAGGGCATAGGCCGCGGCCAGGCCACCGCGGTGATTGAGGTCTGCGCCGAGCGTGACCGTTACTTTGAGGAGACCGGGATCTACGTCCCCGTCTGCTCCGACGGCGGTATTGTCTACGACCATCACATCACCCTCGCGCTTGCCATGGGTGCCGACTTTGTCATGCTGGGCAGATACTTTGCCCGCTTCGACGAGAGCCCCACAAACCGCGTCAACATCGGCGGTACCTATTACAAGGAGTACTGGGGCGAAGGCTCTGCCCGCGCCCGCAACTGGCAGCGCTATGATATGGGCGGCGATAAGAAGCTCTCCTTTGAGGAAGGCGTCGACTCGTACGTTCCCTACGCCGGCAGCCTGAAGGACAACGTCGCGCTGACCCTGAGCAAGGTACGCCATACGATGTGCAACTGCGGCGCGTTGACGATCCCCGAGCTGCAGGAAAAGGCCGTGCTTACGCTGGTCTCCTCCACGAGCATCGTGGAAGGCGGCGCCCACGACGTCATCCAGAAGGACACCACACCCTCTTTCAAGTAAGCTTCCTCCGTAAAATAGATTTTGGCCGCAGGCATGTTCCTTCATGTCTGCGGCTTTTTTCGGAGTCTGTCGTATATCACGGACCTGGCCGCCTCAGACTGCAGGCGGCTTTGAAGTCACGCCTATACGGATTCTGAAATTGTCTGCAGCTTTTTCTTGACAAGCGCCCCTCCTTTGTGCTATAGTAGTTGAGCGTTCGGATCTGCAGAAGTACCCAAGAGGCCGAAGGGGCTCCCCTGCTAAGGGAGTAGGTGTCTAAAAAGCACGCGAGGGTTCAAATCCCTCCTTCTGCGCCAAAACAATCCCCCGTCCATTGGACGGGGGCGTTTTGTTTTATCTGCGATCTCTTTGCGGGAAGCGCTTCAGGGTTTACTGATACTGTGCCCGGGCATAGCGCAGCAGGATTTCCGCGGCCTGTCCGCGGACGGCCGCGGTTTCCGCCCCCAGGAGGACCAGCACCACGTTGTGGGTCTCTCCGTCCTTCTGGACCGGCATGGTCGCCACAAGGCAGTAGCCCGCGCGGTCTGTGGACCCGGTCTTCAAGCCGGTGATTCCGGTCATGTTGTAGACCAGCGGGTTCGAATTCGCCGTCCAGTAATCATTCAGGCTCGGCATGTGCGCCAGCGTCGTGGACGTGATCTCCGTGATTTCCGGATACCGCTGCAGAATCAGCTGGGTCAGCAGGAACAGATCCGCCGCGCTCATCTTGTTCTGGCGCTTGAACGGGGTGTTTCCTCCGTCATACGAGGGCAGGCCGTTGCAGTTATACATGGTGGCGGAATAGAGACCAAGCTCTCTGGCTCTGGCATTCATCCGCTCCACGAACGCATCCTCGCTTCCACAGAGATGCTCTGCCAGCGCAATCGCGGCCTCATTGCTGCTGGCCACCAGCATGGCGTCCATCAATTCCTTGAAGGGCACGTAGGCGCCCGCTTCCATCGGAACTATTCCGTCCTGTGTTCTGGACACGGAATAGGCATGATCCGAAATCCGCACCGAGTCAGAATTCTTGATTTCCCCGGCGTCGATACCCTCCCGCAGGATATAATAGCTCAGCAGTTTGGTCAGGCTCGCGACCGGAAGCTCATTGTATCCGTTCAGGAGGAACAGCGCTTCCCCGCTGTCGGCATCCGCCAGAAACACGCTGCTGATGTTATCGAAGTAGCCCTCGTCGCGCAGAACCTTCACATCCGGGATGAAATGCTTGTTCGGTTTCGCGATCCAGCCGCTTTCGCTTTTTTCAAAGGTCATATCAAGCATCAGCTGAACATCCGTGACGCTCATAAAAAGATCGCCGTTCTGGGGGTTATAGGTATAATACTTTCTGTCTCCCCCATCCACGATCAGACGGTTGCGCGCGAGAGACAGCACCACCGGTGCAGCGTTCCCTGTCGCCCCGCCGGCGCCGGAACCAAGCACCGGGGTCTGACCGGTTGAGACAGAAAAATACTCTCCGTCGGCAGAGGAGACAATCCGCTCAAAGCGGAAACACTTCTCGGTCGCGCTGAACGCCGCGGCGAGATCCGTCAAGGACAGATAGAGATTTCCCTCATAGGAATCGTTATACGCACGGACCGCTTTCTGTTCTCCGTTCACCGTGATCTGCAGGGCATAGGCTTCTCCCTCTGCGCCGGCCTGCAGCGGGAGCAGCGTGGAGACCAGTAGGAACACCAGGAAAAACGCCAGAATTCTTTTTTTCATATGCTTTCCCTTCTTTCACTGCGGATGATGGTGCCCCCGCCGAGGACGGTCTGCCCGTCTTCGCTGTAGAGCACGGCCGCCTGTCCGGGCGCTGGGGCACGCTGGGTTTCGTCAAAACTGATCCGAAGCCGGTCTCCCTCCATACGCACGGTTGCCGGGCGCTCGGGCTGGCGGTAGCGGAGTTTCACCTTCGCCCGGATCGGCGACGTGATCGGCTCGCCGGAGATGATGTTGACCCGGTCGGCATAGACGGTGTCGATCTGGAAGCCGGACTCGCCCGTCAGGGTGACGGTGTTTCGCTCCGGATCAATGGCCGCGACATAAAGCGGCTCTTTCGCTGAAACCCCCAGGCCCCGCCGCTGTCCGACGGTATAGTGGATGATGCCCTTGTGCCGTCCCAGGACTTTTCCGTCCGGACTAACAAAATCGCCCTCCGGGAAGATAAGCCCCGTCGTCCGCTCGATGAAGGCGGCGTAATCCCCGTCCGGCACAAAGCAGATATCCTGGCTGTCCGGTTTCTTCGCATTCAGGAAATCATGGGCCGCGGCCAGCTCCCGTGTCTGCTGCTTCGTCAGTTCCCCGAGGGGAAACAGGGTTCGCGCCAGCTGCTCCTGGGTCAGAGAATAGAGCACATAGCTCTGGTCCTTCGAGGGATCCAGGGCCTTTTTCAGGCTGTACCGATCTCCCTCCCGGCAGACCCGGGCATAATGTCCGGTCGCGATCGCGTCACAGGACAGGGCCCGGGCCCGCTCATAGAGCTTTTCAAACTTCAGATAGCGGTTGCAGTCGATACAGGGATTCGGGGTTCTCCCGCTGCGGTAGCTCTCGATGAAGGGGGCAATCACACAGTCCTGAAACGAATCGCTGAGGTTGAAGACATAATACGGCATGCCGAGGCGGTAGGCCACACCGCGGGCGTCCTCCACATCTTCCAGCGAGCAGCAGGTCTTCTCCGTTTTTGCGGGACTCTCTTCCCCGTCAAAAAGGCGCATGGTACAGCCGACACAGTCGAAGCCCTGCTCCTTCAGAAGCAGGGCAGCTACGCTGCTGTCCACACCGCCGCTCATGGCTACCAGTACTTTTTTCATTTCAGCTCTCTTTCCCTCGGGAAACTCGGAAACAGGATTCCATTCCGTCTGCAAATGCGCAGAATTCCTGATTATTTTCTATTATAGCATTGCTTTTCTTCTCTGCCAAGTCCTTTTGCACTGCGGCGCTTTCAGGGCTTGCCGGCTCTGCCGGTCCAGCCTGTCTGCCTGTACGGAAGATGCATCTGACGCCCGGACGCTGGATTCTTAGCACGGGCAGCGCTTCTTTCTTCCGGACAGGCCTTTTGTTTTCGGAGGAAATGTGATACAATTACCAAAGAATAATGGAAAGGAACGGTTACCTATGCGCGCTGTTATTACCAGAGTCAATCACGCCTCCGTCGTCATCGACGGTGAAGTACACGGTCAGATCCAGAAGGGTCTGCTCGTTTTGCTCGGCGTCCACAAAGATGACACGGAAAAAGAGGCTTCCAAGATTGCAGATAAGATCTGCGGCCTGCGGATTTTTGAGGATGAAAACGGAAAAATGAATCTGTCGCCCGACAAGGTCGGAGCCGGCCTCCTGATCATCAGTCAGTTTACCCTGTTTGCCGACTGCCGCTCCCGCCGTCCCGGCTTCTCCCTTGCCGCAAGACCCGAGACGGCTGTTCCGCTCTATGAGCAGGTGATCCGGGAATGCAGAGAACGCGGCTTTCAGGTGGAAACGGGCGTTTTTGCCGCAGAGATGATGGTCGATTCGGAAAATGACGGACCGGTCACGATCCTGCTGGACACCAACGAATTATAATACGTTTTAACGAGGTAGCAAAGACAGATTATGCCTAAACTGATTACGGATCTGGCTGTCATGCTGCTTACCGCCGGCGTTGTCACCATTCTCTTCCGCCGTTTCAAGCAGCCTCTGGTATTGGGATATATTCTGGCCGGCTTTCTGGTCGGTCCGTATATGCCGTTCTTCTTCACGGTTGTGGACTCGGCTTCCATCGAGACCTGGAGTGAAATCGGCATCATCGTTCTCATGTTCGGCCTCGGCTTGGAGTTTAATCTCCATAAGCTTGCCAGCGTCGGCGGAACCGCCGTGATCACGGCCCTGACCGAGGTGCTCGGCATGCTGGTTCTCGGTTATCTCGTCGGGCAGGCCATGGGCTGGCCGATGATGGACAGCATTTTCCTCGGCGGCATGCTCTCCATGAGTTCCACCACCATCATCATCAAAGCCTTTGACGAACTCGGCGTCCGCAGGGAGCCGTTTGCGGAGCTGGTCTTCGGGACGCTGGTCATTGAGGACATCGCGGGCATCTTCATGATGATCATTCTTTCCACTGTCTCGGTGAGCAAGAACATCTCCGGCGTCGCCCTCGCCATGCAGCTGGGCGAACTGGTGCTTTACCTGGCGCTGTGGCTGATCCTCGGGATCTATATCCTGCCGACCTTCCTGCAGAAGGCCAAGGACTTCATGAACGACGAGACGCTGCTGATTGTCTCTCTGGGCATCTGCTTCGGCATGGTTCTGCTGGCGGAGTATCTCGGCTTTTCTTCCGCGCTCGGCGCGTTTCTGGCCGGTTCTCTTCTGGCCGGCACGCTCCACGCGGAACGTGTGGAGCATCTGACTTCCGGGATCAAGGACCTGTTCGGGACGATTTTCTTCCTCTCGGTCGGCATGATGATCGATCCGTCGATGATCGTCAAGTACGCGCTCCCGATCCTGATCATTACGCTGGTCACCATTTTCGGGAAGCTGATCATCTCGTCTCTCGGCGTTCTGCTTTCCGGTCAGCCGCTGCGCACTGCGGTCCACTGCGGCGCCTCACTCGCGCAGATCGGTGAATTCGCCTTTATCATTGCGACACTGGGTATGAATCTGGGCGTGATCTCCGACTATCTCTACCCGATCATCGTCTCGGTCTCGGTGATTACGACGCTGACAACTCCGGCGTTTATCAAGAACGCAGACCGGCTGTATCTTCTGGTCCGAAGGCTTCTCCCCCGGAAACTCGGTGAAAAGCTGGAACGGTATACGACCGAAACGCCTCCGGTATCCGAGACGCAGGACAGCGACTGGGCCAATTACCTGCGCCGCTATGTAAAAGTCACGCTCTTTTACGGTGTGCTCCTGTTCGGTGTTTCACTTCTCGGTCAGCTGCTTGTCTACCCCCTCCTGCAGGAACGGCTGCCGGAAGTGCGGATCGCGCAGGTCATCAGCATTCTGTTCTGTGCGCTGGGTTTTTCCCTGTTCATCCGTCCGATGCTGGACCTGCACTCCACGGAGTATACGACGCTCTGGGTCAAGAACCGCTATTATCGGCTTCCCCTGATCGCGCTGACCGCGCTTCGTTTCATGCTCATCGTGCTGATCGCGTTCTTCCCGCTGCAGACGATTCTCCAGGTGCACAGCTGGCTGCTTCTGCCAGTCATCGCCGCCGCGATTCTGCTGATCTACCGCAGTGGCTGGATGTCCTCGGCCTATGTCTCGGCAGAGGCCCGCTTTATGGCCAACTTCAACGAGCGGAATCTCCAGCGTGATGTCGGCACCGAAGATGAGATGGAATGGCTGGATGAAGCGCTTTATGTGCAGCAGCTGACCTGTCCCCCGGCGCTCTACGGGAAGACCCTGAAGCAGCTCGCCTGGGGCAACCATTTCAACGTCAATGTCATTCAGGTCATTCGCAACCGCAAGGTCCGCAATATGCCGTCCGGTACCCTGGAGCTTCACGAAGGCGATCTGCTGGTGCTGGTCGGGAAGGCGGAAGACCTTCGTTCGCTTCGTCTCAGCCTGGAGATGCAGGAATATGAGGAGCTCCCCACCCTCCGCGCCTATACCGAAGCGCAGGCCGACTCCCCTTATGCGGTCTTCGCATACGCGATCAAGGTCAAGAAAGATTCGGAGCTTGCCGGAAAAAGCATTCGTTCCAGCGCACTGCGTGAAAAATACGACTGCATGGTCCTCGGTCTGCAGCGCCATCATCTGCCGATTCTTCAGCCGGATATCAACATGACCATCCAGCCGGACGACTATATCTGGATTCTCGGCAGCAGAAGAATGGCGGAAAAGTTGCTCGCCGGCGGATTTGACACGGATGAAGAGGATCCGCTTCCGGAAGTTCCGGCAGATTGAAGCAGGAGCTGTTTGAATCCTCGCAGCTTATCTTGAACTCTCATGGTATGGCAAAGGGCGGTGATTCCGCGTGAATCACCGCCCTTTGCCTGTTGTCCTGATCCATACGCCAACCGCGAAGCCTTTGCTTCCGGGCCGTGGTACGGTTCGCTTTATTTATTTTGCCAGTCCCTGCAGCATGCTCAGCAGGCCGCCAGACTGTCCGTCTTCCCCGCCGGCTGCGTTTGCCATCAGCATCGGGATCAGATCCGCAATTCCCAGCTTCTCGCCTTTCAGGATGCGGGTCGCCAGCTTCTTATCGTCGGAATCCGCCGCGCGATAGAGCTCAATCAGCTTCTTCTCCGCAGCGCTGAGGGATGAAACACTCGTGGTTTTCGTCGCAGTTCCCGACGCAGATTTCTTTGCTGCTGCGGAGCCTGTCTTTTTCGCCGCAGTTGATGCGGTCTTTGAAGCGGATGTTGTTTTTTTAGTAGTTGTCGTTTTCTTGTCAGCGGCAGTTTTGGAGGTCGTCGTTTTCGACGCAGAAGCCGATTTCGATGCCGTTATGGCCGAGCTGCCGCCCTTTGGCGCCTCCAGCAGAGACTTCTGGGTAATGCCGAGCGCTTTTGCAATTGCCTTCAGCTGAGCCTGAGAAAGATCCTTCTCACCGCGTTCAGCCTTGCCGATATCACTCCCGCTCAATCCGTCGATTTCGCTCGCGAGCTGTTCCTGAGAGAACTTCTTCGCCGTGCGTGCTTCCCGGATCAGTGTTCCGACCTTTTTTACCGCCATGATTCTTCCTCCTTATATGATTCTTGAGTACTGTATTGTATATCCGTGTCCGGCAGATCATTCTGCAGAACATGAAGGTCATTCGCCTGCACCAGAGGTCTGTCTTCTGCCGAGACGGTGCGTACAAGTTTCAGCGCGGTACGGAACATCCATCCGACAAAAATCAGGAACAGGATGCTCATGATGTCGTTTTGCATTGTCGCGATGAAATCATAGACACCATGCAGCAGAGCCGGAATCAAAAGTGCCATCTTGCGCGCATGGGCGGATTCTTCGACGCGTCCGGCCAGCTCATGCCGCTTTGCGACACCGTACCACACGCCCATGAAGACGCCAAAACACGCGTGTCCCGGAACCGCGGTCACCGCTCTCGCCACTGCCGTTCCAAAGCCAAAGCGCAGCACGTAGGCGATGTTTTCCCACAGGGCAAAGCCCAGCGACACAAACACCGCGTAAACCACGCCGTCGAACTGACAATTGAAGTGCGGACACTTCCAGGTACGGGTTTTCAGCAGCAAATACTTAAAGCCTTCTTCTGAAAGCGCAACGACAATGAAGTACAGTAGAGCATCCGAAATCATCCCGCCATTCGGAAACAGATTCGTCAGCGCCATGCTTCCCAGTTCTTCCGTGATCCCGGCCAGCGAGGTCGAAATAACCCCGAGAATGAGAAGGCCGATCAGCATGCCGACCGGTTCCTTTTCCAGCCGGTCGGCCTGATAGACTTTGACCATCAGGAAAACCGCCGGAACAACCGCCGCCGCGATGAGTATCAGATCATACATGTCCGTTTCAAACTCCCTGCATAGAGTATAAGCCCGGCAATGCCGGGCTTATCATAATCGGGGATGCTCACTTATCCAGATAGGTCTTCAGCAGCTCCTGCAGCAACTCATCCCGGTCCAGCCGACAGATCAGACTGCGCGCGTTGTTGTAGCTGGTGATGTAGGTCGGATCCTCAGAGAGAATATATCCGACGATCTGGTTAATTGGGTTGTAACCCTTGACCATGAGGGAATTATAAACGGAGGATAGAATTTCCTTCATCTCAGCCTTACTGTCAAGAGCCGCAAACTTTCTTGTGACATCCTGCATAAAAACCACTCCCTGTCATTCCAATGGTATTCTGTATTTTATTATACCATAACTTGTGCTCAAGTAAAGTCTTTTTTTGCATATTTTGTATATGTTTTCTACTTTCCGACAGCGTGTCCTCCGGATTCTGCAGGGCATCAGCAAGAAGTAAACTTCACGCTGGATACCAGCTGGATAAAATCTTCAAAGTACGGGCTGTCCTCGGAGCCGGGGAACTGGAACTGATAGAGATAGCCGTGATCGAAGTGGTACAACGTGACCATCGAAGCACTCATCGTGAGCCCATACACGGTGGCACTGCCCTTCTGCGTCGCCTTAAAAAAGTCGTTCCCGCCGTAATTCACGTCTGTGACAGATGATACTTCGGTCTCATTCTCAGCATATTCGGACGCGGCGCCTAAAAACGCATTCATATCCTGCACCGTGAAGAAATCCTGATTGACGGATTCTCTCGGATATTCTTCCGACATCCCAAGCTCTTCAAACAAAGGATAAAAATCCATCCACCCATATAAGATGGACAGCCCCTGCTCTTGCGTAGAGGCAAACTTAGCCTTCAGAACTTCCCTTTCTTTGTTAAGCGCCTCCACTTTCCAATCAGCCGGGACGGTGAAAGACACTCCCCTCTCTTCATCCGTATAGACGAAGGACGGCGTCTGCTCCGCTTCAGGAGCAGGGACAGGATTGGCGCCGAAACGGGAGCTGAGGACGATCTCCTCCAACTCCGCCGCAGCCAGGTCCGTGGGTTCGCAGTCATAGGAGTGCAGGGTAATATTGACCGCCTGACCCCCATAGGCTGTGCTGTACTGAATGATATGTTCATAAGCTCCCGAAGCGCCCTGATGCTGCAGGGTCATAACATACCTGATGAACTTAGCCTGAGCCCCCTGGAAAATTGTCGCAGCAGAGACTTCTCCGCCCACTTCTTTCAATGCTGACCCAACCGCAGAAGCAAGGGCCATAAGCGACGTATCACCGAGCTGGTTATAATCGTCAAGCGGGCTGTCCACACAGGTGACGGCAATTTCATCCTGGGCAGTCTCATCCCAGGCCGACAAAACGATCCCAGCCGAATCAGACTGCATGATTCTCTCTCCGTACTCGCCAAATTCCTTTACTCTCTCTTCGGCGACCCCGAGATTATCCGTTTTAACCACATAATGATCCGGGACATCAATGGTCATACTCAGACCATTGGCATCAAGGGCGTAGGTTTTTGAGGCAGCATAAGAAGGAACGCAGAATGACCAGAGAAGCGACAAACAGATCAGAATCGAGAACAGCTTTTTCATTGGGCATGGCCTCCTTTCGGGCAGCTTCTATATTCGAATGCTTACTTGATCAGATTAGAAGATATCAGATTTCAGATCAATCCAGAAAGCCGGGCGACCGCAGCCACCACCTGCAATTTCCTTTATCATTGGTGGATGCTCCCTGTGCTTTCGCGAATTCGGTTGGCTTGCATCTTCGGTCATTATCGGAGCTGAAGTATTTATTTGCTTCCATATAACTCAGCAGAAAGATTTGATCTGTTGTGATCTTCCCGCCGCTGGTGGCCCAGCTGCTGTTTCCCTGGCTCTCGCTGTTGTTGACTTCTATATTATTCGTCATGGTTATCGAAGGTACATGTCGTCGGTATATAATTCTTCCAGTTCCAACCCAGCCGCGATCAGTGTTCCGTCTTCCCGGAGCCCAAGCACAAAGTTGGCGACCGGGCTCGTCCAAACTCTTTTGATTCCGGTCCAGCTTTCGGCTTCTTCTTTTACCGGCCCGGGTAAATAGGCCTGTAAGAATTCGAAGCTGCCGTCTTTTCTATAGGCAACGGTGGTACTGTCTCCAGCGTTCGGGAAACAGCGCTGCAAATGCACGATGCCTTCATATTGTGCGACCGGATAATCCTCTTCCCTTGTTGAGACCAAAGTCCCGTCCGCCTTCAGGCCAATCGCCAATGAGTCCCCACAGACCGCCTCAATATAACCGCCGCCCTGAAGCAGATCACCGTATCCATACGAGTCTTCCCCTGCCGCGATGATCCGGCCATCCTCGCGCAACGCCACAAGGCCCCAGCCCGAGCAGTCGAAATCCACAATCCTCTCCGCCGGACTGCCCCCCTCGTCGGGAACATAGATTCCGTTAAAGTTCAGCGTTCCATCCTGCCGGAGACCGACCGCATACTGCCCTGCGGCACAGCAGCCTGCCAGGACGCGGGTCATTTCGGTCCAGGTCCTGATCATTTCAAAAGTGGACGGCCTGCCCATCTCATGCGCATAGGATTCGGTATGATCATCTCCGCCCACCTCTACACAGCCATCCTTTCTGAGCCCCATCAACAGCTGATAGCCACCGGAGAGCTGAACGATATCCCGCCAGGCCTCAATATCCGAATAGTCTGAGGCGTCCATACTGGTCTTTACGATATCGACGCTTCCATCATCGCACAGTGCCGCAATTGCGAAACTGAAGTCGGCAAGCTGAACCACATTCTTCAGCTCGCCAAAAGCGCGAAGGCTCTCCCGGTCATAGCTGGTTTCACTGTAGGATAAGCTGACGGCGTCCCCGTAAAGCGTCTGGACACTGCCATCCTCTCTCAGGACAATCAATGCCCCATCCACAATGATCAGGTCCTTTACATTTGACAGATCGACCTTATCCTGACCGGCAGCCGATGTCGCCGTACCGTAAAAGGCGCCTCCTCCCACATGTGTCACACTGACCGGGATTGTCAGAGGGGCAAGGCTCCCGCAACCGTTAAAAGCAGAAGCACCGATTTCAGCCAGCCCCTGCGGTAAGGTAATGCTGACCAGATCGCGGCAGTTGAAAAAGGCATAATCGCCGATCTTGGACAAGGTTTCGGGAAGAATCACCTCCGCAAGAGCGGAGCAGCCGGAAAACGCGTAATTCCCTATGTAAGTCACGCCGTCAGACACCACAACCCGCCGAATCTGATTCCACAACTCATCGTGCCATGGAGCGTGCTTGCCATAAGAAAAAGAGTAATCATCCATCGGCCCAGTGCCCGAGATTGTCAGGGTTCCATCCAGCTCCAAAACCCAAGAGAGTTCCGCGCCGCAGCTTCCCGTGCTGAGAACAGCGCCTTCATTCCCGCTTTCCGCACTCGCAGTACCCTGCAGAAACAACAAAGAGAGAACAAACAGCAGGGTAAAAAGCGATATCATCTGTCTTCGCATATGAATCCTCCTTTGCCCGAAATCTCATATCAGGCTGCCTTCTTCTCCAGAAACAAGTATAAAGGATTACGGGTAAAAATGCAATGAGAACAGCCGGATCGGTTCTCCAGTGTAAATGCTGCGCAGGCCGTTGCTTCTGTTTTACAGCCCGTTCTGAAGAAAGGGATGATTTCTTTTTTGGGTGCTTCCGTGAGGATCGCGTTGAAGAAGGTATAGGTGGAGATTACCGCGCCCCGGTCCGTCGTGAACTGGACGCCGGAGGTTCTCTCCTCTCTGTATGGCTTCGCTCCTGCACCGTAACGAAGGTGCAGGAGCTTTTTCATGGGCCCGGGCAGGCAAGAATTGTCACAGAAGGTAAAATGCGAATTACAACCGCAAAATATGTGAGTGTTATCATGCATAACAGGAAGTTTGAAGCGTAATATTTAAATGACTGTTCCATTTCAATATTATGATTGCTTCCATTGGGATAAAGGATCCGGTATTTCCGGATTCCCTACAAGAATATTGTAAAGGAGAGAAAAGAATGAGAACCGTTAACGAAAATGAAATGAGAGCTGTTTCCGCGGGCAGACCTGCCAAATGGGTTTGGGTAGCGGGTTCTTCTTGCTCGGCATATGCAAAAGGCGGCCCTATCGGAACAGCGCTGATGACCTATCACAGGAATGTCGGCTGTGTTGTTTGCAAAATGGGCAGAGGATTAATGTTTGGTGATATTCTGCCAAAATGCAAAAAAGACAGGATCATTTAAAACAGTTCACAAATTCAATCGTTCCCAAGGCAGAACAGTTGCCTTGGGTTTCTGGAAACGGAGGCCATTCAAATGAAGTATAAAACTATACTACAGCATGATGAACGAGATTGTGGAGCTGCTTGCTTGGCCACGGTAACGAATACCTATCAGTGCAAATTATCATTGTCATATGCTCGCCAGATTTGCAAAACTGACGCTTCCGGCACAAATTTATATGGGATCGTTTATGCTGCCAGATCAATTGGGTTTGATGCAGATTCCATGAACGGAACTCTCAATGATATGATATGCGCTGTGGAAAACGGAACCGTTAAACTACCCTGTATTGTCCATATGCTCAATGAAAACCATTCCTATCATTATATTGTTGTTTTTAATATACATAATGGCAATTTGATTTGCGGAGATCCCGGAAAGGGGACAATTCTGCTGTCTCTTGACGAGTTTGCCGACCAATGGACAGGATATCTTATATCCTTAACGCCGGGAAAAGGATTTCCAGCAGAGTTGCCGAAAACAGATTATATAACCGAATTCAAAACTTTACTGCAAGGCACAATAGGAAAACTCATCCTTGTAATGCTGTTATCCCTGCTCGTGGCGGGAATTGGAATTGCCGGTTCTTTTGTGTTTGAGATCGTCATTGATGATTATTTCACAGAACATGACCATATACACGAACATGTAGAAGAATCTGAAGGCAATCATGAATTGAACATCGAACAGCAGAAGGAAGAATCTGAAGACAGTCATGAAATTCATGGCGAAAAGCAGGATGAAACAACAGATGACCTTGAAGATACCGGGGTCTTTGGCGCAATCGGAAAATATGCATACTTAACTGAAAAAGCATTTTCTATTTCATCGTTTGGCTTTGTTTTCCTGATTGTTGCACTCCTTTATCTGCTGCAGGTTATCATTCAACTTGTTCGTGGTGTTAGGGTCGGGTAGAATTAGCCAAACGTATGTCGGGCAGAAATAGCCAATTTGAGTCGGATAGAAATAACCAAAGGCTAAAACTGGCTGGCTATCTCAAGCCTTTTCAGGCACG
>Ga0256405_10003342_pt1 | contig 33347 bp, 31 predicted proteins | sample RumenRJG_02DNA_FD_189096 | JGI IMG/M metagenome (GOLD analysis project Ga0256405, IMG submission 189096) | Bovine rumen microbial communities from Lethbridge, Alberta, Canada - RJG_02 | ecosystem: Host-associated > Mammals > Digestive system > Stomach > Rumen | place: Canada: Alberta...
ACGTCGTCCACTGGAACACGAGGAGGCGGCAGGTTAAACTGAAGGGACTGACCCCGGAGGAGTTCCGGAACCAGTCCCTCGTGGCATGACACTAATTTGGCCGTCCAAGTTTTGGGTCGCAGTTCATATCGGTGATACGTAGGGGTGGGACCCTTTCGTATCTCGTATCAGCCGTTTATGCCAAGTCGCGGAAGTGGAAGCCCTTCTCGCCGTTTGCGTAGGGAGCAACGGTGTGCCCGTTGCCAAACAGCTTGTACTTGTAGGTCACAAGCCCGTCAAGGCCCACTGGTCCGCGTGCGTGAAGCTTGCTCGTGGAGATGCCCACCTCGGCGCCAAAACCGTACCGGAAGCCGTCGGCAAAGCGCGTCGAGCAGTTCTGGTACACGCCCGCTGAGTCCACAAGCTGCATAAAGCGGGCCGCCGTCTCGGCGTTTTCGGTCACGATGGCGTCGGTATGGTGCGAGCCGTGCGCGTTGATGTGCGCGATGGCCTCGTCCACCCCGTCGACGAGCTTGATGGAGATGGTCAGGGCGAGGTACTCGGTGTCCCAGTCCGCATCCGTTGCGGGGGTGCAGTTGGTGAGAGCGCACACGTCCTTGTCGCCCCGCACCTCGACGCCCTTCTCGCGCAAGGCATGCACGATGGGCGCGACCAGCTCGTTGGCCACCGCACGGTCCACCAGAAGCGTCTCGACAGCATTGCACACGGCAACGTATTGCGTCTTGGCATCGACCACGATGTCAACGGCCTTCTTGGGGTCGGCGTCACGGTCGACGTACACGTGGCAGATGCCGTCGGCGTGTCCCATGACGGGGATGCGGGTGTTGTCCATGATGTAGCGCACAAAGGCGTTGGAGCCACGAGGGATGAGCAGGTCAACCGAGGTGTCACAGGCCAGTAGCTCGGCAATGTCGGCACGGGCCTCGACCTGGTGAAGGCATCCCTCGGGAAGGCCGGCCTCAACCGCCGCCGTATGGATGACCTGGAAGAGCGCCCGGTTGGTGTGGGCCGTCTCGCTGCCACCCTTGAGGATGGCGCAGTTGCCGCTCTTGAGGCAGAGCGTGGAGATTTGCACCAGTGCGTCGGGACGCGCCTCGAAGATCACGCCGATGACGCCGATGGGGACGGACACGCGATAGAGCGTGAGGCCCTCGTCCAGCTCGCGGGCAAGGAGGGTGCGGCCGACGGGGTCGGGCAGGCCGATGAGCCCGTCGATGCCCGCGCAGACGTCCGAAAGCTTGTGCTCGTCAAAGCGCAGGCGCTTGACCACGGCCGATGCCACGCCGGATTCCTCGGCGGCTGTCAGGTCTGCGGCATTGGCGGCAAAGATCTCGTCCGCATGGGCAAGCAAGGCCTCCTTGATTGCCTCAAGGGCGGCGTTTCTGACCTCGACGGGCGTCGCCGCCATGGTGGGGCTGTCAAGCTTCATCTGACGCGCAACCTCTGCGATGGTGCTCATTGCTCTCTCTCCTTGTCGTGGGAAACCGTCAGAACGTTATGCAAGCTCATCTATCAGCGAAGAGAGCTTGTCCGCCATCTCGTCAATCTGTGCCTCGCTTACCACTAACGGCGGCAGGAAGCGCAGGATGGAGTCGCCAATGTGGTTGAGCACGAGCCCCGCCTCGAGGCCACGATCGACGAGCGGCGTGGCAATGGGCACATCGAGCTGGGCCCCACGCATGAGGCCATGGCCGCGCACCTCGATGACGTGCGGCAACGCCGCCAAGCGCTCGGCAAGGTGAGCGCCCGTCCTGATGACATGCTCGCCAATACCCTCGTCAAGCATCGCCTGGACCGTGGCACGGCCCGCAGCAGCCGCAAGCGGGTTGCCTCCAAAGGTCGAGCCATGGTCACCGGGGACCATGAGGTCTGCCAGCTCGCGCCGTGCGGCAACCGCACCTGTGGGGAAGCCGCAGGCAATGCCCTTGGCCATGCTCACCACGTCAGGTTCGATGCCCGCCAGCTGATACGAGAACGGCGCACCACAGCGGAAGAAGCCCGTCTGGACCTCGTCAATGATGAGCACGATGCCCTTCTCGGTGCACAGGTCGCGAACAAAGCGCAGGTATTCGGCCGTAGCAGGCCAAACGCCACCCTCGCCCTGCACGCATTCGAGCATGACGGCGCACACCGGGCCCGTCTCATCGGACGGATGCTCGACTGCTTCGCGCAGCGCATCGGCGTCATTGAGCGGCACCGAGACGAACCCTGCGGGAAGGGGCCCAAAGCTCTTGTGAAACACGTCCTGTCCCGTGGCGGAAAGCGTTGCCAGCGTGCGGCCGTGGAAGCTCTGGCGCGCCGTGACGATGCCCGAGGCGCCGTCCAGCTTCTTCTCGCCCCAGCGACGCGCAACCTTGAGCGCACCCTCGTTGGACTCTGCACCGGAGTTGGAGAAGAACGACTTCCAGACCGTACCCGTGGAGCCCGTCACGTGCCCGTGCTCATCGGTGGTCGTGGAGAGCAGGTCAGACAGCATGTGCGCAAGCTCGCCGCGGTTCTCCTCATAGAAGTAGTTGCCCACCTGCCACAGACGTCCCACTTGCGCCTTCAGGGCATCAGCGACCTTGGGATTGGCATGTCCCATGCTCACCGAGCCAATGCCGCCCAAAAAGTCCAGGTACCGCTTGCCGTCAACGTCTGTGAGCACGGCACCATCACCGTCGACGAACTCGACCGGAAGGCGCCCGTAGGTGTGCATGATGTAGGTGTCGTCGAGCTTGACCGCCTCGTCAAAAGCTTGGCTCATGGCTTTGCCTACCTTTCGTTTTGCTTGAACATCGTGCCGATGCCCGAGGTGGTAAAGACCTCGAGCAGGATCGAGTGGGGATACGTTCCGTTGAGGAAGTGCACGCGGTCGACGCCGGCCTCGAGGGCATCGGCGGAGGAGCGAACCTTGGGAATCATGCCGCTTTCGAGCTCTCCCGACTCGATCAGCTCGCGCGCCTCGTCAAGCGTGAGGGACGAGAGCAGGCTGTCCTTGTCGTTGAAGTCGCGGTACAGACCGTCGACGTCGCTCAGGTAGATGAGCTTGTCGGCCTTGAGGGCAATCGCGATCTCGCTCGCCGCAAGGTCCGCGTTGATGTTATATGCGCCGCTCGGCGCCCAACCCACTCCTGCGATGACGGGGATGTAGCCCTCGTTGAGCACGGTCTCGATCAGCTTGGTGTTCACGTGGCTCACCGCCCCCACGCGACCGAGGTCGGACGAGATGGGCACCGCCTCGAGCGTGCGGCCATCGGCACCCGTGATGCTCACTGCGTAGTCGCCATAGGCGTTGAACTGCGAAACGAGCATCTGGTTGACCTCGCCCACCAGCGCCATCTGAACGGCGCGCATGGCGGCGTCATCGGTCACGCGCAGGCCGTCCTTGAAGGCGACCTTGAGGTCAAGCTCGCTCATGAGGCGAGAGATCGCCTTCCCGCCGCCATGCACAAGCACCACGCGGATGCCGACCAGCTTCATGAGCAGGATGTCCGCGACGACCTGCTTGCAGAGGTCCATGTCCTCCATGGCGGAGCCGCCGTACTTTACCACGAAGGTCTTGCCGGAGAACTCGTTGATCCATGGCAAGGCGTCCGCAAGGTATTCCGCACGCCTCTGGTTTGTCTGGTCGTCCACACGGACGCGCTTAAGTGCCATGCTTTCCCCTCTCGTCTAGCAATCCACCACTGAGAGTACGCCACAGTGGAGAAGAATGGAGCTACGTGCGGTAATCGCCATTGATGGTCACATATTCATGCGAGAAGTCGCAGGTCCAGATGCGTGTGGATGCGTCGCCCTGACCGAGGTCGATGACGATGGAGACCTCAGGCGCCTCAAAGCGACGGAGCATGTCCTCCTCGTCCATGGGGACGGGCATGCCAGAGCGCAGCACGGGAACGCCCAGAAGGTCGATGTCGACGTCGTACTGGTCAAACTCGACGCCACACTTTCCCGCAGCGGCGGCCACGCGTCCCCAGTTGGCATCGTGTCCAAAGATGGCGGTCTTGACCAGTGGGGAGTTGGCGATGGAGCGAGCTACGGTGTCCGCGTCCTCATCAGTCCTGCACCCCAGGACGTCCACGGTCACGAGCTTGGTCGCACCCTCACCGTCAGCGGCGATCTTGCGGGCCAAGGTCTCGCACGCAACGCGCAGCGCTCCGGCCACGACGTCAAACTCGGGCGTGTCCCTCTCGATGGGCGCTCCGCCAGCGGCACCCGTCGCAAGGAGGAAGCACGAGTCGTTTGTGGAGGTGTCCGAATCCACCGTGACCTTGTTGAAGCTCGCGCGCACGGCAGGCAGCAGGGCCGCATGAGCGGCCTCCGCCGTCAGCGGCGCGTCGGTCGTCAGCACGCAGAGCATGGTTGCCATGTTGGGCATGATCATGCCCGAACCCTTGCAGAAGCCGCCCACGTGAACCACACGGGACTCAGCGCCCTCCCCCGCCGGAAGCGTCCCCTCAAGCGAGACCTCCTTGGGAACCGTGTCCGTCGTCATGACGGCACGCGCGGCCGCGTGGGCATGGTCGGCATCGGAGCCGAGCGCCGCCACGGCAGCGGAGGCTCCCTCAAGGTAGGGATCGATGGCCTGCTGCTGTCCGATCACACCCGTCGAGGCAACGAGCACCTGCTCATCGGGGCAGCCAAGCGCTTCTGCCAACAAGCGAGCGGACTCCTTGGCAACCGCGATGCCCTGCTCGCCGGTCGACGCGTTGGCATTGCCGGAGTTGAGCATCACCGCCCGCGCCACGCCAGAGGCCGCACGGGGGCGCGACACCTGCACAGGGGCCGCACAGAAGCGGTTCTGCGTGAAGGTGGCGGCGCAGACGCACGTCTCGTCAGCCGCCACCACCGCAAGATCGAGGCGGTTGGGGTCTGCGCGAAAGCCAGCATGCGTCCCCGAGGCCTTGATCCCCTTTGCCGCACAGACCCCTCCCTCGCAGGGAGCGAATCCAAAGGTTGCGGGATCGACATCGGGCGGGGTGAACGAAATGGGCTGGAACATGGGCGTGACGCTCCTCTCTTCTAGCGTCTGGGGCCTTCCCCTTGCGCTACAACATCAGCTCCTCGAACGTGTAGCGACCCGGCTCTTGACCAGCAAGACGCTTTGCCGCGGCAACGGCGCCGTTGACAAAGATCTGACGGCTGGTAGCACGGTGCGTGAGGCAGACCTCCTCGTCGGTGCCGAAGAAATGAACCTCGTGCGTTCCCGCAACGGTGCCGCCACGCAGTGCATGCATGCCGATCTCACGCTGTGGGCGAGCTCCGACAAAGCCGTCACGACCGCTCACGACGTCACAGGCGCCCTCGGGATCGACGGCAGAAAGCAGGAGCTTTGCCGTGCCGCTGGGGGCGTCGACCTTCTGGTTGTGGTGCGTCTCGACAATCTCGATGTCAAAGCCCTCGAGCGCCTTGGCGGCCTCCTCGGCAAGACGCCTCAGGACGGCAACGCCCAGCGAGTAGTTGGCGCTCCACATGACGGGCATGCGTTCGGCAAGCCTGTCGAGCAGGGCAAAGTCATCGGCATCGAGGCCGGTCGTGCCACTCACGAGCGCCGCGGGGTTGGACTCGAGATACGCCGCGAGGTGCGGGAGCATGGCACGGTTGGTGAAGTCAATGACGAGCTCGGCGGCAGGGACCTCCCCCGCATCGAGGGCCGAGACATCCTCTATGCCCACCTGGCCGACGAAATCAAAGGCCTCGTCCGCCTCGACGGAGGCACGCACGAGCGCACCCATACGGCCGTTTCCGCAGACAAGAACCTTGATGGGTGTGCCATTAGCCAAGGATACCGACCTCCCTCATGGCCATCTCGAGACGAGCCTCGTTTGCGGGCTCCATCGGCCAGAGCGGCTGACGGTACACCGGGCTGATGAGCCCCATCTTTGCCATGGCAGCCTTCACCGGGATGGGGTTGACTTCGCAGAAAAGCGAGTGGATGAGCTCGAGGTTTTCGATTTGGACCCTGCGGGCGGTCTCCACGTCCCCCGCCGCGTACGAGGCGCACAGGTCATGCACGGTCTTGGGCGCGATGTTGGCCCACACGCTGATGACGCCCGAGCCGCCGATGGACATGATCGGCACGATGATGTCGTCGTTGCCGCTGAACATCTTGAAGTCGCTGCCCAGATACTGCGCGCACATGCTCGCATAGGCAATGTTGCCCGACGCCTCCTTGATCGCCCACGCGTTGGGGTGCTCGCGCAGACGCGCAAGGTTGCGCTCGCTGATGGAGCAACCGGTACGTCCGGGAACGTTGTAGAGGATGCACGGCACGCTCACCTGGTCCATGACCGAGGTGAAGTGGCGATAGATGCCCTCCTCATTGGACTTGTTGTAGTACGGCGTGATGAGGAGCAAGCCATCGATGCCGCGTTCGACCAGGCCGAGCGACTTGTTGAGCGACTCGGCGGTGGAGTTGGACCCAGAGCCGCCAATGACGGGAATGCGGCCGGCGACGTGGTCGATGACGAACTTGGCGACCTCAAAGTCCTCGCGGTCGGTCATGGTCGAGCTTTCGCCCGTGGTGCCCAGCACCAAGATGGCGTCAGTGTCGTTTTCGATGTGGAAGCTGACCAGGCGGTCAAGGGCCTCCCAGTCTACGGACTTATCCTCCTTGAAAGGCGTGACGAGGGCGACAATCGATCCAGTCAGGTTGCTCATGTCCATGCTTGCTCCTCCTTGCTTGTAGGGCCTCTCACAAACGGTCACCATCGATCAAGAGACAGCGGCATCCCCAGACTTCCCCGCATGCCATGGGGAAAGTCTCCGATGAGTCGCTTGTTCATCGTGATCCATCCCCTCTCACATGCCGGTACCTACGGGCTGCCGGCCTCCACCCCGCCAATGGGGATGAGGGGATAGCGCTCCCGCAGGAAGTCCTGCAGACAGTCCTGCGGGTATTCCCCGCAGGCCCACCCCACAGCCACGCCTGACTGCGGAGTTCGGCGGATTAGGCCTCCTGTGGGGTCAGCGCCTGCCGGCTCGCCCGCGTTCATCCTTTCCGCGCCTCTATCACTGACTTACAAGGTACCGCGAGAAGTGCATAATGGGAGATGGTGGTTACACGATAGAAGCAATTAGGCGCTACCTACATGAGATAGGTGCAAGATCATGACGAAGACCGTGCTCCCCCAGCCCTCGTTCGACGCCTCCGCGAATGCCCTCTTTGACAACATTCCTGCCATGGCCTTCTCCAAGGACGCAGAGACGGGCATGTACCTTGCCTGCAACCAGCCCTTTGCAGACGCTGCGCATAAGGGGTCGCCCGAGGGCGTGGTTGGACTCACGGACTTCCAGATATTTGACGAGGTAACTGCCGCGCACTTTGTCGAGGACGACAAGAAGGCGCTCGCCATGGACGGGCCACACGTCTTCATCGAAAACGTTCCGGACGCCACGGGCGAGACCATTCGCCACCTGCAGACGACCAAGATGAAGTTCACCGACTCTCAGGGACGTCTCTGCACGCTCGGTCTCTGTGTGGACGTCACCGCCATGGCCCAGGTGGCAACGTCCGAAACCGAAGACCGCATCAAGCAGGAGGAGCAGGCGCTGCGCCAGGCTCTGCAGGGCAAGCTCCAGAGCGAAGAGCAGCGCCGCGAGCAGCAGGCGCAGCTCATTACGGCGCTTGCCTCCGATTACTGGAGCGTCTACTACCTTGACCTCGACTCCGATGACGGCATTTGCTACCAGTCCCACTCCGACATCAAGGGCTTCAAGGCGGGTGAGCGGTTCAAGTACCTCGAGTCGTTCACCGCCTACGCCAACTCCTACATAACCGACTCGTACCGAGACGAGTTCCTGCGCTTCATCCAGCCCGAATCCATCAAGGAAGGGCTCAGGAACCAGCGCGTCATCTCGTATCGCTACATGGTGCACCGCAACGGACGAGACGCCTACGAGATGGTGCGCTTTGCCGGCGTACGCCATCCCGAGGATCGCGATGACCACCTCGTGCATGCCGTGGGGGCCTGCTTTACCGACGTAGATGCCGAGACCCGACGCAACCTCGAGCAGAGCGAGGCACTCGAGCACGCTCTCGCTGCTGCCGAAGAGGCCAACCACGCCAAGACGGCCTTCCTCTCCAACATGAGCCACGAGATCCGCACGCCCATGAACGCGATTATCGGCCTCGACAACATAGCGCTCAACGAAGAGGGAATCTCAGACAAGACGCGCGACCATCTTGAGCGGATTGGCGCCTCGGCACAACACCTGCTCAACATCATCAACGACATCCTCGACATGTCACGCATCGAGAGCGGGCGCATGACCATTAAGAACGAGGAGTTCTCGTTCTCCAAGGCGCTCGAGCAGGTCAACTCCATCATCAGCGCGCAGTGCCGTGACAAGCGCCTTGACTACGAATGCCGCATCAACGGCAATGTCGACGAGTATTACATCGGTGATGGCGTAAAGCTCCAGCAGGTGATGATCAACATCCTGGGCAACGCGGTGAAGTTCACGCCCGAGGGCGGACGCATCGACTTTGTCGTCGAGGAAGTCGCGCGCTTCGAGGGGCATTCGACCTTGCGCTTTGTCATGAGCGACACGGGCATCGGCATGAGCCAGGAGTTTCTCCCCAGGGTGTTTGACACCTTTGCCCAAGAGGACACATCACTCACCACCAAGTACGGCAGCACCGGCCTTGGCCTGCCCATCACCAAGAGCTTCGTCGAGCTCATGAACGGCCACATCGAGGTCGAGAGCGAAAAGGGCGTGGGCACAACCTTTACCGTGACGGTCACCCTGGGCACCGTCGACCACGACGTGGCCAAAGAGTACGAGGGTCCGCGGGCACACGAGATGAACGTGCTGGTCGTCGACGATGACCCCATTGCCTGCGAGCATGCCCAGCTCGTCTTGCAGCAGGTCGGCATCGACTGCGACGTGGCGCTATCCGGACACGAGGCACTGCGACAGGTGGAGCTGCATCACGCGCGCCAAACCCCCTACAACCTCATCCTCGTGGACTGGAAGATGCCCGAGATGGACGGCCTCGAAACCACGCGCAGAATCCGCCAGGTCGTGGGCCACGAGTCGGCCATCGTCATCCTTACCTCATACAACTGGGAAGACGTCGTGGACGAGGCAACCGATGCGGGCGTGGACAGCTTCGTGGCCAAGCCGCTGTTTGCCGCAAGCGTGATGGACCAGTTCAGGGAGGCGTTCAAGCGAAAGAGCGCGGCTCAACTCGAAGGCAAGGCCGACCTGCAGGGTCGCCGCATCCTGCTTGCCGAGGACATGGTCGTCAACTCCGAAATCATGTGCATGGTGCTCTCGATGCGCGAGATGGAGACGGACATCGCCGAGAACGGCCAGGCTGCCGTCGATATGTTTGCCGGCCATGAGCCTGGCTATTATGACGCCATCCTGATGGACATGCGCATGCCTGTGATGGACGGGCTCGAGGCAACGAGGGCCATCAGGTCCCTGGAGCGTGAAGACGCAAAGAGCATCCCCATCATCGCCCTGACCGCAAATGCGTTTGACGAGGACGTACAGCGCAGCTTGCAGGCAGGCCTCAATGCACACCTTAGCAAGCCTGTCGAACCCGACGCGCTCTTTGAGACATTGGAGCGCCTGATCAAGGCTTAGAGCTCATCGCCCAGATCGAAGACCTCAATGCAGACGTCGCCCGGCGCATAGCGCCTGCGATGAAACTCGTGAGGAAGTGTGCATGGCTCAGCCTCCGCAACCAACTACAAGTCAAACCGCACGATGCGCATCTTGACCGGTCCGTCGCACAGGCGTGCCAAAAAGCGATGCAGGCCCGTAACTGCAGGGTCGTCCATAGGGTAGTAGCCCAACATGTAGCCGCGTGCGCTTACCGTAGCGCCTGGCACCCACGTGCGTAACGCCTCCACGTCCTCCACGTACAGGCACTCGTCGTAGTTCTCCATGCCAAAGTTCTTGAAGGTGCTCCGCATCAGGCGTTTTCCCAGCTTTCCCACCGTGTCAAACACCACGCGGCTTCCTGGGAAGTGCATGGCGAGCTCGTTGAGCAAGGCCCGCGCCTGTGCCTCGGTACAGTAGTGAAACACGCCCGCCGCAAAGAAGATGGCGCCTTTCGAACCGTCCACCCCATCCATCCAGGCAAAGTCGTTGAGGTCACTCGCAATGTTGACCTCACGCTCCCCCACTGGGCTCAGCTCCTCACGTGCCGAAATGATGTCGGGCATGTCCACGTTGTAGATGCGGCAGCTCCCGTTGTCGCAAGCACGACCCGTCTGGTCAAGGCCACAGCCCATGTTGACCACCGCAGCACGAGGATGCGTTACAAGGTAGTCGCGAATCTCCCACTGCATGTCCAGCTGCCGCATGGCCGCCTCCAGCGCGCCAAAGCGCCAGAAGGTGCTCTTTGCCTGTTTGTCCAGCTCGGAAAAGTCATAGTCCAGCCGCTCGCAGATACGTGCGGCGCTTGGGTCGGTGTAGAGCTGGGGAAACACCTCGGCACATAGTTTGCGTCCGTACAGAGGAATGATGAGGGTCTCCTGTACGGACCCCTTCTCGATGGCAATCTTGTCTGGCATGAACGCCTCCGTCAACCAATTGTTAGCTTTGGTTGACTATTGTAACGGATAGCGCTCAACCCCTACAAATGTGAGCGCCCTGTCAATCAGACCCTGGTCGCGAAGACAGAACTGCACGGTGAGCTTTGCGGGATCCAGAATCTGGGCGACTTCCTCGGCTGTCGCAAAGCCCCTGTTGAAGGAGATGCCGGGACGCTCGATTACCGCATCCGAACCATGGTAGAGACGAACAACCTTCTCCATAGCCAACCCCCCTCTGCATCGGTCTCACTATACCCTGACTATGCTCTTGGGCACGAGGGCAAGAAACCGAAGTGCGGGACCATGGCAGAAACCGTAGAGATGGGACGCTCCTGCTACACTGGGACAAACCCGTGAGAGGAGCTGCCATGCCCAAGGTCGTCGCCATCAACGCCAGCCCGCGCACCACCTGGAACACCGCCACGCTGGTGCAGGATGCCGCACAAGGTGCGCAAGACGCGGGTGCCGACATCGAGCACTTCGACCTCTACAAGCTGGACTCCTTTATGGGCTGCCGTTCGTGCTTTGCCTGCAAGCGCGACAAGACGGCCGGACGCTGCGTCTATCCCGACGGACTCACACCGGTACTCGACGCCATCCGCACGGCCGATGGCGTCATCATTGGCACACCCAACTACCTGGGCAACGTCAGCGCGGGCCTGTATGCCCTCATCGAGCGTCTGGTCTTCCAGAACCTCACGTACCAGACCGACCCTCGTTGGTACCACGTGCCCAGCACGCCCACGCTCTTCATCATGACGAGCAACGCGCCCAGCGGGGCCTACCAAGACGGTGGGTTCTACAGCGACCTACTGCAGTCAAGGCTGCTGACGCTGACCAACGCCATCGGCCCCACACGTCCCTTCGTATGTGGCAGCACCCTGCAGGTGGATGACTACAGCCGTTACGAGTGGACCATGTTTGATGGCGACGAGCGTCACCGTCGCCACGAACGCATCTTTCCCCTTGAGCGCGAACAGGTGCACGAGCTGGGGACCGAGCTGGTCACCAATCCCTGGGCATAAAGAGAGCGCGCCTTCGAATGGCGCGCTCGACCTGAGATCCTTAACCTGACGACCCTACAGAGCAGCAAACGTGCGGCGGCCGAAGCTCTGCTCCCACGCGGTTGTGAACTCGTCGACGGCAAGCTGCGTGGAGGGATGCTTGACCATGGACCACGCCACGTCAGGCGGAATGGTGACGCTGCCCACGCCCATGCACAGCAGCTCGTGCACCTGCAGGCTGTTCTTGAAGCTTGCTGCGCAGATCTTGGCGGGCAGGCCGTAGTTGGTCAGCATCTGCTGCAGGTCGGCCACCTGCTGGATGCCGTCGCCCAGGTTGCACATGCGGTTGACGTAGGGGGCCAGGTAGTCGGCGCCGTTCATGGCGGCGAGGAAGGCCTCGTCGGCGCTGTAGATGGCGGTGGCGAGGACCGTCATGCCCTCGGCCTTTGCGGCCTTGATGGCCCTCAGGCCCACCGGCGTCACGGGGATCTTCACACACATGTTGGGGGCAAGAGAGCAGATGGCGCGGGCGTCGGCCATGATGCCCTCAAAGTCCTCGGCAAGCACCTGCATGAAGAACTTCTGGTCGGGGCGCAGGACGGCGAGCATCTCCTCCGCGACCTGCTCGGGCGTCTTGCCGCTCTTGGTGATGATGGTGGGGTTGGTGGTGGCACCAGCCACGGTCAGCGTCTCGGAGAGCTCCTTCACGGCCTGGGCATCCGCGGTATCGAGGAAGAGTTCCATACAATCAAATCCCTTCTATACGCGCCGCGCAGCGGCGCACCATCTTTGTAAGCAGTCTACCGACATCCGAGCAGATGTCTGTCGGTGACCAGCGAGCCTGGCGATGCTTGCCAGCGATTCGCGCCAAAGACGCGAGCGAGCAAAGCGAGCGCTGAGCTGGCAAGCATCGCCAGGCTCGCTGGTCACCGACTTACAGCACCTGCTCCGTGCGGTCAATGATATCGTCTTGCGTGGCCTTGCTCAGCACGTTGAAGAATGCCGAGTAGCCCGCCACGCGCACAATGAGGTCCTTGTGACGCTCGGGATGCGCCTGCGCGTCAAGAAGCGTAGCACGGTCCACCACGTTGAACTGCACGTGGTAGCCATGAAGGCGGTTGAAGAAGGTGCGCAGCATCATCTGCAGCTTCACCTTGTTTTCCTCGCGCGCCAGCATGGTAGGCGTCACCTTCTGATTGAGCAGCACACCGCCGGTAATCTTGTCGGTGGGCAGCTTGGAGACGGTCTTGAACACGGCCGTCGGACCCTGCTTGTCGGCGTTGTGCGCTGGGCTGCAGCCCTCGGCCAGCGGCTCGTGCGCGTGGCGGCCGTCGGGAGTGGCCATGGTACCCATGCCCTGGCCCACGTTGGCGCTGATGGAGCTGGTGCCGGCATAGCGGATGCCACCGATGGGGCCACGGCCAAAACGGGTGTTGTGGTACTTGGCCACCTCGTCGATATACGGTGCGTAGCACTCCACGGCCAGGCTGTCCACGTAGTCGTCATCGTTGCCATACTTGGGAGCGTCCTCGATGAGCATTTGGCGGATGCGCTCGCCCTCCTCGCCCGCAAAGTCACTGGTCAGGGCATCCCACAGCTGCTGACGAGAGATACGGCCCTCCTCGTAGACGAGCTTCTTGATGGCGGAGAGGCTGTCGGCCATGTTGGCGATGCCAACCTGCAGGCCGCTGATGAAGTCGTAGACTGCGCCGCCCTCCTTGATGGTCTTGCCACGCGCGATGCAATCGTCGGTGAGGGCAGAGCACAGCACGTCGGGAACGTCGCGCTCGCTCGCCTTGTCGATGGCGTTCTCCACCACGACGGACCACTTGGTCATCTCGCGCAGGCTGGCGTCCCAGGCAGCCATCAGCTCGTCGAAGCTCTCCCATTCCAGGAAGGTGCCGTGCCCCTCGACGAAGCGCTTGCCTGAGGTGACGTCCACACCTCCGTTCATGGCACACAGCAGCAGACGCGGGAAGTTGATGTAGCTCATGCCGGTGCAGCGGTAGCCCCAACGCCCGGGCACAGCCGTCTCCACGCAGCCGATGGCACTGTAGTTGTAGGCGTCGTATTCGCTCACGCCCCAGGCAAGGAAGCTCGGGATGATGATCTCGTCGTTGTTGAGGGCGGGCATGCCAAAGCCCAGACGCATGACTTCGATGCACTCGGCAAAGAAGGCGGGGTTGAGGTTGGCATGGTAGCGCACGGTGAGGTTGGGCTGCGTGAGGCGGGTCTGCGCCACGGAACGCAGCACGAGCCAGCTCGTGGGATTGACAGCGTCCTCGTGGGTGTCAGGCGTCTGGCCGCCGATGGTGACGTTCTGGTACATGGGACTGCCAGCAGAGCTGAACGTGTGTGCCTGGCTGCGGATCTTCTGCACGGTGAGCGTCTTGATCCAGAGGTTGGTGAGCAGCTCCACGGCCTCGTCCTCGGTGATGCGGCCCGCCGCAAGGTCGGCCTCGTAGAACGGATCCATGTACTGGTCGAAGCGGCCAAACGAGAGGCTGTGGCCATTGGACTCTATCTGCAGCAGAATCTGGGAGAACCACACAGCCTGCACGGCCTCATAGAAGGTCTGGGCTGGCTCGTAGGGCACGCGGACGCAGGCAGCAGCCATACGCTCGAGCTCGGCCCTGCGGACGGGGTCGTCGCAGGAAGCAGCCTGCTTTGCAGCGAGGTCTGCATAGCGCTGGGCCCAACGGCGCACGGCATCGATCACCACCAGAACGGCCTTGTAGAATACATACTTGTCGATGGAGTCAGGGTCAGTCAGGTCAAGCGCCGCCTTGGCGGCAAGGGTACGCTCCTCATAGCCTCTCAAGCCCTCCTTGAGCATGCGCGCATGGTTGATGGCGAGGTGTGCGTCACCAGCGTTGAGCTTGCCCTCCATGCCAAAGACGCCCGTCTCCATGAAGACCGAGACCTCGTCGGGCAGCAGCGCCTCTCCGCGCGAACGCAGGTTGTTGTTGTCCCAGAAGGGCGCAATATCGCGGATGGCCTGCTTGTCCTCCTCCGTCATGTAGAATACGTCGCCGTCGCGCTTCTCAAAGAGGTCGAGCTCATCCAGCACAAAGCCCAGCGTGTACTCGGGGAAGACGGGGGCATTGCCGTTCTTGGTCGCCTGGTTGCCGGCGATCAGCGTCTTGTCCTCGATGTAGATGCTCATGTGGTCGAGCACATGCGCGAAGGCCAGCGCGCGACGCATCACGGGCGGCTGGTTCTTGGTCTCTTGGTAGCTCTGCGTATAGAGAACGGCACGCTCGGCGTCAACGAAGGGCTTCTCGTCCAGCAGCTCCTCACGATACGCCTGCATGCGCTCGGTGAGCGCACCAAAGTGCTCGCGGTTCTCCATGGCGTTGCTCCTCTTCTCTTAACAACTGCTTCTACTTTCGTTCGTAAGTAATACTAGCAATCATGGTGGTATACGTCAACGGTCAAAATGCAATTAATTTTCTAAGTCTGCTCTATTGACTTTCGTTCGTAAGTTATCTTACTATCACACCATCAAGAAACAGGACAGGCGGAGGGTCCATGCAGACGGCGACGGTGTTCAACATCCAGAAGTTCAGCCTCAACGACGGGCCGGGCATCCGCACGGTCGTCTTCTTCAAGGGCTGCCCGCTGCGCTGCGCATGGTGCGCAAATCCCGAGAGCCAGCTGCGCACCCCTCAGCTGGAATGGAAGGAGAGCGCGTGTGTGGGCTGCGGCGCCTGTCTTGTCGCAGCGCCGGGAGTGTCTGCCTGCGAGCGATCTGGCAAGCGTCACGTAGACGTACGCGCCTTGCACGGCGACACGCCCAAGGCAAAAACGGTCGCACACGCATGCCCCGCCCATGCCCTCACCCTTGTGGGAGAGACCAAGTCCGTCGAGGAGGTCCTGCGCGTCTGTCTGCAGGACCAGCCCTTCTATGAGGACTCGGGCGGCGGCGTCACGCTCAGTGGTGGGGAGGCCCTTACCTGGCCGGAGTTCTGCGTCGAGCTCCTCACGCGCCTACGGGAGGAGGGAATCGACACGTGCATCGAGACCGAGGCACACGTTGCACCGCAGGTGTTCCAGCGCATCGCCCCCCTGCTTGACCACCTGCTCATTGACCTCAAGCATGTGGATGCATCCAAGCTGCAAGAACATGCAGCAGCACAGGCAGATCTCATGCTCGACAACCTTCGTTGGGCACTGACAAACCACCCCGACGTTCTTCCCCGCACGCCCGTCATCCCTGGATTCAACGACAGCCTGGAAGAAGCCCGCGCTATGGCTTGCTGGCTCCGTGAAGCTGGCGCATCACGCGTACAGCTGCTGCCGTTCCACAACTATGGCGAGAGCAAGTACACCTTGCTCGATATGCCCTACCGTCTGCAAGGCGTCAAGAACCTGCATCCCGAGGACTTGCAGGACTACCGACAGGCCTACCTCGACGAAGGTGTCGAGGCCTTCTTCTAGAAGCATTCATCGCAACCGACTCCACCCATCACCCACGAAAGGATAAACCCATGGAGCAGAGCATCGTCGTCTACGCCGTTTCGGATATGACAGGCGAGACGGTCACGCGCATCGTACGTGCTGCATCGGCACAGTTTGCCGCAGGTCACATCCGTATAAAGGTGCTCTCAAACGCAACCTCCGCAGAGCAGATTGTCGATTTCATCCAACAGCAGGGTGACGACCGCGGCCCCTGTGCCGTGTTCCACACGATTCTTGCAAAGCGCACGCGCAAGGACCTGCGCAACGCCCTGCAAACCCTTCGTATCCCCTCGATCGATCTTCTGGGGTCAACCGCGCATGTGATGGCGGACTTGCTCGGCGAGAAGCCGCAAGAGACCCCTGGGCTCACCATTGAAGATGGTGTCGAGCCAGAAGTCTACGACCTGGAGGTAGAGCCGTAGGAGCTATTCTCCTACGCAGATGACGTCTATGCCCATACGCTCGGCGCTCGCCCGTGCCGCGTCTGGGATGCCCCCATCGGTGACGAGCGTGACCTTCTTGCCCGCAAGCCGCAACGGCACGGCGCTGTGCTGGCCAAACTTCTCGGACTCGGTGAGCACCACCACCTGCGATGCCGCCTCAGCCATACAGCGTACGGCCTCCGCGCGCATTTGGTCGGCATTGGTAAAGCCCACTCCATCAATCCAGCCATCAGTGCCCACAAACAAGCGGTCCACGTAGAACTCCTGCGCGCAGGTACGCACGAGCGGCCCCACCATCACCTGCGAGTCCTGCTGGTACATCCCGCCCAACAAGATGCAGCTCACACGCTTGCTGTCACGTACGTAGTCCGCAATGAACGCGCTGTTGGTAACGATGGTCACGCCTTCCTTGGTATCGGCCAGCTCACGAGCCAGCAAGGCACAACAGCTTCCACTCTCCACCATGACCGTCTCGCCATCGCGCACCAGTTGCGCCGCCCGCTGCGCAATGAGGCGCTTCTCCTCGTAGTGATAGGCAAGACGACCACCCACGTCGTTGGGGTTGGCGAGCATGGCAAAGCCATGCTCGCGCAGCAACAACCCCTTGGCTTGCAAGGCATCGAGGTCCTTACGCATAGTGACGGTGGAGACGCCCAAGCGCTCTGCCAGGCTCGCGACTTCGACCTTCCGCTCGGTGGTGACAATCTCTAGAATCTGCGCGTCTCGTTTTCCCATTGGCTTTCCATTCTTTCAGCAATGCTTTTCTCTATATGGTAAACCAATTGCGTACGAAACTAACACGCGTTTGCTATGCCTCTTTATCCCAACTCTGCCATCGGTTCGGGCCGCTCGCAGGTTGACTCGACTTTCACGAACTCGTGCGTCTTTGCCGAGCGCAGCAAGGCGTCGCAGACATCCAGCACGTGGCAGGCAAGCGCCGCGCTGGCTCGAGGCGTACGGCCATCAGCAATCGCGCACGCCAAATCTGCCACGCCCAGTCCACGCGACTCGGTAGCGTATTGCGGCAGCACGGGCTCCACGTCTTCCCACCCAGGCAGGTTGGCAAAGTCGTAGCTCTTTCGCAGCAGCTTGACCGTCCCACCAAACTGGTTGGGATCGGTCAGCTTCAGCATGCCGTCGGTACCCAGAATCTGGAAGTCCGCCTGGTCGACCAGCACCGAGTCGTTATCTTGCATAACGGTGCCAAAGACGCCGCTCCCCATGCGGATGATGGCCGAGACGCGCGACTCGTTGGGGCAGGCAATGGGGTCGCCAGCGGGGACATCGCCCATGCCAATGCTTGCGTAGGGCTCTTCTGGCGTGTGCACAAAGGTCGCGACCTCAGCCACGGGACCCAGCAGGCTGACGAGTGCTGTCAGGTAATAGACCAGGTAGTCCGCAATGGCACCGGCACCGGGCTGACGAAGGAACCCAAACAGGCTGAGCAGCGCCGCGTTGTCACGGTTGATGGTAGCGCTGAAGCCCGTCAGCGTGCCAATGACGCCCTGGTCAAGAGCCTGACGTGCCGTCTGCAGCGCAGAGCCCAGGAAGGTGTCGGGCGCGCATCCCAGCAACAAGCCACGCGCTTCTGCCAACGCCTTGAGCTCACGAGCCTTTGCAGGGTCATCAGTCAAGGTCTTCTCGCAGTACACGTGCTTGCCTGCCTCGAGCGCCGCCTTGGCAAGCGCATAGTGCGTACCCACCGGCGTCAGGATGACGACCAGCTGGATGTCGTCGCGGGCAAGCAGCTCGTCCGTCGTGCAGGCATCAAGCCCGTGTTCGGATGCCTTGGCCTGTGCGCTCTCCAGGTGACGCGCGGCCACCGCACGCACATCCAGCACGTCGGCAAACTTCTCCTGCATCGTCGAGATGTAGCGGCTTGAGATTGCCCCTGCGCCGACAATGCCTACCCCCATGCGCTCCATCGCTTACCCCCTTCTCCTCGTGGGCCAGCCGTCTGATTGCCCAGCCGGGCACACCGCCCTCACTGTCTCATGCCCTATACTACGACCATATCCCTACGAACGGAGCGTTCCTTGGTAAGCGTGGTCATCAACATCGTCATCGCACTCGCCTCGATGGCGGCCTGGCTCTCCATCATGTTAGGCACAGGAGATGACCTGCAGCTTGCCCGACACGGATGGCGGAGCCTGAAGTACTACACCGTGCTCTCCAACCTCTTTTCAGGTGCAGTGTCAGCAGCCTATGCCTTTCACTTACTTGCTGGAGCCACGCCCGGGCTCTGGCTCCTGACGCTCAAGCTCGCGGCAGCGGCTGTGGTCATGGTCACGTTTCTCGTCACGGCAGCGCTGCTGGTTCCCGTGTATGGCGCAAAGTCCATGTACCAGGGCGGAAACTTCTGGCTCCACCTCGTGCTGCCGCTGCTCGCGGTAGCAGACATAATGCTGTTCGTCCCCGTAAAGACGTTGCCCATCTGGAGCACGCTCGCACCCGTTGTCTTTACCGCGCTCTATGCCATTGGCTACCTGCGCCCCGTCCTCAAGTACGGTGCTGAGCACGATGGCCACATGTATGACTTCTACGGCTTCCTGCGTTGGGGCAAGGATAAGATCTGGCTGGTCGCAGCTGCCATACTCCTCTTGACCTGGCTCCTTGCGCTCGCCCTTTACCTCTTCAACTAAAAGACTTCCAGAAAGGGATACTCCCTTTCTGGAAGTCCAAGGACAACGCTACCTCTGAGAAGATCTCCTGCTACGCCATCATCTCGGCAAAGTCTGCCAGAACTCCTGGGATGTCAATCTGCTGCGGGCAGACCGAGGTGCAGCTGCCGCACCCAAGGCAGGCACTGGGCTGCTTGTCTGCCGGCAGGGCGCTCAGCGCCATCGGCGCGATGAAGCCGCCGCCCGTGAACTTGTGCTCGTTGTAGAGCGCAATGAGGTGCGGGATGTCCAGCTCCATGGGGCAGTGGTTGGTGCAGTAGTGGCAAGCCGTGCAGGGCACGCCCGTGGCCATGGTGTCGCCGATTGCCAAGATGGCGTCCCACTCCTCGGTGGAGAGGGGCTTGTCCTCTCCCCATGTGGCAATGTTTTGCTGCAGCTGCTCCATGTTGGACATGCCGGAGAGCACCATCGTGATCTCGGGGACCGTCTGCAGGAAGCGGAATGCCCAGGCAGGGATGGTCTCGTCGGGACGCAGGGCCTTGAGCTGGGCCTCGTACTGCTCGGGCAGGCTGGCGAGCTTGCCGCCACGCAGCGGCTCCATGACCCACACGGGGATGCCATACTCCGCAAGCAGCGCCACCTTCTCGGCGTCCTTCTGGAAGTGCCAGTCGATGTAGTTGAGCTGCAGCTGGCAGAATTCCATGTATTGGCCGTACTTCTCGAGGAAGGCCTTGAGCACCGGCATGGCACCATGGCAGGAGAAGCCCAGATGGCGGATGCGGCCGGCCTTCTTCTGCTCGAGCAGGTAGGACACGGTGCCGAAGGCATCGTCAGCAAGATAGTCATCGATGTTGGACTCGGTCACGTTGTGGCAGAGGTAGAAGTCAAAGTTCTCGACACCGCACTTCTCCAGCTGCTTCTGGAAGATCTCCTCGGTCTTGCCAAAGTTGTTGTTGTCGTAGCCCGGGAACTTGGTGGCCAGATAGAAGCTGTCGCGCGGATACTTTGCCAGCGCACGGCCCAAGACCTCCTCGGAATGGCCGCCGTGATAGCCCCACGCGGTGTCGTAGTAGTTGATGCCCTGCTCCATGGCATAGTCGACCATGGCCGCAGCAGCCGGCTCGTCGATGGTGTGGTCATCGCCATCGATGACGGGCAGGCGCATGGCGCCAAGACCAAGGCCCGACAGCTTGAGATCCTGGAAGTCACGATAGATCATGAAGCGCCCCTCTCCTCGTAGCCAGCACGAATGCCGGAAGGTGTTCCCCCATACCATTCTGCCAGCTTCTGAGTGCCATTACCAATGCCTGTTTCTCTTAAATAGATATGCACTCCATGTATGGGACGGCCTGCGCAGCTGCTTGTCATAGACAGCTTGTATACTTGTCTGTGTGAGTTGTCACATACAATCGGATGGAGGACATGATGTGCTCTAACCTCTCTCAAGCCACCCCCTTGTATGCGGAGCTTGCAGACAAGCTGCGTGAAGACATTTCTGCTGGCATCTACAAGCCAGGAGACCAGATGCCAAGCGAGCCAACGCTCTGCGAGACCACGGGCTACTCGCGAAGCACGGTACGCAAGGCATTGCAGCTCCTTGTCGAGGAGGGGTACGTCACGCGCTCCCAAGGCAAGGGAACCTTCGTCTCTGATGTCAGCGGGCGAGCGTCTGCCGTCAGCGGCCTGACGCCCAGCTTCCTCAGCTACACGGAGAACGTTCGTTCCCTGGGTGGCATCCCCGACACGCACACGCTGGACATTCGCGTGGTTCCACCCACGGCGGGGCTCAAGGAGTTCTTTGGCATCACGGACGAGAACAGGCTCTTTGAGGTCACGCGGCTGCGTTCGTCCGACGGCGAGCCCATCTGCCTCGAGACCATCTGGCTTCCCATGCTCTACGCCGACTTGACGGGACGCGAGCTCGACGGGTCGATCTACCTCGCCCTCAGAGAGCGCTATGCGATCCTCCCCGAAAACGGAACGAAGTTCATCGGCATCTGCCATGCCAACAACAGGGAGTCGTTCCAGCTCCATGTCGAGAGGGACACGCCGCTGCTGCTTATCGAAGACCACGTCTACGACCAGCGGGGACGTCCGCTGCATGTGACCAAGCAGGTCATGCGTGGAGACAAGCATCGCTACAGCATGCACATCCCCAGCGTGGAGATGTGACATACCGGCCAGCGGCCGTCTCCCCTGGCCGCACCTTCGTTGACCGCGCCTACCTACGTACCTCGGCAAGCTCTCCCGCACGATACGCCTCGAGCAACGCCTGCAGCTCGGCAATCTGCGCACGGATGGTCTTGCCCGTGTCGGTGTCGGCCACAGTGAGGGGGCGCTCCACCGTGCTTTCGATCACGGTCTCATGCGCACTCGCGATGTCCTCGTTGGCCGTGAGCGCCGCCACGACGCCGTGGAAGGGACGGTGTGCCTTGAGGCGCAAGCCCCGCGCATCGGCGATGAGCGTGTAGCCCGCGATGCCCGTCGTCTTGTGGTAGGCCTGACAAAAGCCGCCGTCAATCACGAGCAGATGGCCGTCGGCGCGAATCGGGGTATCGCCATCCTTTTCGTGGACTGGCGTGTGGCCATTGATGATGCGCGCGTTGGGGCCCCCAAGGCCAAACTCGGCCAGCACGCGGCGCGCCACCTCAGGCGAGCGTGAGAGATCAAAGTACGGGTCCTGCGGCTCTGCCCAGGCTGCCTGGTCGGCAACGTAGGCTCGCTCGAAGGTCTTCATCACGCGACCAGCCAGCGGTGAGTGCGCACCGCACCACAGGTACCACATCCAGTCAAGCGCCAGCTGGTCGCCCGTCTGCCACGCGCGGCGGGCCATGCGCTCCACGTAATCCAGATAGGCTCGGCCGCAAAGCTCGTGGCCGTCGCTCACCACCGTGGCGAACGTGCCATCCGCATTGAGCGGAACGCAGCCATGGAAGAGCAGGCGGCCGTTACACACCTTGTACACGGAGCCATGGTCAAAGAGAAACTGCACGTGCCTCCGCAGGCGATCAGAGTCAGCAAAGGAGTCGACCAGGCCATCCACCACGCGCTGCTCCCCAGGAGTGAGCTCGCTCGGGTGCTCAGGGTCCAGCGTGGGGAAGTCGGTGGTCGAAAGCGGCCAATCGCGACCGTCGATGCGTACCGTACCCGCATCCAAGTCGATGGCACCCAACAGGCAGCGGTCATCCATCCCCCAGTTGGGATGGCGTGCGATGGCCTGCTCTACCAGCTTGAACAGGATGACGTTGATGGCCTTCTCTATGCGATGGACGCGCCGCGTGCCGGGCTCATGCGCATAGGTGGCGTCGGCAAACAGGGCAAGCTCGCGCAGCGACACGCCGTAGCTGCTTTCCAGCACGCCGAGCGTGCCGTAGTGCACGCAGGTGCGCACCACCTGCGCCATGCAGACCTCGCTGCCGGCGGCAGCGCCCATCCACGTGACGTCATGGTTGCCCCACTGCACGTCCACGTTGCCATAGCTCATGAGCTCGTCCATGATGCGGTCGGCGCGCGGACCGCGGTCGTACACGTCGCCCACAACGTGCAGCGTGTCCACGGCGAGCCGCTTGATGAGGCTTGCCAGCGTGTGGATGAAGTCCTCCGCCGCACCGGTGTCGACCACCGACCGCACGATCTGCTCGTGGTACACGTGGTGGGCCGAGTCCTGACCCAGGCTCACATGCAGCAGCTCGTCGATGATGTAGCCGTAGTCATCGGGCAGCATCTTGCGCACATGGCTGCGCGTATAGCCATCCGACAGCGTGCGCGCCAAGTTGATCAGGTGGATGAGCACCTCGTAGTACCACTCGGGCAGCAGGTCGCCCTGCGTGCGCATGAGGTCGAGCTTCTCGTCAGGGTAGTAGATGAGCGTGCAGAGGTCCGCCTGCGTGCGCGCGTCGAGCTCGTGGCCAAAGAGCGCACGCACGCGCTCGCGGATGACGCCCGAGCAGTTGTTGCGGATGTGGGTGAAGGCCTCCAGCTCGCCGTGCACGTCAGAGATGAAGTGCTCGGTCGCGCAGGGCAGATTGAGGATGGCCTGCAGGTTGATGATCTCGCTATAGGTTGCACGCGCCGTGGGAAACTGCCGTGAGAGCAGGCGCAGGTAGTGCACATCTGGTTTCACCGCCAAGAGACGACCTCCTCATGCACCGTCTTGGGTTTCCCCGTATTGTAGCGGGCGACAACGCGAGGTGACAGCGTTTCGTTTCATCGACTATCCCAGTCGGTCATGGTTGATGGACAACTGGAACAGCCGTCCAAGCTGCTTCTGGCCACTGGCAACGCCACAGGCCCACATGGTCTTGGCCACCAGCGCCTCCACGGTCATGTCGTCGCCCAAAAGGATGCCCGGGTGTTCCGCATAGGCGCGTCCCACCTCATAGACGCCCAGGTCAAGGCCTTCCTCAGGCACCTGAGTGGTAAGCACGAGCGTGTGGCCCGCATCCACCCAACCAAAGAGGACGTCCTCAAAGCCGTCCGGGATGCCCCCGATTCCAAAGGTCTCCAAGATGACGGCAGAGCTTGTCGCCGCCAAGGCCTCAAACACCTCGGGGCCCAAGCCTGGGGTCAGCTTGAGCACCACCACCCGCTCGTCGAGCGCGTGGTAGAAGGTTGGGCGCACGTCGGCACGCTCGCGGGCAGCTCCCCTGCCCGCCTCGCGCACCACGCGCCCACCGCGGATGAGGGCGGCAAGCGGCCAGTTGACGCTCGTGAAGGCGTTGTAGCTCATCGTGCGCTGCTTGTGGGCCCGCGTGCCCACGATGACCTTGCCGTCAAAGACCACGTGCACGTCGCGAGCATCGTCGTCGCAGGCCCACAGCAGGCTCTGGTACAAGTTGAGCTTGGCGTCGGTGAAGGGGGCACTCATGGGCTGCTGCGACCCCGTGAGTGCAATGGGCTTGGGGCTGCCCTGCACGAGGTACGAGAGCGCTGCCGCCGTGTAGGCCATGGTGTCGGTGCCATGCAGCACCACAAAGCCGTCGTAGTCGTCGTAGGCACGTTCGATCTCGGCCGCTATCGCAAGCCAACCGGCAGGTCTCATGTTGGTCGAGTCGATGTTCATGGGCTGAACCACGTCAAAGTCGCACAGCTCCTCCACGAGCGGCACACGGGCCACCAGCTCGGCCCCGGTAAGGGCCGGCGCCAGCGAACCCGCTCCGTCTTCGGTGGGAAGCGACGCGATGGTGCCCCCTGTTGCTATGACCAAGATGCGCTTCATGGGCAGCCTCCTTGCATACCTTGCCCATGAACCAGCATAGCCTACCAACGCAAGCGCGGGCGCCTTTCCCTCGCGTCCTTGCGCATGGGCACACGCGAGCTATGCCGTGCGCACCGCCTCAACCATTGTGCGCACGTAGGCGCGCACAGGCTCCACGCATCCCTCGCCATGCTGCGCAATCAGCTTGATGATGGCCGAACCCACGATGGCCCCGTCCGAGAGCGCCGCCATGCGCGCCGCCTGCTCGGGCGTGGATATGCCAAAGCCCACGGCCACGGGCACGTCGGGATTTGCCGTACGCACCAGCTTAACCATGGCACCGATATCAGTCGTTATCTGGTTGCGCACCCCCGTCACGCCGAGCGAGCTCACGCAGTACACGAAGCCCTGCGCCTCGCGAGCGATGGCGCCGATGCGTTCGGCACTCGTAGGCGCGATGAGCGAGACGAGCTCAAGCCCCTCAGCCGCAAACGGCTCCGCGAACTCCGCCTTCTCCTCAAAGGGCACGTCGGGCAGGATGATGCCCTGCATCCCAACCTGGCGCTCGCGTTTGGCAAAGCGTTCGATGCCATAGGAAAAGACCACGTTGGCATAGGTCATGAAGACCATGGGCACGCTGCAGCCGCGACCGCGCACGCGCTCCACCATGTCAAAGACATCGTCTGTGGTGACCCCCTGCGCAAGCGCGCGCAGATTGGCATCCTGGATGACCGTCCCCTCTGCCGTTGGGTCGCTGAAGGGTATGCCCAGCTCGATGAGGTCTACGCCTTCCTCGGCCATGGCAATCACCAGCTCTTCGGTCACGTCGAGCGAAGGGTCGCCCGCCGTGACGAAGGCGATGAACGCCTTGCCGTTGTCGTTGTGCGCAAACGCGTCCTTGATGCTACTCATGAAGGTCCTCCCCACGATACCGGGCAATGGCCGCGACGTCCTTGTCGCCACGACCGCTCAGCGTGACGATGATTGATTGGTCGGGACGCATGGTGGGAGCCAGCTTGATGGCATGAGCCACGGCGTGGGCGCTCTCGATGGCGGGAATGACGCCTTCGGTGCGCGAAAGGTACTCAAAGGCGCTCACGGCCTCCTCATCGGTCACGGGCACGTACTCTGCCCGACCCGTGTCGTGCAGCCACGCATGCTCGGGTCCCACACCTGGGTAGTCCAGGCCCGCGCTGATGGAATAGACGGGTGCGATCTGCCCATATTCGTCCTGGCAGAAGTAGCTTTTCATACCGTGAAAGATGCCCAGCTTTCCCGTGTTCATGGTTGCCGCGGTCTCCCACGTGTCAATGCCGCGGCCCGCTGCCTCGCAGCCAATGAGCCGCACGCCCTCGTCCCCAATGAAGTGATAGAAGCTGCCGATGGCGTTTGAGCCGCCACCCACGCACGCGAGCACCGCGTCGGGCAGCCTGCCCTCGGCCTCAAGGATCTGCGCACGCGCTTCGCGGCTGATGACGGCCTGGAAGTCGCGCACGATGGTCGGAAACGGGTGCGGACCCATCACCGAGCCCAGACAGTAGTGGGTGTCATCGATGCGGTTGGTCCACTCGCGGAAGGTCTCGCTCACGGCATCCTTGAGCGTGCCCGTTCCTGCCGACACGCCACGTACCTCGGCACCCAAAAGCCGCATGCGGTACACGTTGAGCGCCTGGCGCTCCATGTCCTCGACACCCATGTAGACCAGGCATTCCATGCCCATGAGGGCAGCTGCCGTGGCAGTGGCCACGCCATGCTGACCGGCGCCCGTCTCGGCAATGAGGCGCGTCTTGCCCATCCGCTTGGCCAAAAGCGCCTGGCCCAGCACGTTGTTGATCTTGTGCGCACCGGTGTGGTTGAGGTCCTCGCGCTTGAGATAGACCTTTGCGCCCCCAAGGTCGGCCGTCATGTTGGCGGCATAGTACAGCAGGCTGGGGCGACCCGCGTAGTTGTTGAGCAGATCCGTGAGTTCCGCGTTGAACGACGGATTGTCCTTGTAGCGGTTGTAGGCCTCCTCGAGCTCGATGACCGCGTTCATCAGCGTCTCGGGTATGTACTGCCCGCCATGGATGCCAAATCGGCCCCGCGAGCTGGGGGAATTGCTCATGACGCACTCCTCACTGCGGCAACGGCTGCCGCCATCTTTATCGGGTCCTTGATTAGGTCGGTCTCGATGCCGCTCGACAGGTCCACACCCCACGGACGCAGGACGCGAATCGCCTCCGCCACGTTGTCGGGGGAAAGCCCGCCCGCAAGAATGAAAGGCCGACGGCTCGAGAAGCCATCGATCAGCCTCCAGTCAAACGTCTCTCCGCTCCCCCGCCCTGCGTCAAGGAGCACCATGTCGGCGCTGGAGGCCAGCGCTCGCTCGACGTCCGCGCGGTCCTGAATGCGAAACGCCTGGATGATGCCCGCGTAGGTGCGCATGCGCACCCCGTTGATGTAGCCCTCGTCCTCGTGCCCATGCAGCTGGACGATGTCCACGTGGTGGTTGGCATTGTGCGCGACACGAGAAAACGGCAGGTCGACAGATACCCCCACGCGATAGATGCGCTCATCCACCAGCGACGCCAGATGCTTCAGCGCAGGCGGATCCACGCTCCTGTGGCTCTTGGGAAAGCTCGTGACAAACCCCACCATCTCGGGAAGACAGGCGTTTGCCGCAAACACGTCCTCCTCGCGATACATGCCGCAGAGCTTCACGCGGCAAGGCCCGTCTTCGCGCAGCAGCCACGTGCGCGCCGCCTCGCGTCGGGCCTCGGCAAGCATGCGCTCCTCTCCGCTCATCGGGCGCCTCCTCTCAGGTTGTCCAGCATTGCCCTGCGGTCGGTGGCTCGCATCAGGGCCTCGCCGATAAGCACCGCATCGACCCCGGCCTCCTCGAGGCGCTCCACATCCTCGCGGCCTGACACGCCGCTTTCGGAAACGTACAGCCGATCGCGCCCGACAAGCTTGCGCAGGCGGATGCTGTTCTTAAAGTCCACCGAAAACGACCTCAGGTCGCGGTTGTTCACGCCCACCACGCGCGCGCCCGCCGCGATTGCCCGCGGCACCTCGTCGGCACCATAGGCCTCCACCAATGCCGACATGCCGAGGTCATGAGCCAGCGATACGTATGCTCTCAGCTGCTCATCTTCTAGTATCGAACAGATGAGGAGCACCGCCGAGGCACCAAGGGCCTTTGCCTCATAGACCATGTACTCGTCAACCACAAAGTCCTTGCGTAGCACGGGGATAGAGACGGATTCCGCAATCTCGGTGAGGTACCGGTCGGCACCAAGGAACCAGAAGGGCTCGGTCAGACAGCTGATGGCCGCAGCTCCCGCCGCCTCGTAGTCGCGCGCGATGTCAAGGTACGGAAAGTCCTGCGCGATGACTCCCTTGCTCGGGCTTGCCTTCTTTGCCTCGCAGATAAACGACATCCCCGGAGCCTTGAGGGCCATCTCGAACGGATACGCAAACGCCCCGCCTTCGGCCAGCTCTTCCGCAGCAAGGCCCCTGGCCTGCTCTGCGACCACATCGAGCGGCAGCTCTTTCCTGCGCTCGTCCACGCGCTCACGCGTGCGCGCTGCAATCGTCTGAAGGATGTCCGTCATGTCCTTCCTCCCTTCTGCCCTCTCTGCCCAAGCGGAGAGCGACCAGCGCGCTTACGCGTTCGAACTCGCCGCCAGCCTCTCGAGCACCTCCATGGGCGCACCGGTCTCGATCAGTCCGACCGCCTTGTCAACGCCTTCCGACAACGTCGGAACGGAGCCCGTCACGTACAGGGCCGCAGCCGCGTTGTAGAGCGCGGCGTCACGCTTGGGGCCACGCTCCTCTCCCGAAAGGATTGCGCGTACCGTCGCCGCGTTCTCCGCTGGGGTGCCACCCAGCAGATCCGCCTTCTCGCAACGGGCAAAGCCCAGCTCCTCAGGCGCCAGCGTGAAGGTGCGGTAGTAGCCCTCCTTCAGCTCACATACCGTGCTCGGGGCAGAGAGAGAAAGCTCGTCCATCTTGTCCTGGCCGTACACCACAAAGGCGCGCTTCACGCCAAGCGACGAGAGGACCTTTGCCACGGGCTCGACCAGGTACTCGTCATAGACGCCCAGCAAAAAGTATTCGGGCCGCGCCGGATTGGTGAGTGGGCCCAAGATGTTGAAGACCGTCCTGAATCCCAACTCTCGGCGGATGGCTCCCACGTAGCGCATGGCGGGATGGTACTTCTGGGCAAAGAGGAAGCACATGCCCGCATCGGCAAGGAGTGCCCGACAGCGATCGGGGTCCTGGTCGAGGTTGACGCCCAGCGCCTCGAGGCAATCTGCCGTCCCACACTGGGAGCTTGCGGCACGGTTGCCATGCTTGGCAACCTTCACGCCGGCAGCGGCCACGATGAGCGCGGCCGTGGTAGAGATGTTGAACGTGTTGGCCCGGTCCCCGCCCGTTCCCACGATCTCGAGGACCTCCATGCCCGGATGCTCGACGGGCGTCGCCTTCTCGCGCATGGCCGTGGCGCAGCCGCTGATCTCGTCGATGGTCTCGGCCCTCGTGCTCTTGGTGGAAAGCGCAGCGAGAAACGCCGCGTTCTGCGTGGGCGTCGTCTCACCCGACATGATCTCGGTCATGACGGTATACGCCTCGTCGTAGCTGAGGTCACCCTTCATGACGATCTTCTCGATAGCTTCCTTGATCATGCTGACCCTGCCTCTCTGGTGCCTTCGCACCCTTTTTGGGGCATAAAAAAGCCGCCCCAGAACTGATAGTTCCAAGGACGGGCTTCTTTAGGAAAGCTCGCGGTGCCACCTTGGTTCGCAGCTATGCTGCGCCCTTGCGGGATGCTTTGGCAGGTGGAAACGCTCAAGGCCAGGATGCCAACACACCCCTGGCACGTCACGTGTGCCTGACGTCGCAGCCTACTGGGACAAGCACGTCCGTTTGGTGCGCCCTCGACGGCCCATTCCGCAGGTTCGCCTCTCGGCCCGGATCTCAGCGCCTCGGACTCTCTGTGCGCGCGTCTCCTGCGTACTACTTCCGTCTCATCGGTTTGATGGTGCTATGCGGTTGGAAGGTACTTTATCGGTTTTATCTTATGACGTTATACGAGTTTCGCGTTTGGAAACGATTCCTCGCCAACCGGACGATGGGCCTCCCTAGAGTAGGGCGTCCGTCCACTGCGCCTCGCGAAAGCTCACGAGCACAAAGTCATCCCCCACCACCAGCGGCCGCTTGACCAGCATGCCATTGGTCGCAAGCAGCTCGATCGCTTCGCCGTCGGTCATGCCGGAGTCCAGCTGGGCCTTGACGTTCATCTCGCGATACAGCTTGCCGCTCGTGTTAAAGAAGCGCCTGACGGGAAGCCCGCTCAGACCCTGCCATTCCGAAAGCTCTTCGGCTGAGGGATTGTCTTCCACAATGTGACGGTCAACATAGTCTATGCCGTGCTCGTCGAGCCACTTCTTTGCCTTCTTGCACGTGGAGCACTTGGGATACTCAACAAACAGAATGGCCATGTCAGCCCCCTTCGGTAATGTCCAGTAGATGCATAGACTCTAGCAGACACGCTCACAAGAGCTCGTCCAGGGTTCGCCCATACGAGGGCAAGAACTCGTCCATGAAGTCACCCACCTCGGGGCGCGTCGCCCGCATCTCCTCAAGGGAGGCAAGCGTCGTGGCGGCTGCCGTACGAAACTCAACGTTGCCCGCCGAGGCCTCCTCGATGCACTTGATATAAGCAGAGAGCTTGTCCGCCGCCTTTACAAGACCACGGAGATACTCGTCATCTCCACCATGGAGGACCTCCTCAAACGCAGGGAGCAGGTCTTTGGGGAGCGTGGCAAGGAGCTCCCCTTCCGCCTCGTGCTCGACCTCCTTGTACGCACCCTTCAGGGCATCGTTTCTGTACTTGACCGGTGTGGGCATGTCTCCCGTAATGATTTCCGACGCGTCATGGTAGAGGCCCATCACGGCGGCGCGGTTGGCATCGAGGTCGCGTCCATAGCGAACGTTGCCGATGACGCAGAGCGCATGCGCGATCATCGCCACCTCGAGCGAGTGCTCTGAGAGGTTCTCTGGACGGGCGCTGCGCATAAGCGCCCAGCGCTCTATGTACTTCATGCGAGAGATGAGCGCAAAGAAATGTGACTCCGTTGCCATGGTCCCTCCACTTCTCTTGTTTGGTCCATGGTAGCGAATGGGGCGGACATGATTGGAGGACTCGCACCCCCAACCCTTCGCAACCGTTCCAATATGGAACATTTGACCAATTGAGTTACCTTTCGGTCTATGGACACTAACCTTGACCGAAAACAGCGTGATCTGGACTTGAACGTGCAGCTTGGCAACCAACTCGCCAACCTGCGCGACAACGCTGACCTGAGTCAAGAACAAATCGCGGCACAGCTGGGATTTGCCCGCTCCACCATCAGCAAGATAGAGCACGGACAGCGCGTCCTGAACGCGGTCGAGATTCCCGACTATGCCCAGGCGCTTCGTCTTTCGCCCAGCGTCATCTTTGGCGAGATCGACAGGATCGTGACCGAGTACGACTCGTCCAAGCAAGACGAACCAGGGGCAGCCTCCTAAGCGGCCGCCCCTCGTCATGACCCGTCTGCAAAAGGCAAGCTAGTCGCGCGTCAGCTTTCGGTGCAGGCGATGCGGCTTTGCCGCCTCTGCGCCCAGGCGCGCGACCTTGTCCTTCTCGTAGCTCTCAAAGTTGCCCTCAAACCAGTGCCAACGGCCAGGCTCGTCATCGGTGCCCTCCCACGCCAAGATGTGCGTGGCAATGCGATCGAGGAACCACCGGTCATGACTCGTGACGACGGCGCATCCCGGGAAGGCCAGAAGGGCTGCCTCCAAGCTCTCGAGCGTCTCGACATCCAGGTCGTTGGTGGGCTCGTCAAGAAGCAGCACGTTGCCGCCCTGCTTGAGCGTGAGGGCCAGATTCAGGCGGTTGCGTTCGCCACCGCTGAGCACGCCTGCGCGCTTCTGCTGGTCTTGTCCCTTGAAGCCAAAGCTCGCGACATAGGCACGGCTCGGAATCTCGGTCTTGCCCACCTGGATGATGTCGAGCCCGTCGGACACCACCTCCCAGAGCGTCTTGTCTGGGTCGAGCCCCGCGCGTGTCTGGTCGACGTAGGAGATGGTCACCGTCTCGCCAATCTCAAGCGTTCCCGAGTCGGCCTGCTCCTGCCCCATGATCATCTTGAAGAGCGTGGTCTTACCCACGCCGTTGGGGCCGATGACGCCCACGATGCCGCCCTGCGGCAAGCTGAAGGAGAGGTCATCGATGAGCACCCGGTCGCCAAAGGACTTGCACAGGTGACTCGCCTCGATGACCTTGCGACCCAATCGCGGACCCACTGGTATCTGGATCTCAGAGAAGTCGAGCTTGCGCGTACGCTCGGCCTCTGCGGCCATCTGCTCGTAGCGCTCAAGACGTGCCTTGTTCTTTGCCTGGCGCGCCTTGGGAGAAGAACGCACCCACTCCAGCTCGTCGCGAAGCTTCTTGGCACGCTTGGCGTCCTGCTGCCCCTGAGCCTCAAGGCGCTTTGCCTTGGTCTCGAGATAGGTGGAGTAGTTGCCCTCGTAGGGATAGAGACGCCCGCGGTCCACCTCGCAGATCCATTGGGCGACGTTGTCCAAGAAGTAGCGGTCATGCGTGACGGCAAGCACCGCTCCTGGGTAGTTATGCAGGAACTGCTCGAGCCAGAGCACGCTTTCCGCATCGAGGTGGTTGGTGGGCTCGTCAAGGAGCAGCAGATCGGGCGCCTCCAGGAGCAGCCGGCAAAGCGCCACGCGCCTGCGCTCTCCGCCAGACAGCACGTTTACCGGCATGTCGGGATCGGGACACTGCAGAGCATCCATGGCCTGGCTGAGCTGGCTCTCAAGGTCCCAACCGTTTGCCGCATCGATTTCGTCCTGCAGACGGCCCATCTCGTCCATGAGGGCATCGAAGTCGGCATCGGGCTCTGCCATCTCCTCACTGATCTGATTGAAGCGCTCGACCTTGGCGATGGTGTCCGCAAAGGCCTGCTCGATGTTCTCGATGACCGTCTTGTCCTCGTCGAGGGGAGGCTCCTGCTGCAATATGCCCACCGTGTAGCCTGGGGAAAGGCGGGCCTCACCTGCCGTGACCTCCTCCATGCCTGCCATCACCTTGAGCAGCGTTGACTTGCCCATGCCGTTGGGGCCCACGACACCAATCTTTGCGCCAGGATAGAACCCCATGGTCACCTCATCTAGGATGACCTTGTCTCCATGTGCGCGGCGCGCCCGATACATCTGGTATATGAACTCGGCCATGGTCAAGCTCCTCTGGTCTTAGTCGTTAGGTATCAAAACCATTGTACGGAAAGGCTTGTGGGTGTCATGTGAAGCCAGCGTGTGAGCTAAATCAAATAAAGTGCAGGTAAATAGCTTATCGTGTGAAGTTGTTTCCTCGTAAAGCCGTTTAGAGCAAAATCTAGTCACAATCGCAAGTTTTAAATAAAGTGCTGGTAGATGGCTATTTTTGAAAAACTCTCATCCAACTTGTACAGTCTCAATCGACCGTTCGCCGCCGTATTTCGCCCGCCTGCGAAACCTTTCTGTAACAAAAGAAACCTTCGGGTATAGTCCAAGTCAAGCAAAGGTACTCGACGAGATCGAGACGGACTAGGAGGTGATGCCAGTGGACAGTGAAATCATAACAGGGCGTTCCGCGAATGGCATCGCGAGTCCCGTCTCCTTTCGGTAGTCCTCAGTAGCTAGGACATGTTGAGCGGCACAGGCGCCGCAGAGCCAGACAGAGTCGGTAGATGGAAGTACCAATGCCACCGCGTAGAACCCAGAGCGTCAATCGATGAGACGCTGTGCACGACCAGACTAGAGTCTGAAGAGTCCCGTTCCTACAGAGGTGAAAAGGAATTCCAGTGGACTAGAGGCGCCCGGAAAGGGCAAACCGCGACTCGGGCGGGCGATCGAAAGATCGCCCGCTTTTTTGTTGGTGCGAATGGCGCGCAGGCACCTACTCCGGCTTATAGGACAAAATGTGTGTCCGATTTTGGGGCGTTGGCGCAGGTCAGCGCCCTTTTTTGACCGTTTATATTTGTCCGACCAATTTAACCACTCGGACA